>Ga0164290_1001150_pt1 | contig 49880 bp, 44 predicted proteins | sample Micstemetagenome_FD_108782 | JGI IMG/M metagenome (GOLD analysis project Ga0164290, IMG submission 108782) | Contaminated culture microbial community from soil near Moab, Utah, USA - Microcoleus steenstrupii SON62 (Illumina Assembly) | ecosystem: Environmental > Terrestrial > Soil > Soil crust...
CTGAGCTTGTCGATGGGGCGACGGGGGAGAGGAAGAACGGCCGCAAGCTTGGCGCCATTCCTCTCCCCCGGGCAGGGGGAGAGGTGGCACGCGAAGCGTGACGGAGTGGGGGTGCTTCGCCTCGATCCTCATATGCGTTAGCCCTACCCTTGCGGGGGAGATAGCGATCCTTGGGTTTGGCAACGCCAAACCTTAGGATCGCTTGAGAGGGGGGCGGCGCCAACCCTGCAGGACCTGCTCCCGACCAAGCGCACTCCACTTTCGTTTCACCCGCGCTTCTGTTTCATCTCCGCAACATCTCTTTCGTCGTCCCGGCTTCGAGCCGTTACGCGGCACCCCTAGATCGGCGCCAACGACGCCCCGTCGCCACAACAACAAAGGGATCGACGCGAAAATGACCATTCACCAGAAGTCCGGCATGACCGGCGAGCGCCTGATGTTCAAGGGAACGCTGGTCGACATCCAGCTCCCGTCCAAGGCCGGCCAGGACGGCATCTCCGTCATCGAGCATCGCATGCCCTATCGCGAGACCCCGCCCATGCACGTGCATCGCAACGAGGACGAGGTCTTCCACGTGCTCGAAGGCAGGATGCGTTTCCGCGTCGGCAATGAAGAGATCGTGGCGGAGGCCGGCCAGACGGTGCTGGCGCCGAAGGGCATTCCGCATTCCTTCCGGGTCGAGTCGTTCGAGGGAGCGCGCTGCCTGACCATCACGCGCGGCGACGATTTCGAGACGATGGTGCGCGAGATGGGCGAGCCGTTGAAGGCCGCGATCCGCCTCAGCTATCAGGAGCCGGAGCCGGAGATGATCAAGGCGCTCACCGAAGCCTGCGCCCGCAACGGCATCGAGATCGTCGGCGCCCCGATCATGTCGCCCGAGCTGCCGCCGCTGGACAGCCGGGCGAACGCCTACAAGGGCCTTGCGCTGCCAGGCAAGGACGTGTTCACACTGCCGATGAAATAGCGGCAGCGCCTGCTCCCGGGCCTGCCGATCCTGAGCGCGGGGCAGATGTAAAATGGCGGCTTTCAGGCCCCTCGGAATCGATCCGGGTCGACGACAGTGGTGACCCGGATCGCTCTTGCCGGTGCGACCGGATGGATAGGCAAGGCTCTGGTCGCGGCGATCGCGCAGGCTGACGATCTTGAGCTGACCGCAGCGGTCAGCCGATCGGCTGCCGGGCGCGACGCCGGCGAGGCCGCAGGCATCGCGCCGCAGGGCGTGAACATCGTCGGCACGCTCGAGGAGGCCCTGAAAACAGCTTCGGATGTCGTCGTCGACTACACCAAGCCGCATGTCGTGAAGGCCCACGCGCTCGCAGCGCTCGCCGCCGGGCGGCATCTGGTGATCGGCACGTCGGGCCTGTCGGCCGACGATTATGCCGAGATCGACAAGGCCGCACATGCCGCCGGGCGCGGCGTGCTCGCCGCAGGCAATTTTTCGATCACCGCCACGCTGCTGCGCCGCTTCGCCCTCGAGGCCGCGCGCTACGTTCCCGATGTCGAGATCATCGACTACGCTTCGGCCTCCAAGCCCGACACCCCTTCCGGCACGGCGCGCGAGCTCGCCGAGCTGATCGGCTCCATGCGCAAGCCGGCGACGTCAAGGCCGGTAGCCGAGCTCGGCGGCGTGCGCGAGACGCGCGGCGGCGCCATCGGGCAAACGCCGGTGCAGGTGCATTCGCTGCGCATGCCGTCCTTCGTGCTGTCCTGCGAAGCCGTGTTCGGCGCCGACAATGAGCGCCTGGTCATCCGCCACGACGCCGGCTCGTCGGCCGCCCCCTACGTCGCCGGCACATTGCTTGCGGCGCGAAAGGTGTCGGGGTTCACCGGGCTCAGGCGTGGGCTGGATGCGGTGATGGACGGTTAAGTTCGCCACTTGCTGCTGGACGCTGCGATCCTTCGCGCCCCCCTCTGCCTGCCGGCATCTCCCCCACAGGGGGGGAGATCGGACGGCCGCCCTGCTTTCGCCAAATTGCGTCGCTGGCGGTTAGCGAAAGTCGTTGTGACGGCCAATCTCCCCCCGTGTGGGGGAGATGTCCGGCAGGACAGAGGGGGGCGCCTCACGCTGCCTCTTCGAGTCACCCCGCCCGAAACGCCGCCTCGCCAAACACCTTCGGGTCGACCTCTACCCCGAGCCCCGGCCGCTGCGGCGGCGCCATCACGCCATCCCCAATCGCAAACTCGGCCTTGCCGTTCGAAACCGTCACCCAATTGTGGAAATCCACCGTATGCTGGCGCAGGCCTTCGGGCGTCGACAGCATCAGGCCGGAATAGGCAGCCGTATCGAGCTCGGCCCCGCCCGTATCCTCGATGGTGATCTTCAGGTTGCGCGCCGCGGCGATGTCGCGGATCAGTTTCGCCTTGCTGATCCCGCCGACCCGCGCCAGCTTGATGGTGATGCCGTCGACCAGCCCATCGGCCATCGCGCGCAGCAGCACGTCGACTGAATCGATGGTCTCGTCCAGCACCAGCGGACGCTCGCAGGCGCGGCGTATGGCGAGGTTTTCGTCATAGGTCGCGCAAGGCTGCTCGAGCGTGTAATCGAGATCGCGCGTGGCCATCAGGAAACGCCGCGTCTCGGCCGTGCCCCAGCTCGCATTGGCATCGCAGAAGAGCACGATGTCGGATGCGATCGCCGCACGCACCGCCGTCAGCCGGCTTATGTCGTCATTGACGTCGAGCCCGACCTTCACCTGCAGCCGGCGATAGCCTTCCTTGACGTATTTTTCCGCCCGCCGCGCCATGGCGTCCGGCGCTTCCTGCGCCACCGAGCGATAGAGCGGGATCGTTGCGCCCTCGGCACCTCCGGTGAGCGCCGCGAGCGGCAGCCCGGTGCGGCGGCCGAGCAGGTCCCAGAGCGCCATGTCGATGCCGGCCTTGGCGTAGGGATGGCCCTTGAGCAGCAGATCCATGCGCCGGTTGATCGCCGCGATGCCCGAGGCTTGCAAGCCGAGGAGCTGCGGCGCCAGCTCGCGCATCGCCGCGCGGCCGCCTTCGGCGAAGGCCGGGTCGTAGAAGGCGCCGAGCGGTGCGGTCTCGCCGTAGCCGCGCTTTCCGTCGCGTGTCGCGACCTCGACGATGGTGGAATCGAAACCTTCCGCGCTGCGGCCGCCCGAGCACGTGTAGGTCCCGTCCCGGAACGGCTGCCATTGCCGGTAGAGCGTGACGCTGGCGATCGTGTCGTCGGCCTGTGCTGCCATGCGGTCTATCCTCCTGCGGGCTGGAGGATAGCCGCGCCGCGGCAGCCGCGCGGCCAGGGAAGCGGCAGGGCGGCTGGTCGCAATTCTGCTACTGTCAGCCGGAGAAGCCGAGCGCGTTGACGGTTGCCAGCACCTGGTTGCGCAACCATTGGTGCGGTGCCTCGTCATCATGCCGCGAGTGCCAGTACATGCGGATTTCGGGCACTGGGATGTCGATCGGCGGGGCATAGACCGTGAGACCGAGCTCGCCGGCAACGGCGGTGGCGAACTGCTTCGGCACGCTCGCGATCAGTTCGCTGTTCTTGACCGCCAGCGCCACGGCCTGGAAATGCGGCAGCCCGAGCACGATCCGCCGGCTGCGGCCGACGGCTGCGAGCGCGTTGTCGGTGAAGCCGCTCATTGACCCGTCGATGGAGCGTATCGCGTGGCGCATCGCGCAGAAGAGGTCGAGCGGCACGGTCGCTCCGGCTTCGATCCCGGCCGCGCGCAGCGCTGCATTGCCGGCCGCCGCGATCATGACGAAAGGCGAGCGGAAGAGGAGCGCGCTCGACACCCATTCGGGCACCTCCAGCGGCCGCTCCAGCGCCGCATCGATCGCGTCGTCCTGCAGCAGGCGCGAGACATCGCCCCGCGCGCTGTCGAGAAAACGCAACGCCACCTGCGGCGCCGCAACGGCCACGCGCTGCGATAATTGCGGCATCAGCAGCAATGAGAAGAAATCCGCGCCCATCAGCGTGAAGGTGCGCTCCAGGCTGGCCGGCTCGAACCGCTGGCCGAACTCGAAGGTGCGCTCGAGCGCGGCAAGGGCGGCCCGCACCGGCTCGGCCATGGCTTCGGCGCGCGGCGTCGGCAGCATCTCGTGGCCATGCCGGACGAAGAGCTGGTCGTTGAGGATGTGGCGCAGGCGGTTGAGTGCCGCGCTCACGGCCGGCTGGCTGAGCCCGATGCGCTCGCCGGCACGCGTGACGCTGCGCTCGCGCAGCAACGCGTCGAAGACCCGCACCAAATTGAGGTCGAGGGCGTTCAAATTCATGCGCTGGATAGTTCCCATACGATCATTCGATTTCAATCCGTGCAGGCCGGCCTGTACGTGGCTCCCCATCGACGCACGACGTCGTCAACACGAAACCCCTGGAGTACTACCATGACCGTCAATCAGAGCATCAAGTCCGGCGCCGAGCTTTTCTGGTTCAACGCCACCCTGGTCGCAATCCACCTCTCCTCGCAGGCCGGCCGCGACGGCACCTGCGTTGTCGAGCATCGCATGCCCCATGGCGACTCTCCGCCGCTGCATGTCCACCGCAACGAAGACGAAATCTTTCATGTTCTCGAGGGCCGGATGCGCTTCGTGGTCGACGGCCAGGAAGTCATTGGTCTCGCGGGCCAGACGGTCATCGCTCCCAAGGGCCTGCCGCACACGTTCAAGGTGGAGTCGATTGCCGGCGCCCGCTGCCTTACCATCACACGCGGCCCGGATTTCGAGATGCTGCTGCGCACCGCCGGCCGCCCGGCCGACCGCGCCGAGCTGCCGCCGGCAGCGGCGCCGACGCCCGCGCAGATCGAGGCGCTGACGAAAATCGCCGCCGAGAACAACATCGACATCGTCGGCGCTCCGCTTGCCTGAATGTGGGGCGGCCTTGCGGCCAATTGCCTGCTGCGCAAATCGACCCCCACTCCGTCGCACTTCGCGCGCCACCTCTCCCCCGATCGACGGGGGAGAGGAAGACCGGCGGCAAGCTTGGCTCCCCCCTCTACCCCGGGCAGGGGGAGAGGTGGCGCCGCGAAGCGGCGACGGAGTGGGCGTGGTTTCTCTTTTCAACTCCAGCCGGTCGTTCCTGATCCGACGCTCGCTCTTGTCGCTTTTCTGGTAGATTGCCGGCCTTGCCGGCACTACCTCTCCGGCATCCGGAGACCGCGATGAGCCAAACCTTCCTCTCCCATCTCGATACCGAGCTTGCCACGCTGAAATCGTCCGGGCTCTACAAATCCGAGCGTGTGATCTCCTCGATGCAATCGGCCGAGATCGAGGTGGGCGGGCGCGACGTGCTCAATTTCTGCGCCAACAATTATCTCGGCCTCGCCGATTCGGAAGAGCTTCGCAACGCCGCGAAACAGGCGCTCGACCGCTATGGTTACGGCATGGCTTCCGTGCGCTTCATCTGCGGCACGCAGGAGGAGCACAAGGCGCTGGAAAAGAAGATCTCCGGCTTCCTCGGTTTTGACGACACCATCCTCTATTCCTCCTGCTTCGACGCCAATGCCGGCCTGTTCGAGACGCTGCTGTCGGAAGCGGACGCGATCATCTCCGACGCGCTCAACCATGCCTCCATCATCGATGGCGTGCGGCTGTCGAAGGCGCGGCGCTACCGTTATGCCAACAACGACATGGCCGAGCTCGAGTCGCGTTTGAAGGAAGCCGCCGATGCGCGTTTTCGTCTCATCGCCACCGACGGCGTGTTTTCCATGGACGGCATCATCGCCAATCTGCAAGGCGTCTGCGACCTCGCGGAAAAATACGACGCGATGGTCATGGTGGATGACAGCCACGCGATCGGCTTCGTCGGCGCGCATGGCCGCGGCACGCCGGAGCATTGCGGCGTGGAAGGCCGCATCGACATGGTGACCGGCACGCTCGGCAAGGCGCTGGGCGGCGCCTCCGGCGGCTATACCTCGGGCAAGCAGCAGGTGGTGGACTGGCTCAGGCAGCGCTCGCGCCCCTATCTCTTCTCCAACACGCTGATGCCGGCCATCGCCGGCGCATCGCTGAAAGTTTTCGAACTGCTCGAAGCGGGCGGCGCGCTCAGGCGGAAGCTCTACGCCAACGCCGACCGTTTCCGCGCCGGGATGGGCAAGGCCGGCTTCAGGCTGGCCGGCGCCGGCCATCCGATCGTCCCGGTCATGATCGGCGACGCAGCGCTTGCAAGCGAGATGGCCGCAAGAATGCTGGAGCGCGGCATCTACGTGATCGGGTTTTCCTTCCCGGTGGTGCCGAAGGGCCAGGCGCGCATCCGCACGCAGATGTCGGCGGCGCATTCTTTCGATGATATCGACCGCGCGGTCGCGGCCTTCAGTGCCGTCGGCAAGGAAATCGGAGTGATCTGATGTCGAACATGATGCGCGCTTTGGTGAAGGCGAAGGCCGAGCCCGGCATCTGGATGCAGGACGTGCCCGTCCCCGAGATCGGTCCCAACGATGTGCTGATCAAGGTGAGGAAGACCGCGATCTGCGGCACCGACGTGCACATCTACAATTGGGACGAGTGGGCGCAGAAGACCGTGCCGGTGCCGATGGTGACCGGCCACGAATTCGTCGGCACGGTCGCCGATTTCGGCTCCGCCGTCACCGGCTACAGCATCGGCCAGCGCGTCTCGGGCGAGGGCCATATCGTCTGCGGCCAGTGCCGCAACTGCCGCGCCGGCAGGGGGCATCTGTGCCGCAATACGCTCGGCGTCGGCGTCAATCGCCCTGGCGCCTTCGGCGAATTTGTCGCGATCCCGTCGCACAATGTGGTGCCGATCCCCGACGACATCCCGGACGAGGTCGCCGCCATCTTCGACCCGCTCGGCAATGCCGTGCACACGGCGCTCTCCTTCGACCTGGTCGGCGAGGACGTGCTGGTCACCGGCGCCGGGCCGATCGGCATCATGGGCGCGCTTGTGGCGCAGGCGGTTGGCGCGCGCAAGGTGGTGATCACCGACATCAACCCGACCCGCCTGGCGCTGGCGAAGAAGCTCGGCGTGCACCACGTGGTCGATGCCTCGAAGGAGAAGCTGGCCGACGTGATGCGCGAGGAGGGCATGAAGGAGGGTTTCGACGTCGGCCTCGAAATGTCCGGCTCGGCCAACGCCTTCCGCGACATGATCGACACCATGAACAATGGCGGCAAGGTCGCCATCCTCGGCATCGCGCCGACCGGCTTCGCCATCGACTGGAACAAGGTCATCTTCAAGATGCTGACGCTGAAAGGCATCTACGGCCGCGAGATGTTCGAGACCTGGTACAAGATGATCGCGCTGGTGCAGGGACCGCTCGACGTGTCCGGCCTGATCACGCACCGGATCGGCGTCGACGACTACATCACCGGCTTCGAGGCGATGAAGAGCGGCAATTCCGGCAAGGTGGTGATGGACTGGTAGCCCGCTCCCTTCAACTCACGCCCGGTGCGTAAGCTCCGCCACCTTCTTGATGTGCGCGACGGCAGCCGCTGCGCCGGTCGTCTTCGTCAGCAGATCCGACGTCTCGTCGTCGTCGCCGACGGGCGTGAGCGCCTGGTCCATATAGTCTTTCGCACCGGGCGCGCGCTTGATCGCGGCCTGCCAGACGGCCAGCCGCGCGATCGAGCCGGCCAGGATCGCGTGCTTGGCAAAAGTCTCCCAGGCAAAACGCGGCCAGAACAGCAACGGATTTTCGCGCTTCAGGCCGGGCCGGCGCTCGGACGGATGCTTCATGCGCAGGATGCCGCCCTGCAGCGGGTGCACGTTCTCCAGCCGGTCGGTGGTCGAGAAGGTCAGCAGATATTTTGCCAGATTGCCGACCGGCACGCCGGTGGCGACGGCGCGCCGCAGCAGCGTCTTCATATGTGCGGGCGTGTAATAGAGCCCCCAGGCATCGTGATAGATTTTCTGCCACGCTTCCGCGCTCATCTTCGCATGCGCGGTGCAGACATGCTCGACGTCGTAGCGGTTGAGGTCGGCGTCCATCGCGACGCCGTTCCTCCACAGCGTCTGGTGATCCTCCGAGCCCGGCAGCGGCGTGAGGCAGAAGAACTCGAGCAGGTCGATCGGCAATTCGTGCTGGATGATCTCGATGTCGCGCCGGATCGTTGCCGGCGTGTCGGCCGGGAAGCCCAGAATGTAGCCGGCGATCGTGAGGATGCCCTGCTCCTTCCAGGCAAGCAGCATCTTGCGGTATTCGGTGATCTTGTTCTGGCGTTTCTTGGCTGCCGCCAGATTGTCCGGGTTGATGTTCTCCAGCCCGATGAAGACCTTGTTGACGCCCGCCCGCTTGGCTTTCGCCATGAAGTTCGGGATCTTGTGGCAGAGCGTGTCGACCTGGATCATCAGTCCGAGCGGAATGCCGTCCTTCTCGCGCAGCTCGATCAGCCGGTCGAATGTCGCCTCCCATTCCCGGTTGCGCGCGAAATTGTCGTCGGTGATGAAAAATTTGCGGATGCCTTGCGCCCAGTTGAGGCGCACGATCCGCTCCACGTCGTCGGCCGAGCGGTAGCGCGACTTGCGGCCCTGCACGTTGATGATCGTGCAGAAGGAGCACTGGTAGGGGCAGCCGCGGCCGGCATCGAAGCTCGAGCTTGCACCCAGAGTACGCTCGACATGCCGCTTCGGCAGGAAGGGCACCGGCGTGCCTTCCATTCCCGGCAGGTCCTTCATGTAATTGTAGACCGGCGCGAGACGTCCTGCCGCCGCATCGGCGATCAGGGAATCAAACCGCCCTTCGGCTTCGCCTGCAAAGATGGCGATACCCATGTCCCGGCAGGCATTGAGCTCCACCGCCTCGCCGTCCAGCATCGACAGGCAGCCGGACACATGGAAGCCGCCGATCGCCACCGCGATGCCGGCTGCACGGAACGGCCGCGCGATATCCAGCGCGCGCGGATACTGGTTGGATTGAACGCCGACGAGCGCGACACATCCGAAATTGTCGTGCCGCCGGAAGCGCGCCACCAGCGCGGGAACATCGACGCGCGTGTTGGTTTCGTCGATCACGGTGATGTCGATTGTCGTGTCCGGACCGAGCACCTGCCGCTCGGCGCAGTCGGCTGCGATGCCATACACCGCGGCGAGCGAGTTCGACGGCGTCATCGCGCGCCACCAACGGATCACGTAGCCATCGTCGTCATAGTGAGATGGCTTGATCAGAACCAGTTGGAAGGCTTTCATGCGATCCCTCGCGCAGGCCGCCGCTCCACCGCCTGCCAACCCTTAGCACGGCGGACGCAGGTTCCGACAGCCATGCGGCGTGTCAAAAAGGAAAGGCGGGCGCTTTTGGCATGTCTCCCAAAAGGGCTTCGGCAAGCAACTGCACCGCGTAAAACTGTTCGGCATCGTGCTCGTCGCCTGCCTGATCCTGATCGCGAACGCGCTCGTCATCCACCGCATCCCGCCGGTGCGCGAGTATCCGAAGAAGGCGGATTGAGGCTCAGGCCTCGCTGATCGCTGCGAGGCCCTCGGCGCGAGCCGCGCTGGCCAGTCGCTGGTCAAGCGTCGCGATCGCCAATCCCTCGGCAAGAGCAAGGTCGAGATACGCCGCGTCGTAGATCGTCAGTCGGTGCCGGCGTGCCAGGGCCAGCAGCTCCGCTTCGCGGAAATCCGCGACCACGCGAAACGGCAAGGTTCGAATCCAGGCCAGCGCTTCATGCGTGCGCCGGGCATCGATGCGGCCGCGGCGTTCATTGGTGATCAACACGTTGCGTAGTTCATAGGGAAAGAGCCCCGGAACGACAATTTCGCCGTGCTCGAGCATTTCGAGAACGCGGTTGGCGGTCGCCGAGAACTCGTCCGGCATCGCCCAGCATGCGGCGACTGAACTGTCGACGACCACCGTCACCTATTTGCGGCCTTCATCGCGCGCCGACAGGATGTCCTCGACGGTCATTCCAGTAGGCGGCAGCGTCCTGCGCCACGCCCTGATCGCCTCCACCGCGTCGCGCCGGCGACGAGCCTCATCAACGGTGTCAGGCGGCGACAGGCGCGCGATCGTCTTGCCGTGGCGGGTAACGTTGATTACCTCGCCACGTTCGACGTCGCCAAGAAACTCGGCAAGCTTGGCTTTCAGTTCGGATGCGGCGACCGTCTTCATAAGATGACCGGTTAAATTGACCGGTCATAATTTATCGCGGCGACCGTTGCCGTTCAAGAGCGATCCGTGGTTTTCACAGCGTCGCCCGGCAGCCTCGATCAAGCCTCCAGCCACGCTCCCTCGAAATGCTGCTCGAGCGCCTGGTGCTGCTCGCATCCATGCACGCCCTGGCGCGAGGTCCGGTAGACCGAGCGCCAGTAGGGCTGGATGATGACGCCGGCATCGCGCAGATTCTGCTCGATCTTGGCCATGATGGCGCGCCGCGCCTGCGCATCCGGTGTCGCCAGCGCCTGGTCGAGCAGCGCGTCGAATTCCGGGTTTGCGTAGCCGCTTTCGTTCCATGCCACACCCGAACGATATGCCAGCGCGAGCACCTGGACGCCGAGCGGCCGTCCGAGCCACTCCGTGCAGGAGAGCGGATATTTCATCCAGTCGTTCCAGAAGGTCGCCGACGGCAGCACCGTGCGCTTCACTTTCAGTCCGGCGTCGCGCATCTGGCCGGCGATCGCATCGGCGGTGGCCTTCTGCCAGTCGACGTCGACGGAGATGAGATCGTATTCGTGCTCGGCCTGGCCGGCCTCGGCGAGCAGTGCCTTGGCCTTCTCGACGTCGCGCACATGCGGCCCGATATCGGCATATTCGGCGTGCATCGGGCCGACATGATGGTTCTCGCCGGGCGTGCCGCGGTCGCTGAGGCCCAGCTTCAGCACCACGCCGTTATCGATCGCGAGCTGCGCTGCGCGCCGCACGCGCACATCGTCATAAGGCTTCGCCACGACGCTGAAGCGCGCCACGATGGTCGAGCCCGTGGCGATTTCGGAGCTGGCGAGCCCGATCCCGTCGGCAAAGGCGACGGAGTCCGCCGCCGTCTCGTGATTGGTGTCGATCTCGCCCGATTCGAAAGCCGCGAACATCGGGCTGGCGTCGGCGCCGTAGTCGAGCCAGCTGATGCCGTCGAGCAGGAAGTCGCCGCGCCACCAGGGTGTCGCCTTGCGGCGGACCTCCGCTCCGATGCCGGCCTCCCAGCGCACGAGCTCGCACGGGCCCGTCGTTATCGCCAGTCCTTCGGCCGCGACGTCGCTGCCCTGGTAGCTTCGGTGCATGATCATCGCCGGATAGTCGGCCATGCCGGCGACGAGCGAGATGTCAGGCTTCGGCAAGTTGAGCCGCACCGTGTGGTCGTCGACGCGTTCGATGGCGTTGGCGAGCGGTTTCTTCGTTGCCGCGTCGATGAGCACGGTCATGCGCGTCGCCATCGAATTGCCGGGCGTGTCGGCGTCGCACCAGCGGTTGAGGTTGTGCACGACGTCGTCTGCATTGAAGGCATCGCCGTTCGACCATTTGATCCCTTGCCGCACCTTCAGCGTCAGCGTCCTGGCATCGTCGCTTGCCTCCCAGCCTTCCAGCAGCCACGGCTCGAAGCTGAAATCGCGCTTCCAGCGCACGAGGTATTCGTTGCAATGCCGCGCGATGTTCGACATCTCGACGCCGTCGAAGGTACGCGGATCGCGCCACCCCTTGACGGTCATGGCGACACGCAGCAAGCCGCCGCGTTTCGGCTCCTGCGCGATTGCCGGCGTCGGCGTCAGCCCGCCAAGTGCAAAGGCGCCGGCAGCGCTCACGCCGAATGCAGCCATCGTCGCCAGGAACTCGCGCCGGTTCATCGCGCCCTCGCGGAAGGCCCGCGCCGCTGGCTCCGCCTGCGGGTGCAGCGATCTGTCGGTCAACATGAGCTTGATCATCGTCGGCTTCCTCTCACACGCCGGCACGCCGGAAGGGCGGCCTTCCCATGCGAAAGCTTATTGCCGTCGGTGCACGGGAAATGTTCGGGATTCCGCGCCATCTGTGCGCTGCTCCGCGCACGCTTGGATCAATACGGCCAGGCGCCGGAGCCGAGCGCTGCCACCGCCTCGGCGATCGCATCGAAGGCTTTCGCGGCACGCGGCACCGTCCCGCGTGCCCTGAGGAAACTGTGGGTGAGCCGCTGCTGCTCGAGGCAGGCAGCCTTGCCGCCCGCCGCAACGATCCGGTCGCGGTAGGCAGGCCCGTCGGAAGCAAGCGGATCATACTCGGCGGTGACGACGACCGTCGGCGGCAGGCCGGAAAGGTCGCTGGCCGACAGCGGCGCGACGGCCGCTTCGGACAATTGTGCCGGTCCGGCGAACCGCACTGCGCGATAATGCTCGACCTCGGCGGTCGAGAGCAGCGGTGCCTCGGCATGCTCGACGAACGAGCCGGCCGAGACGTCGCCGCCGAGATCGGGATAGATCAGGACCTGGCCGGCCGGCTGCGCCGCCCAGCCGCGGGCGGCATGAGCGGCCGCCGCTGCAAGGTTGCCGCCGGCGCTTTCCCCGACGAGCACGACCGGGATGCCCGCCATGTCGCGGCTGACACGCCTGAGCACCGCCAGCGCGTCGTCGAGCTGGGCGGGGTGCCGATGCTCGGGCGCCAGCCGGTAGGCGGCCGATAAAGTGGCGAATCCCGTCCGGGCGCAGAGCTCGGCGCAGACATCGTCGTGGCTGTCGAGGCTGCCGAAAACGAACCCGCCGCCGTGGAAATAGACGATCGCCGCCCGCGGCCTGGCCGCCGCGGCATAGCGGCGGACCGCGATCGTGGCGCCGCCGGCCGCGACTGCATCGTCGGCCACCTCGACATGCGGTTGCCGCCCGGGATGGAACGCCGCGCACATCCGCTCGTAGACCGCGCGCTGCTCGTTGAGGGGCTGCCGTGAAAGGCCGGCCGGGAACCAGGCGTTCACGCGCTCGATATAGTCCCGATAGTCGGCCTCGATCAGGGAGGCGTAGTCTTCGCGGCGCATCGCTCAGAGGTCGCGGTAGATCTGCGCCGCGTTCTCATAAGTATAGCGGATCGGCACGGAGCCTTGCACCTGCCACGCGGCAACCGTCTCGCCGCGCATCAGCCGGCAGGCGCCGTCGGTGTCGGTCACGGCCCCGCCATAGAGCCGGTTCGCCATGTTCAGCACCGCGGTCTCGTGCATGGTCGCAGTGCCGCTGCCGCAGGCATCCTTGATCAGCACGACGTGGAAACCCTGCTCCACCGCGTCCTTCACCGATGCGAAAACGCATGCTTCCGACCATACGCCGGCGACATAGAGCCACGCTGTGCCGCGATCCCTGAGCAGCGGCGCCAGGCTGCCATTGGCGAAGACGCTCGCGTCGGTCTTGATCATCAGATGCTCGCCCTCGGCCGGCGCGATTTCGGCGCAGATGGCGGCATGCGGGCTGCCCGCGTCGCTGAAGGCGGACGATCCGTCGGCCATCGTCGGATGGAACGGCCGGTCCGGCTTCTCCACGATGTAGGCGGCGTGCAGCAGCGGGATGCCGGCGGCGCGGGCGCATGCCTGCAGGCGCTGCACGTTGGCCAGGATGCCGGCGAAATTCTCGACCAGGTAGCGGGGATCCTTGCGGTGCTCCTCCTGCAGGTCGATGAACAATGCTGCCGCCTTGCGCGGGTCGATGGAAAGCGGGCGTCTCATGTTCAGGGTCAGCTCGCTAGCAGATCGTCTTCGTAGGGGAAACGGGAAAGGCGCTCCGTGCCGGCCTCGGTGATCAGGATCTCGTCCTCGAGCTTGACGCCCTCGCGCCCGCCCTTCTCGCCGATATAGCTTTCGACCGACACGACCATGCCCGGCACCAGCGTGCCCTCGCGCCCATAGGTGTCGTAATCCATCGCATGCGCGATGAACGGCGTCTCGCCATGCATTCCGACACCATGCATGACCGAGGTGTAGCGCTGCTCGACAAAACGCTCGGGGATCTTCCAGGCTTTTTCCGCGATCTCGCGGAACGCCATGCCGGGCTTCACGATGCCGATATTGTGCTGCACCTGGTCATAAGCCATCCGGTAGAGCTGCTTCTGGTAGTCGCTCGGCTTGCCCGGCCCGCAGCGGAAGGTGCGCGAGAAATCGGAATAATAGCCGTAGCAGCCGATCGTATCGGTATCGAGCGCAATCAGTTCGCCCGGCCTGATCTTGCGGCCGCTGGCCTCGTTGAACCATGGATTGGTGCGCTGGCCGGAGGTGAGCAGCCGCGTCTCGATGAACTCGCCGCCCTGGCGGATCACCTCGTGATACATGATGGCGAAGAGCTCGTTCTCCGACACGCCCGGCTTGATCGCCTCGCGCACGGCGGCGACCGCGGCCTCCGCGCCCGTCATCGAGGCGACGAGGCATTTCACCTCCTCCGGCGTCTTCACCGCGCGCACGGCCAGAATCTCGCCCTGGCAGTCCTTCACCTCCACCCCGCGCTTTTCGAGCGACACCGCCTGCAGATGGCTGCAGCGGTCCATGCCGAGCTTCATCGAGCCGCCGCCATGCGTTTTGAGCAGTTCGACGATCTCGTCGGCGAACGGCCCGGCCGTCTCGTCGTCGCGGCCCGACACCGAGGACCAGACCAGCTTCGAGGGCCGCGCTTCGTCGATCGTGTCGAGCACCATCGAGACATGATAGCTCTGGGGGTATTCGAAGAGCACGATCGGCCCCGCTGTCGGAATGAAGATGTAGCGGGTCGAATTGCGCAGGAAATAGCCGAACATGTTGCGCGAGCCGGTGGCGTAGCGCGTGTTGTACGGATCGAACAGCACCACCGCGCCGTAACCCGCATCCGCCATCCATTGCCTGAGTTTTGCGAGCCGCCCTTTGCGCAGTGCATCGGCGTCGATGAAGGAGGGTTCGGTGTCGGAGAGCCACATGCCGCCGGCCGGGTCGGCAGCCGCCGGGTGGCGCATGCGATCCTTGAAATCGACGTCCTCGGTGCTGTCCGGGTCGAACACGACGATGCTCATGGCTTTCCTCCTACCGCATGTCTCCCGAAAGTGTGCTCGGTTTCGGGATAAAGACATGCGCAAAATCAACAGGCTAAAGCGTGTCGCGAATCTGTTTTCAGGCGACACGCTTTAGCCTGGCCGGAAGATGGGCCAGGACGCAGCCACAGATTGTGCAGCAAACCGCAGCTATGGTGCAGTAATCCGCAAGGAGGCCGGCCGCACTCTTGGCGCCCCTTCCTCTCCCCCGGGCAGGGGGAGAGGTGGCGCCGCGAAGCGGCGACGGAGCGGGGGTGCTTCGCCTTCCTCGGCCGTATGCGATTGCCCTGGTTCACGGGGAAGCATCAAGGTCGAGCCCGGCCGCTGCGCTGGATCCTCCCCTGCGAAGCGGGGGAGGGGGACCATGCGAAGCATGGTGGAGGGGGCACGCTCCAGCCCGACTCTGCGCCTAATGCTTGCGCGTCTCCCGCGGCGCCAGCCCGTGCTCCTCGCGAAAGGCGCGCGCAAAGCTCGACATCGAGGTGAAGCCGCAGGCAAGCGCCACGTCGCGCACCGGCAGCGTCGAATGCGCCAGCAGGTCGGCGGCGCGTTTCAGCCGCAGCCTGCGATAATAGCCGACCGGAGACACGTCGAGCTCGGCGCGAAAATTCCGCTCCAGCCGGTCCGGCGACACTCTCAGCCGCTCGGCGAGCACGCCCATCGACAGCCGCTCCTCGACCGCATCCTCCATGATGGCGATGGCTGAAAGCACGAGCTCGTTCTTGACGCCGGTGCGCAGCCTGAGCGGCATCAGCTTGCGGTCGACGCTCGAGCGCAGCGGGCTGTGCACGAACCATTCCGCCACGCCGGCGGCGAGCTCCGCGCCGTAGTCGCCGGCGATGATCTCGAGCAGCATGTCGAGGCTGCCCACACCGCCCGCCGAGGTGAAACGCCTGCGGTCGATGACGTAGAGGTCGCGCCTGAGCTCGATGTCGGGAAACGCCTCGCTGAAGGCCGGCTGGCTGGTCCAGTGCAGGGTGCAGGCATGGCCGTCGAGCAGGCCGGCTCGGGCAAGGAAGAAGGCTGCGTCGGCGACGGCGCCGATTGAGGCCCCGCCGCGCAGGCTCTTGCGGATCCATTTGACCGCGGCGTCCGCCACCACATGGTCGGCGTCGCCGCCCGAGCACACCACGATGCGGTCGGCGGGAGGCGCGGAAGCAGCCTCGAAGTTGGGCTGGATGACGATGCCGTTCGAGGCTTCCACCGCGCCCGGCTGTGCGCCGACGACGATCCAGCGATAGCATTCCCGCCTGGCGAGCACGTTGGCGGCGCGCAGCGGCTCGATCACCGAGCTGAAGGCCATCATCGGAAAACCGGGAAAGACGAGCACTGCGAAGCGGATCGGTTGGCCCGCCGGCGCCGGCCTGCTCGCTGCGATCGCCATCTTGCTGCCCGCACTCCCTTCGTCTGACGGCAAGTCTGCGCAGGCGCGTCGGGCAAGATCAAGCGGCAATGAACCGGAGGCTGCCGCTTTCGCGCGGCGCGCTTCAGCCCGCCGATCGCCGCGGACGGCGCAGCTTGACGATGTCCGCGACCCGGTCCGGCTTGGCGCGCGATCTTTCGGGCCGTTCACCGCGAAAACGGGCGAATGCATGCTCGCGCGCGATTTCGAAGAGGATCGTGGCTTCCGCGTCGGACAGCAGGTCGCGCGCCGGCATCTCGTCGACCCGCAGGCAGATCGACGACGGCCATTGATCCCCCTTCGCCCACAAGGGCTGCAACAGTTGGCTCCATTCGGTGCACGGATCGATGGCGTTGAAGCGCATCAGCGCATCCAGATTGCCGCCGCCGTAAAAACCTGTCCGTCGCATCGGGCGATCCCCGGTGATGGACTGGTGCAGTCGCGCGACGGCGGTGGCGTCGGCGTCGCCGATGAGTTTTGAAAGCTCCGCAACCGGCATCGGCTTGCGCACGATCCAGAGGACGAACCCGGCAGCCTGCGCCGCCTTGGCAACGGAGAAGTCGGGATCCAGATGGTCACAGTTTTCCACGCGGAAGCTCCTGTGCCGGGCCGCCCATTGCCGAGGTCAGCCGGGCCGATTTTGTTTTTCTGTCAGGCTTCCCGGCAGATCGGATGCTTCCGCACAGGCAATCTTCATCAGCTATGCCGATAAATTGGTGGCTCTCGCCGGTCGTCATATTCTGAGTTCTTTTTAGCGAAGAGGTGTATCGATGGTCTTTGTTTGCCGGCGCCCGCGATCCTAGGTGTGCTCGACCTGCCGGGCCCGTGCCTTGGCTTTGCTGGTCCTGCTTGGTGACGCGCGAACGCCGGAATCGGCGGCGACCGGCGCAGCAGCGCCGAGCGTGAAAGCGTAAAGCGGCGCATCGGTGATGCGGTCGAGGCCAAGGTGCTCGCGGATGGCCGTTTGTCCGAGCGCTGCGGTCGGGCAGGCCGAAAGCCCATGCTTCGTCGCCGCCAGCATCACGTTCTGGCCGATATGGCCCGCCTCGATGAGCACGACGCGGTAAGCGTTGGAATCCTCGTATTTCCACATCGTGCGGCGCATGTCGGCCACGAGCACGATGAGCACCGGCATCGGATTGGCCCAGGGCTGCCCGCCGAGAAATGTCGACATCGGCGGCGGCGTGCCCTCTCGCACCAGACCGAGATCGTGATCCTTGGCGGAGTAGTGATAGGTGCCGGGTGCAAGCCCGCGGACGTTGTGGGCGATGATGTAGGCCTCGTACGGGTTGCGCGCGCCGCCCGAGGGGGTCATCTTCAACGGCAGTTCGTTGACGACGCTGTTGCGCGTCCGGCCGGTAATGCCGAGCCCTGCAAAAAGGCAGTCGGCGAGTTGTGTCAGGCTGATCGAGGGTGCGGTCGGCTCGCGCACGGTCCGGCGCCGCGCCATCAGGCCGAGCAGCGGATCGTCACCGGACTGGGGAAGGCCGACCCGGCGCTGTCCCTTGTTGCGCAGGTAGAGCTGGGGCTGGGCGCCGAACTTCGCCCGCCGCCGCTGGATTGCATCGTTTCCGTCGAGATCGATGAATTCGGGATCCTCGAGCGAAAAATGCAGGAGGCCGGTCGGAAGCGACCATTCCCAAGTTGCCAGGTAGTCGCGCTCGCGTTTGGCGAGCGGCGATCCCTGCACGAGCAGGGCATCGCTGTCGATCAGGGCTTCGAGGATGTCCCTGCGACCCTCCAGCACCTCGCTGACCAGCTTGCTCGCGTCGGTCCAGATTTCGGGAAGGCGGGCGACAAGCTCGGCGCCGCAGACGAACTCGCTGCGCGAGAGATAGTTGAACCCCACCATCGCGTCGCGTTCCCGCGTGAAGACAAGAGTCCTTGCAATCCTGACGCGCATCCTGACCCCCGATGCAAGTAGAAAGACGGGCCACCACTGATCTGGTGGTAGCCCGCCCCTTCACTCACTTGTGGAACCACTGGCCCCGGCGGGTGAAGGTCTTCGACTTACGCTTGGTGATGATCATGGAAACATTCCCTATCTTCACGCATCGAACGATCGATGCACGAGATAGCTCACAGGATCCCGCCTAACGGCCAGTAAATATTGAAGAAAAAATTCGATCTTTTGAAGTCACATATGCGTCTTTTTACGTCGCATAGGCGTATATGGTTAAGAAATAAGCGCGGCTAAGTACAATTCTGGAAAGTTTCCCGTAATATTATAGGAACCTGAGGGTCCATTCGCGGGTCGCTGGAAGAAAACGCCCGGGTATATGTAAGCGCTGTTCTCAGGTGCATTTCCGGCGGCGTGGCCACCAGCACGGCGCTCACGAAGGTCGGGCCGTGCTGGGTGAGCACCGTGCCTACCCCTGTGAGCATCTGCAGCGCGGTCGTTGCCTCGCCCAGCGCCAGCAGCGAGGGCTCGTTCGGCTCGACCGCGCTCGAGGCGACGAAGTAGAGATATCTCAGATGCCGGGTGACCACCCCGCTCTGGTCTCCCTTCAGATAGGAATAGCGGCTGCCTTGCGGCTCGGCCGAGGCCGTCAGCCGCCGGAAGGTGGTCAGCCCGCCGACCGTCTCGATGGCCGTCAGCGCCCCGACGACGACATCCGGGCTCTTCGGCGTCCAGAACCATGTGTGGTAGTAGCCGGGGGCGATGGGCGCCGCGTGCTCGGCGGCTCTGCGATAGATGTCCCGCAAACGATCGTCGGCGAGGAACTCGTCGGCCGCCCGCCGGCCCGATGCGTCGGCGTCGGCAAACAGGCTTTCCTCGCTGACCCGGAAGTATAGTGCGATGCGCGCCACGGTCGCCGTTTCCGGCATCTGCTCCGCGGCGAGATAGCGCTGCAGCTGCCGGCGCGATAGCTGCAGCTGGCGCGCCGTATGGGAAACTGCGTTCGGCCCGCGCTGCTCCAGAAGCCGGCGCAGGTTGCGCGCGAATTGATCCTTCACTCCCATGGCTTCAATATTCCATGGAAGAATGCCTCATGCAGCGAAGTCATCGGCCCCGCACAAGCCCCCAACCGCCAATCCAGACCGAATCGAGGAAAGTCGAACCGTCTTTCCGTCTGGATACCGGCGGGCAACCCCGCCGTTTTTGCCACAGAACAAGCGCTTCAATAAGAAGCAGCGCTCGTATCAGAAAACGCGGCGGTGTCTACGGCGACGATCGGGAAAGCGGCCGATCGGCCGCTCTCGCTTCAGCCTTTGGCTGCGCCGCGCCGCTTCCGCGGTCCCGGCTTTTGCCCGAGGCCGGACGCCTTCGCCAGCGCCGAGCGGGCGGCTGCATAGTTCGGCGCCACCATCGGATAATCGGCCGGCAGGCTCCATTTCTGACGGTACTGGTCCGGCGTCATGTCGTACGCGCTGCCCAGGTGCCGCTTCAGGGATTTGAACTTTTTCCCGTCTTCGAGGCACACGATGTAGTCCGGCGTGATCGACTTCTTGATCGGCACCGCCGGCGTCGGAGCTTCCACCACTGCCGGCCGTCCGGCAGCGAGTGCGCTGATCGAGGAGTGGACTTGCCCGATGAGTCCGGGAAGGTCTCCTGCCGGAACAGCGTTTCGCGTGACGTAGGCTGAGACGATGTCGGCGGTGAGCGACATCAGTTCCTCATTTGCAGGCATGTGATACCCCTCAAGAAATTTCTTTAGTAGTTCACCCTATACTATCCTCCAGCTTGTTGCGCCATAGCCGGAAATTGCCCGCGGCGCGCATCTCCATTCATTTTCCACACGCCTTTCGGCGTATAAATCATCTTTCGGAGCGCGTTTTCGGCTTCGGAATGGCCGGTAAACCGCCCGATATGGTCGCATCTGCGTCTTTGCAGGACGCATCTGGTGATTCGGCCGCGCCTTTCGCGGTCGGCGGCCGACAAAATGCCGCACCGGCGTACGGGAAGACTTCCCTTGGGTCAGTTGCGCGAGACGGCAGCAGCGGTGTCGGGAGGTCTGCCCGTGCGCTCTGGAGGGCGTGGCCGGCGCGGCGCAAATGCCAGCCGTGGTGGGGGTGCGGTAGGGTCCGAGTGGTTGCCTGCCGGACCGATGAGCTCGCGGCGGCCGGAGCATCGAGCCTGCGGACACGCGACATGCGGCAGTCCCGCAAGAGCCGTCCGAGACGCTCTCCCGTCAGCCCGGATGGACCGCCGCGCGCCAATCCTTCGATGCTCGTTTGCCTGCACCTGTTGCAAGGACTGCGCCCGCGTGCCGGCTCATCGAGTCAGGCGGCCTTGATCCCTATCGCGCAGGGACCCGCCTCGGCCGCCCGCGCGGGCGGCACGCCATCTTTGGCCGTCTGGTTCAGCTCGTCAGCCGCTCGAGGAACATCTTTCGGAACGCCTCGAAATCCACCTCGGTCGGCACGCGCGTCAGCGGCACGTCGCGCCAGTCGGCGCCGCCGCCGCCATTGGTGGCGCCGAGCCGGCGGTCGGCGACCGTCATGCCGCGCGTGTGCCGCCCGTTGAGCTCGACCTGGATGGGCAGATCGACCGCTTCCGTCACCAGCGCCGGCTGCGCCACCACCGCGACCGTCAGCGCCGAATGCACCGCGCAGGCATATTCGCCCAGTACGCCCGAATAGAACTGCATGTAGAAGGGCGTAATCTTCGCCACATATTGTGCCGCGGGCGCCTTCGAGGCGATCAGCGCATCGAGATGCTCCTGCCGGATGACGCAGCGCTCGGTCACGTCCAGCCCCACCATCTCGACCGACCAGCCGGGCTGCTGCAGCACCATCTGCGCGCTTTCGGGATCGTGCCAGGCGTCGGCCTCGGCGACCGGCGTGACATTGCCCTTGCCGTAGACCACGCCGCCCATCCACACCACACGCGGGCAGAATTTCGGCAGATCGGGGTCGATGGCGAGCGCCAGCGCCACGTTGGTGAGAGGGCCGAGCGCGATGATGGTCACCTCGCCCGGGTGCTCGCGGCAGATGTCGACGATGAGTTGCGCCGCCGACCGGGCGACCGGTTTCACCTTCGTGGCTTTCGGGAAGCCGGCATTGCCGACGCCGTCGTCGCCATGCACGTAAGGCGAGAAGCGCGGTTTCTCGACCAGCCCGCCGGCAGCACCCACGGCAAGCGGAATGTCGGCGCGTCCGAGCAGCTCCATCAGGTAGGCGGTGTTCTCCGTCGTCAGCTCCACGCTGACATTGCCGAAAATGCTGGTCATGGCCAGCACCTCCAGCTCCGGCGATTTGAGCGCCAGCGCGCATCCCATGGCGTCGTCGATGCCCGTATCGGTGTCGACAATGACCTTCGTCGGCATGAAATCTCTCCCGGAAAGATGCGGCCGCCCTGGTGCAGGCACTAGCGCTGGCCCTTGATGTAAGGACGCCCGGCGGCGGCAGGGCCTTCGGCATGGCCGACAAGCCCGGCGAGCAGCAGGATGGTGAGAACGTAGGGAATGGCCTGGACGACCTGCGTCGGCGCTTCGACGCCGAAGATCTCCTGGCCCTGCAGCCGCCCCTGCACGGCGTCGGCGGCCGCGAAGAGCAGGCAGGCGAGCGCCACGCGATAGGGCCGCCAGCCGCCGAAGATCAGCGCAGCAAGCGCCATGAAGCCGAGCCCGGCGCTCATGTCGCGATAGAAGGCGCCGCCCTGCACGATCGAGAGATAGGCGCCTGCTGCCCCGCACAGGGCCCCGCCGATGAGGATGGCGGTGTAGCGCAGCCGGATCACCGAAACGCCGGCGCTGTCGAGTGCTGCCGGGTTGTCGCCCGCCGCCATCAGGCGCAGCCCGAATCGCGTGCGGTAGATGACGATCCAGGCGATCGCCACCGCGGCAATCGCCGCATAGCCGAGAAAGGTCTGGCCGCCGATCACCGTGTTGTAGAGCGGCCCGAGCACCGGGATGTCGGCCAGCGCATCTGCGAAGGGCAGGCGGACGGCACCGAAACGCTCGGCGGTGCTGAGCTGCGGCGTCTGGCCGCCGCGCTGGAACCAGGCGATGCCGAGGAAGGCGGTGAGCCCGCTCGCGATGATGTTGATGGCAAGCCCGATGACGAGCTGGTTGCCGCGCAGGCTGATCGAGGCGACGCCCTGGGCCAGGCCCAGCATGCCGCCCGCAACGACCGCCGCGGCGAGCCCGAGCCAGGGACTCGCCATCAGCGACGCGGCCGCGCCGCCGACAAAGGCGCCGGCGAGCATTTTGCCTTCGAGCCCGATGTCGATCAGCCCGGAGCGTTCCGCAAACAATCCGGCCATGGCGGCAAGCAGCATCGGCACGACGAGCCTGAGCGACGAGGCGAGAAGCTGGATGAGATCGAGTTCCATGCTCAGGCCACCTGCGCTCGTCCGAGGAGGAGAGTGCCGACGGCGCGGCCCATCACCGGCCGCAGCATGTGCACCAGGCCGCCGGCGAAGAGGATCACCAGCCCCTGGATCACCACCACCACGTCGCGCGAGATGGTGGGGAACATGAAGGAGAGCGATGCGCCGCCCTGCTGCAATGCCCCGAACAGGACAGCCGCGAGTACGATGCCGGCCGGATGGTTGGCGCCGATCAGCGCCACCGCGATGCCGGTGAAGCCGTAGCCGGCGGCGAGCTCGAGCAGCACGCGGTGCTGCGCGCCCATCACCTCGTTGAGGCCGATCATGCCGGCAATGGCGCCGGAGAGGCAGATGGCCTGCACCTTCAGCCGCGGCACGTTGATGCCGGCGAAGGCGGCCGCCTCCGGGTTCTTGCCGATCGCGCGCAATTCGAAGCCCCAGCGCGTGTGCCATAAGAGCACGGTCATCGCCGCGGCGAGGGCCAGCGTCACGAAGATCATGATGGTGAGCGGCGTCTCCGTCGCCGCAATCCCGATCGCGGTCAGGATCTGGTCGATGCGCGGCAGGTAGCTGCTGTCCGGCATGGGGCCGCTGGCGGGAATGGCGGAGCCCGGCTCGCGCAGCAGGTTGACGATGACGAAGGTCATCAGCAGCGAGGCGAGGAAGTTGAACATGATGGTGGTGATGATCAGATGGCTGCCGCGCTTTGCCTCGAGCACCGCCGGCACGAAGGCCCAGCCGGCGCCGAACAGTCCGGCGGCAAGCATGGCGACCGGCAGGGCCAGGAACCACGGCACGCCCGGCAGCGCGAGGCAGGCGAGCCCGGCGCCGAGCCCGGCAACATAGGCCTGCCCCTCGGCCCCGATGTTGAACTGTCCGGCCTGCGCGGCGAGCGCGAAGGCGAGGCCGGCAAACATATAGTTGGTGGCGTAGTAGAGCGTGTAGCTGAAGCCGTTCAGGCTGCCGAAGGCGCCGTTCAGCATCACCCGCATCGCGCCAAGCGGATCGGCGCCGACGGCGACGATCAAAAGCGCACCGAGCGCCAGCGCCACGGCCAGGTTGAGGAGCGTCGCCAGCACGCCCCCGAGCACGGTTGCGGCCCGCTGCATCACGCCGTCTCCTTATGCTCAACCATGTGGGCGAGGGCTTCCTCCTTCGGCGTGCCGGCCATCATCAGGCCGAGCAGCGTCTCGTCGAGCTCGCAGCGCGCCAGCTCGCCCATGCAGCGGCCCTCGAACATCACCAGCACGCGGTCGGAAAGCGCGACGATCTCGTCGAGCTCGACCGAGACCAGCAGCAATGTCTTGCCGCGTGCGCGTTCCTCGACCAGCTTGCGGTGGATCGCCTCGACCGCGCCGATGTCGACGCCGCGGGTCGGCTGGCCGATAAGCAGCACGTCCGGGTCGTGCGCCAGCGCGCGCCCGATCACCAGCTTCTGCTGGTTGCCGCCGGAAAGGACGCCCATGAGCCGATGCGGGTCTGCGGGGCGCACGTCATTGGCGGCCATCAGCTTGCGGCACCAATCCTCGAGTCGTTTCCAGGCGAGGAAGAAGCCCAGGCCCTGCACGCCGCCCGAACGCTGCAGCCCGAGCACGCTGTTCTCCAGGCTCGACCACTCGCCGATCATGCCCATGCGATGCCGGTCCTCCGGCACGTGCGCGAGGCGTCCTTCCTGGGCCACGCCCCGTGCAGGGCGCGTGCCGGCATGTCGTTTGACGCCGGCGCATTCGATCTCGCCGGCGGCGATCGGGGCGTGTCCGGCAATCGCCATCAAAAGCTCGCTCTGCCCGTTGCCGGCCACGCCGGCAATGCCGAGAATCTCGCCGCCGCGCACCTCGAGGCTGAGCCCATTGACGCCGGCGCCGCCGCGGCCGGCGACGTGCAGATCCTTGATCCGCAGCGCCGGCTCCAGCGCCGGCCGGCTCGGCGGCAGCTCCACTGCCTTGAGCTTGCGGCCGACCATCATCTCGGCCAGCGAGCCGCGTGTCGTGGCGCCCGTCGGCAGCGTTGCCACGCATCTGCCCTGGCGCAGCACCGTGACATTGTCGGTCACCGCCAGGATCTCGCGCAGCTTGTGCGTGATGAGGATCACCGTCTTGCCCTCGGCGCGCAGGTCGCGCACGACCTCGAACAGGCGGTCGGCCTCCTGCGGCGTCAGCACGCCGGTCGGCTCGTCGAGGATGAGGATGTCGGCCTTGCGATAGAGCGCCTTGACGATCTCGATGCGCTGCTGGACGCCGACCGCAAGGTTGCGCGGCGCCTCGTCGAGCGGGAAGGTGAGGCCGTAGCGTTGCTGGATCGCCTGCACCGCGGTGCGGCCGCGGCCGACACCGCGGCTTAAGAAAAAGCCGCTCTCGGCGCCGATCACGATGTTCTGCAGCGCCGACAGCCGTTCGACCAGCATGAAGTGCTGATGCACCATGCCGACCCCGCGCCGGATCGCGTCTGCCGGGTCGCGCACGGCGCTTGCATCGCCCTTGATCAGGATTTCGCCGGCATCCGCGCGCTGGATGCCGAACAATATGTTCATCAGCGTCGATTTGCCGGCGCCGTTCTCGCCGACGATGCCGTGGATGGTGCCGCGCGGGATGGCGAAGGAAATGCCGTCATTGGCGAGGAGGCCGCCGAATGATTTGGTCACGCCGCGGAACTCCACCGCGGCGTCCTGCGGGCCGCGGTCAAGCATCGAGGAAATCCTTCAGCACGGCTTCGGTGAGCCGGCGCACGAAAAGCGGGTCGCCCGGCTCCAGCAGCCCGCTGCTCCAGCGGATCGAGCCGACCGAGAAGAATCGTCCGCCGCCCGGCAGCCGGCCGAGCACGACGTCGCCCTTCACCGCAGCCGGGATCGCCGCTGCCGGGTCGGGCAGGAATGCATCGATCGCGCCGAGCATCTCGATTGCAGGCACATAGCCGGCCGGCATGTCGACCGCCTGCGCGAGCACCATGGTTTCGCCGGGCGCGCCAAGCGCTTCATCGAAGCAGTCGAGCTCGAGCCCGGCGATGCCGAAGCGGCGACTGCCGATCTCGCGCAGGAGGCCGGCCAGGCGGCGTGGCAATCTCTCGAGGTCGAGCCCGTCGACCGTCACATAGGCGCCGTCACCGGAATAGCCATGCGCCGAAAAGCCGATGCCGAACAGCCGGTTCGGCGGCCTGCCGAGGCTGCGCCACAGCCCGCCGCTCAGGCCGTCGGTCTGGTGTTTCGTCTCGCCGGGCGCTGCGGTCCAGGTGCGCACGCCGTCGCGCCGCCGCACCTCCATGACCGCCGGATTGTCGGCGTCGATGCCGACGGACCAGTAGAAGCCGTTGCCGCCGAGATAGATCAGCGAGCCGCCGCCGGCCGCGAAACCATCATAGGCGTCGAGCAGCCCGGGGCTGGAATATTCAGGGTGCGATCCGGTGAGCACCACGGCGTAGCCGGCGAGCGCCTGCGCTCCGCGCTCGTGCAGTATTTCGTCGGTCAGCAGATCGAAGTCGATGCCGCTCTCTTCCAGGAAGCCGACGATGCCGAGATCGGCCGAATATTGGTGCGCAAAGCCCTGCAGCAGCGAGATGTAGTCGCCGCGCACGGTGAGCTGCGGCCGGTCGAGCGAAGCAAGCGCTACGCCCGACCCGTCGGCATGACGGTCGTAGAGCGATTTGAGGTCGAGCGCGTCGGCATGGTCGTGCAGCGGCTTCGACCAGGACACCGCCTTGAGCCTGAAGATCTCGGGGTTCGCCTCTTCGAAGAACCGCGAATTGGCGTAGGCGCGATAACTGAAGGTCGGCATGACCAGCGCGACGCGTTCCCGCCGCGCCGCCGGCGCCACGAACAGCGGCAGGATGTCGAAGCTGGCGCGATCGGCGAAGTCGATCTCCGGCGTTTGGGAAAGCACGATCGCGTAGGCGCCGGAGCGCAGCGTCGCCGGCAACCTGATCTCGGCCGCAACCGGCCAGCCGGCGTCGGCGAGATCGTCGCGATGGAACGCGGCGGCTCGCGACACGCTGTCGATATCTTTCCAGCCGCTGCCGGTCATGCCGAGGGTCGGCGCGTTGATCAGTTGCAGCGGCGGCGAGCCCGGCACTTCGTGCGTGGTGGCCTTGCTGAAGTCCCACTCGACAAGTGTGCGACCGGTTTTGTCGAAGAGGCGAGGAGATTCCACTTTGCCTTCGAAGCCTTCCGCCAACGCCAACTCAGGCAGCGCGAGGCGCCCCCCTCTGCCCTGCCGGACATCTCCCCCACGAGGGGGGAGATTGGCAGCTTCGCCGCCTTCGCCAACTTGCAGCGTTGAAGGTTGGCGAAGGTCGGCGTGACAGCAAATCTCCCCCCTTGTGGGGGAGATGTCCGGCAGGACAGAGGGGGGCGCGAAGGAACTCCGCGTCGCAACAAAACGCGCTGGCCCGTTTGCCGCTGCTGTCCATCGCGTTTCGTTCATCGCGACCGCCAGCTCCGGAACGAGCGTCAACGAAACCGTGCACCACCGCCGCAACGGCAGTTCCATGCCGGTCTCGTATTCGCCTGTTGCGGTCGTCACGACCAACGCTCCCTTGCGCATGCTGATTGTCGTCGAACCGAGCCGCAACAGCGTGCAGTCAGCGCCGAGCGTCGGGAAAAACCCCGCCTCCGCACCGCCGACCGATTCCGCAAGCGCCGCATCGAACCGTGCCACCGCTGCAGAGCCCAACCGGACAGGCAAATCCTGACCGGTCAGCCCGTCGAGCCGCACGTCGTCCACCCACTCCAGCCGGTCCGCCCAGTGCTGGGGCCGCTCGATCGGCCCGCGGTGCCGGGCGAGCCTGATCGAGAACCGGCGATGGCAGGTCGAGACGTGAACCGGCACGGTGTCGCCGGGCAAGAACACCCAGCGACCCGTATAGCCCGTGATCTTCATCGCTCAGTCGGGGCACGAGCCGGAGGCGATGTAGCTTGGCACCGGGATCGTGCCATCCACGATGCCGGCGACGACCGCGTCCACCTTGGCGATGATCTCGTCGGTCAGCAGCGGGCGGTTGTTGTCGTCGATCGACCAGCCGACGCCCTTTTCCTTGAGCCCGAGCAGGCGCTTGCCGGGCTTCCAGGTGCCGTCCTGCGCCTCCTTGAAGGTGAGGTAGATGCCGAGGCCGATCTCGGCCGTCGCCGAGGTCAGCACGTGGCCGGGCTGCAGGCCGTTCTGGTTGAGGCCGACGCCGATCGCCAGCTTGCCGGCGTCCGCTGCCGCCTGCAGGATGCCGACCGTGGTGCCGCCGGCGGCCGCGAAGATGACATCGGCGCCGCGCTCATATTGGCCGAGCGCCAGCTCGCGCCCGCGCGTCGGGTCGTTCCATGCGGCCGGCGTGGTGCCGGTCATGTTCTCGATGAACTTCACGTCCGCCTTGGCGTGCTTCGCGCCGTGATGGTAGGCGCAGCTGAACTCGCGGATGATCGGCACGTCCATGCCGCCGACGAAGCCGACGGTTCCGGTTTGCGTCTTCAGGCCGGCCAGCGCGCCGACGACGAAGGAGCCTTCATTGTATTTGTATTCGATCGACTGCACGTTGGGCAGGTCGACCGTGGTGTCGACGATGGCGAAGCGGACGTTCGGGAATTCCTTCGCCACCTTGTCCAGCGCCGGCGCCCAGGCAAAACCGACCACCGCGATCGGATCGACGCCTTGCTGGGCGAAGGTGCGCAGCGCCTGCTCGCGCTGCGCGTCGTTGGTCAGCTCGAACTCCATGAACTGGATGCCGGTTTCTTTGGCGAAGCGCTCGGCCCCGAGGAAGGCGTTCTCGTTGAAGGAACGGTCGTACTTGCCGCCCAGGTCGTAGAGCAGGCCAGGTGCTGCCGTCGCGCCGCCCGCCGCTGCCATCATCGCCGTCAGCAAGGCCGCTTGTGTAAGTCTCCTGATCATGGTCATTCTCCTTTTTCTGTTCCCACTTGTATCAATGTATACTTCTTGGCGAAGCCAGCCGGCGCCGGCCTGCCATTTCCCGGCCTCAGGGAGAGGCGGGATGGATCAGCCGCTCGCTGCGCAGATCGGCCCACAGATTTTCAGGAATCCCGGCGTCCACGAGATGCGCATTCTCCGCCACCTGCGCCGGCGAGTCGCCGCCGGCCACGACGCTGGCGACGAGCGGATGGCGAAGCGGAAACTGATAGGCGGCCGCCTTGAGCGACACGCCGTGCGCGGCGCATACCGTTTCGATGCCGCGCACCCGCTCCACGATGTCGGGCGGGGCGGGCAGGTAGTTGTAGCGCGGGCTCGGATCCGTCGAGCCGGTTGCGAGGATGCCCGAGGCGAAGGGCGAGCCGATGACGATGCCGACGCCGCGCTCCGCGCACATTGGAAATTCCGCGTCGAGCGGCGCCTGGTCGAGCAACGTGTAAGGCATCGCGACCAGGAAGAAATCGAGCTCGAAGCGACGCAGGAATTCCGGGACCGTGCCCATGATGTTGACGCCGGCGCCGATGCCGCGGATTTCGCCGAAATGCCTGAGCGTCTCCAGCGCCCGCCAGCCCGAGCGCTCGAGGTCGGTGAAATGCTGCGCCACGAGGTCGGCGCTGCCGATCTCGGCGCTGTCGAGATCGTGGATCAGCAGCAGGTCGACCGTGTTGATCCCGAGCCGCATCAGGCTTTGCTCGTAGGAGCGCATGATGCCGTCATGGCTGTAGTCGAAGCGGTGCTCGAACGGCAGCCCGCCGGCCCAGAACGCGCCCTTGAAGGTGGCGGGGTCGTTCGGCCGGTGAAAGGTTCGCCCGACCTTGGTCGAGAGCACGAAGTCTTCGCGCGGGCGCTGGCGCAGCGCGTGACCGAAGCGCAATTCGCTCAGGCCCCGGCCGTACCAGGGCGAGGTGTCGTAATAGCGGATGCCGTTGTCCCAGGCGGCCGCCAGCGTCGCCTGCGCCTGCGCTTCCGGCACCCTGTGATAGATCTCGCCCAGCGGCACGCCGCCGAATCCGACAGCCGACAGCTCGAGGTTCGTGCGGCCGAGCGGGCGCCTCGTCATCCGGCGCTCCTGCGTTTGCCTTCCGCGGCCTTTGCTGTCGCCGTCTTGCCGGGCAAGTAGGAGACGATGTGCCGCTCGATTTCCTTCTCGAGCCCGGCCGCGTCGCGCGCTGCCAGCAGCGCGACGAGGCGCTCGTGGTCGGCGATCGACACTTCGTAGGTCGATTCCAGCCGGCGCTCCTGCATCAGGAAGACGAGGATTCCGCGCGACAGCGACTCCCAGATCGGCTTCAGGATCGGGCTTTCCGACTGCTCGATGAGGGTGGTGTGGAAGGCGAGGTCGGCGCGGCAGTAATCCAGCCGGTCGGCATTGCGGATCGCCTTGTGCATCTCCTCGATGCGGGCGCGCAGGAGGTCGAGCACCTGCGGATTGGACCGGATGCGCTTCACCAGGTGGCGAAGCGCTATGCGCTCCACCACGACGCGCATCTCCATCATCTCGGCTGTCTCTTCCGAGCCGAAATCGGTGATGTAGGAGCCGCGATTGGGCTCGCCGCGGATGACGCCCTGCGCCTGCAGCAGCCGGAAGGCCTCGCGCACCGGGATGCGGCTGACGTTCAACCGCTCGCAGATATCCTTCTCGAACAGCCGGTCGCCGGGCTGGTAGTCGCCGGCCGCGATCAAGAGCACGATATGGTCGGCGACCTGCTGCGGCAGGTTGCGGTGCTGGAAGGCCGGCGCCAGGCTCATGACGAAATCTCCATCCCGAGGTTTTCCCAAAGCATGTCTCCAGAAAGTGTGCAGCGGTTTCGGGACAAAGACATGCGCAAAACCAATAACCTAGAGCATGTCGCGTGCATCCACGCGACATGCTCCAGGGGTGGAGAAGAGGCCTTGCCGACGCTGCGCAAACCGCTCGACCGCTTCGACGATCGCCCGCAACTCCGCCGCCCCCATGGGAAGGCTCAGATTGATCTGCCCACGCCGCGCTGCATAGACCCCGGCCTCCATCAGGTCGAAATGAAACAGTGCATAAAGCCGCTTGTCCGGCCCGATGGCGTCTTCCGGGCAGGAGATCGGCCGCAGGGTGAAATGGATGTTCATGATCGAGCCGAGCCCGACGAACCGGGCGGGAATGCCATGCCCCGCAAGCGCCGCGTTCAGCCGCATGCGCAACGCCTCGCCGTCGGCGAACAGCGCTTCGGCACGCTCCGGCGTGAACACTTCGCTCAGCGCTGCCGCGCCGGCGGCCATCGAGAATACGTTGTTGTTGAAGGTTCCGGCGTGCGGCAGGGAATCGGGCCGGGTCGGGTCCATCAGGCTCATGACCCCGCGCTTCCCCCCGAACGCGCCGAACGAAAAGCCGGCTCCGAGATATTTGCCGAAACTTGTCAGGTCCGGCAGTACACCTGTCCGCCCCTGCAGGCCGCCACCACCCATGCGGGAAGAGACCACCTCGTCGAAGATAAGCAGCGCGCCGCTCTCGCTGCACCGATGCCTGAGCGTCGCGAGGAATTCCGGCGTCGCCGGGATGCAGCCGCCATTGCTCATCACCGGCTCGACGATCACCGCGGCAAGCTCGTCGCGGCACCGCTCGAAGATGGCCTCGACCCCCTCGACGTCGTTGTAGCGCGCCAGCTCGAAGTCGAACGGCACGTTCATCGGATGGCCGCCGTCGGCGAACACGAAGACGCCGCCATGATAGGCGCCGCAGAAGGCCAGCACCTTCTGCCGCCCGGTGGCGATCTTGGCCAGCGTCAGCGCGTAGAGGTTTGCCTCGGTGCCCGAGTTGCAGAAGCGGATGGTCTCGACGCTGGGGAAGCGGCTGCACATCAGCTCGGCCAGGCGCACCTCCTGCGCGCCCGGCGCGCCGTTCGAAAAGCCCTGGTCGAGCGCCTCGCGCACCGCATTCACCACCACCGGATGGCTGTGCCCGTAGAGGCCTGCCGTGAATTCTCCCAGCGCATCGACATAGGCGTGCCCGTCGGCATCGACGATCGTGGCGTCATGGCTGCGCGCGACGTAGAGCGGAAACGGGTCGAAATGCAGGGCCGAGCGGGTGTTGCCGCCCGGCATGACGCGTTGCGCCGATGCATAGAGCGCAGCGCTTTTCGGGTTGCGCGCGGCGTAGGCTTCCGCCGCGCCGGCGAGCTCCTGACCGACCGGATCGTTGCGCCTTGCCGGCTGCCGCAACGCATTAGACATCGGCACGCGCCTCCAGGCTTTTCGGCCCGAAAGCCTTGGGCAGCAGGTCGAAAAGCGGCAGCGTCTCGCGAACGCCATGCGCATCGGCGAGCAGAACGATGGTCTGCGGGCCTGAAAACTCGGCCAGCCTTTGCCGGCAGCCGCCGCAAGGCGTGCACAGTCCCGGCGCATCGTCCGGTCCGCCGACCACAAGCACCGCATCGACCGCGCGCTCCCCGGCCGTGACCATGGCGCCAATGGCGTTTGCCTCCGCGCAGGCGGCTTCCGGAAACGAGGCATTGTCGACATTGGCGCCGGCGAACACCTTGCCGCCGCGCGTCAGGATCGCCGCGCCGACGGGAAAGCGCGAATACGGCGTGTAGGCATTTTTGCGCGCCTTGAGCGCCGTCTGCAGAAGCGAGTTCGTATCCAATCGATCCTCCGGGGCAAGGCTTGTAATAATGTATACATTCTCACATGGCAAGACTACCGTGCGGCCGGGATGGATCGATTGCCCCGAAGATCGGTCGCTGCCAGCGAGCGGGGCCCGTGGGAAGTCGCCTTGCGAAGAATTTTGCCTGCGCGCGAAACCGTATCTTAAGCCATGCGGATCAGAATACGCCGTCAACCATAAGGTATTCGTGCGGAAGGGGCGTGATGAAAACCGTCTTTGCTTCGCTATCTCTCATGGCGCTCACCATGGCGGCCACGACCAATCATGCGCATGCCTACATCGATCCCGTGACCGGGAGCTTCCTGATCCAGGGCATCGCGGCCGGCATCGCGGGCATCATGGTGGCATTCCGCTCCGTGCGGCAGAGGGTGTTTGCGCTTCTCGGCGTACGCAAGTCCGGCCCGGGCAGCCGCTCGCGGCATGATTCCTAGCCCCGTCCTACCCGATCCGACCGAAATCAGGAGAGCCGGCGGATCGTTCCGCGATCCTTCCGGCCACGTCTTTCGCGCCGGCGACCGCATCTTCCGGACGGTCAACCCGGTCGCGGCGGAGCCTTTCGCCGCCTTGCAAGCCTCGGGCCTGATCGCCGAGCTCGAGCAAGCCGGCCTGATCCTGCCTGCCGCGATCGTGCCGCTCCAGGCGGCGCTCGAGCGCGCCTTTGCCGGCGCTCGTGGCGAGACGCCGGTCCGTCTGATCGAGCATCCTGTGATCCCGCTCATCACCTATCCTTACGAGTGGTGCTTCTCGCAGCTCAAGGACGCAGCACTTGCCCATCTCGACCTGCAGGTCGCGGCCCTGGACAGGGGCTTCGTGCTGTCCGACGCAACGCCTTACAACATGCAGTTCTGGCAAGGGCGTGCGGTCCACATCGACACGCTGTCGCTGCGCCCGTACCGCGAGGGCGAGCTTTGGCAAGGCTACAACCAGTTCTGCCGTTTGTTCCTGGCGCCGCTGCTGCTTGAAGCCTGGGCCGGTGTCGGGTTCCAGCCGCTGCTGCGGGGCAGGATCGAAGGCATGACGCTTGTCGAGGCCGCCGCGCTCCTGCCGCGGCGAAAGCTCTTCACCTCCATGCAGGCGTTTCTGCATGTCCATCTTCACGGCAAGGCGGAAGCCGCGGCCTCGTCGAGCCGCAGTGGTGCTGCAGCCGCCAAGCGCTCGATGCCGAAATCGCGCTACCGTGCGCTGGTGACCGAGCTTCGGCATTTCATCGCCGGGCTGTCGTCGGCGAAACGCTCGAAGAGTTTTTGGGAGGAGTACGCAACCGTCAACTCCTACTCGGACGCGATGCGCGAGCGGAAGGCTGCGATCGTCCGCGACTTCGTCTCCGGCAACCGGATCGGCAGCATCGTCGACATCGGCGGCAACACCGGCGATTATTCGTTGGCGGCGCTCGAGGCCGGTGCTGAACATGCGCTGGTGCTCGACGGCGACAACGACTCGATCGAGATGGCCTACGAGCGGTCGAAACGGCATCCCGGCCTGCAAGCCTTCCTTGTCGACGTCGCCGACCCTTCACCCGGGCTCGGCTGGCAGAACCGCGAGCGCGACCCGCTGGCGGAGCGCATCCGCGCCGACGGCGTTCTGGCGCTGGCCGTCATCCATCATCTGTGCATCGGTCGCAACATACCGCTGCGTTCGGCTGTCCACTGGCTCGCCGGCCTTGCACCGCGCGGCATCATCGAGTTCGTCCCCAAGGCCGATGCGATGGTGGCGCAGATGCTGTCGGCTCGCGACGACGTGTTCGGCGACTATGATCTGGAGCACTTCCTCGCCCATCTCGGCGAGGTGGCAACGGTCCGCTCGTCGACCGCCATCGAAGGCGCCGTGCGCACCGTCGTGGAGTTCGGGCCGCGCTAGCGGCCTGGCCCGGCATGACAGACCGTTACGCAACCACCGACCTGCCGGAAATGGCGGCCGCCGTGCCCGGCGTGACCCCGCGGGCTGCGCGTTACCGGCAGATCGCGGCCGGTTCCTCCTTTGCGGCGGCCGCCAGCGCTGTCGCCTGCGCCGACGCGGGCTATCCGATCGTCAGCCCGATATTCGCGATCGTGCTCGCGCTCTCCTTTCTCGTTCCGTTTCTCCTCGCGCTGCCTTTTGCGCGTCTGCCGATTACCGGAGCGATCGTGCTCGCGCTCGGCGCCTCGCATTTCATCGATGTCGCATTCCTCGGATCGAGCCGGATCAGCGCGATCGCCGTGGCCCTGCTTCCGCTGGCGATCCTCATCGCGGTTCGATACGGCTTTGAAAACCTCGTCCTTCGCTTCTTCGTGACGGCGATCGGCATCACCACGCTGTCGGTTGTCGTTCCGCAGATGTTCGCGTCGGAGCGGCTGACGCCGCAGACATTCGCTTTCGCCGAGGAGGGGAGGGGCAGCGCCCCACCTTATCTGCATGTCATCCTTGACGAGATGGGGCCGCTTTCCCTGATGCCCGACACGCCGCAATTCGCGGCGTTGCAGCAGCGCATGCGCGCCGACTACGCACAGCGGGGGTTCGAGCTCTTCGACGACACGCAAGTGGTCGCCGGAGCCACCCAGATCTCGCTGCGCGATGCTTTCTCGCGCGGCGGCACGGGGCAGGGCGAGCCGGACGAGGACTTCGTCCACGAGCTGCCGGACAACCGCCTGCTGGAGGGTCTTCGAACGGCCGGGTACCGGGTCAATGTGCTGCAGACCAGCTTCCTGCGCCTCTGCGCGGCGGCGGACGAAGCCTGCCGCTCCTACGCCGACTCAGGCGACGGCGCGGCGATCGAGGCGAGCGGCGGAACGTTTGGCGTCGAGCTCCGGCACGTGCTGCTCGACCTGCATCTGATGCTGAAGAACACCCAGTATGTCCGCGCTTCCAGTTATTATCGCACGCTTGTGCTTCTGGGCGAGCGGGCGTTCGGCGTCGGCGGCCCGGGCTCGCGGCTTTTCGTCTCGCGGCCGCCTCAGGTGCTGAAACTGATGCACGAGACCGCCGCCAACCTTTCCGCACTCGGTCGCGGTGAAGCGTTTGTCGGCCATTTCCTGCTCCCCCACTTCCCCTATGTGCTCGACGCCGGCTGCGCGCTCAAGGGGCCGGAACGGCGCGCCGCTCCGCGCTGGTTGCTGAAGTGGGGGGAGCCTCCGTTCGTGCTCCACGAGACCGAGGCGGCATATTGGGAGCAGGCAGCCTGCACGCATGCCGCGCTGATGGCGATGATCGACGCCGTCACCGGCACGCAGGCGGGAAAGCAGGCCATCATCGTGGTCCATGGCGATCACGGCTCGCGTATCCTGGAAAGGGTCATCGATCCGCATGGCGAAGACGCAGGCGCCGGCCCGGAGGCGCGCCGCCATGCCCTCTTCACCCATTTCGCCGTTCGCGGGCTCGCGCATCGCCGGGTGGATGATCTCGCCGCCCGCCCCTCCTTGCATGATCGTATCGGCGTCGTGCTCGACGCGCTGCAGGACGTTCCCGCCGCGTCCGCCGCGACGCGCTGAGCGCGTTGTGAATGACTGGAATCGACCGGTGCGAGGCGCCTCGCACCAGCGGTTCCAGTTGTGCGCGAAACCGCTCGAGCTCCAGCCGCCGGCCGCAGGCGCCTGACCGCTAGCCGGCCGCAGGCCGCGCCGGTGTCTCGCCCATCGCCGCAGCCATCAGCTTGCGCGTATAGTTCTGATTTGGCCGATCGAAGATCGCCTCCGTCTCGCCTTGCTCGACGATCCGGCCGTCCTTCATCACCACGATGTGGTCGGACATGGCGCGCACCACCGCGAGGTCGTGGCTGATGAACAGGTAGGACATGCCATGCTCGCGCTGCAGCCGGCGCAGGAGCTCGACGATCTGCTTCTGCACCGAGCGGTCGAGCGCCGATGTCGGCTCGTCCAGCACCAGCACCTCGGGCTTCAGCACGACCGCCCGGGCAATGGCGATGCGCTGGCGCTGCCCGCCCGAGAATTCGTGCGGGTAGCGGTTGAGCGTGGCGGGGTCCAGCCCGACTTCGCCCAGCGCCTCGAGCGCGCGCTCTTCGCGCGCCTTCGCCGACAGCGACGGCTCGTGCACGAGCAGCCCCTCGGTGATGATCTCGCCGACGGTCATGCGCGGCGACAGCGAGCCGAACGGGTCCTGGAAGACGAGCTGCAGCTCCTTGCGCAGCGGCCGCATCGCCTGGCGGTCGAGGCTGGAGAGGTCGCGGCCGCGATAGGCGATCGCGCCCGTCGACGGCAGCAATCGCAGCAGCGCGCGTCCGAGCGTCGATTTCCCCGAGCCGGATTCGCCGACGATGCCGATGGTCTGGCCCTCGCGGAGTGACAGCGAGACGCTGTCCACGGCCTTGATCTCGATCCGCTCCCGCCCCAGCCAGCCGCCGCCCATGCTGAAGGTGACCTTCACCTCGCGCGCCTCGATCAGCGTCGGCGCGCCGGCTGCCGCCGGCTCCTTGCGGCCGCTGGGCTCGGCGGCGAGCAGCATGCGCGTGTAGTCGTTCTTCGGGGCTGCGAAAATGTCGGCCGTGATGCCCGCCTCCACGACCTCGCCCGAGCGCATCACATAGACCCGGTCGGCAAAGCGGCGCACGATGCCGAGATCGTGGGTGATGAATACGATCGCCATGCCGAGGCGCTCTTGCAGCCGCGCCAGCAGCTCGAGGATCTGCGCCTGGATGGTCACGTCGAGCGCGGTGGTCGGCTCGTCGGCGATCAGTATGTCGGGGTCGTTCGCCAGCGCCATGGCGATCATGACGCGCTGCCGCTGGCCGCCGGAAAGCTCGTGCGGATAGAAATCGATGCGCTGCGCCGGATCGGGGATGCCGACCAGCTCGAGCAGCTCCAGCACCCGCAGCCGCGCCGCCCTGCGGCTCAAGCCACCATGATGGACCAGCGGCTCGGCGATCTGCCGGCCGATGCGGTACAGCGGGTCGAGCGAGGTCATCGGCTCCTGAAAGATCATCGTGATCTTCTCGCCGCGCACCCGGTTGAGCTGGTGCTCCGGGATGCCGATCAGCTCCTTGCCGCGGTAACGCGCCGAGCCGGTGGCGCGGCCGTTGCTCGCCAGCAGGCCCATCAGCGCCATCATCGACTGGCTCTTGCCGGATCCGGACTCGCCGACGATCGCCACCGTCTCGCCGGCGAAGATTTCGAGGTCTATTCGCTTCACCGCATGCACCGGCCCGTCATCGGTAGCGAAACCGACGTCGAGGCCGCGCACGTCGAGCACCTTGTCGCGCGCAGCCATCAGCGATCCTTCGGATCGAGCGCGTCGCGCAATCCGTCGCCGAGGAAATTGAGGGCAAAGAGGATCAGCGTCAGCGTGATCGCCGGATAGATCAGCAGCCACTCGCCGCCGCGCATGTTGTCCGCGCCCTCTGCGATCAGCAGGCCGAGGCTGGTGAGCGGCTCCTGCACGCCGAGCCCGAGGAAGGAGAGCAGGCTTTCGAGCAGGATCGCCTTCGGCACCAGCAAGGTGACGAACACGACGACCGGCCCGAGCGTGTTGGGCACGATGTGGCGGGTGAGGATGCCGGCATTTGAGACGCCGAGCGCTTCCGCCGCCTTCACGAACTCCTGCCGCCTGAGCGACAGCGTCTGGCCGCGCACGATACGCGCCATGTCGAGCCATTCCGTGCAGCCGATGGCGATGAAGATCAGCACGAAATTGCGGCCGAAGAACACCACCAGCAGGATGACGAAGAAGATGAAAGGCAGCGAATAGAGGATGTCGACGATGCGCATCATCAGATTGTCGATGCGCCCGCCGGCATAACCCGCGATCGCGCCCCAGGTCACGCCGACCACCAGCGCCATGGCCGAGGCGAGCAGGCCGATGGCGAGCGAGATGCGGATGCCGACGAGGATGCGCGCGAGCAGGTCGCGGCCATTGGCGTCGGTGCCGAAGATGAAGCGCACCCGGTGCACGTCCGCGATCATGACGGCGCTGGTCGCGCCCTCGGCCATGGGCTCGCCGGATTCGTCCTCGAGCCGGGCGTTGTCGAACAGATCCGAGCGGTCGACGTAGCGCACGATGCGTGGATCGAGCGGCTCGTCGTCCGACACCGGCGCGCGCACCGTGGAGGCGCCAACGTCGACCTCGCCGATCGTGACGCGCGCCCGCTCGAGCGCGGACACGAATTGCGGCACGATGGTCTCTTCCTTGGGATAGGCCTCCAGGCTCGCCGGCGCGCGCACATATTGCGGATAGACCCGGTCGTAGGGGTGCGGCGAAACGAACGGGCCGACGATGCCGGCGAGCGCGACCAGGAGCAGAGCAACGGCGCTGGCTACCGCCGCGCGGTTGCGCCGCAGCCGCCGCCACGCGTCCTGCCAGAGCGAGCGGCCGGCCGGTTGCACTGGCGCGGCGTCTGCGATGTTTGCGCTTGCCTCGCTCATCGCCCGCCTTCAGTCGTAGCGCACGCGCGGATCGAGCCACGCATAGACGATGTCGACGATCAGGTTGAAGGCGATGACGAAGATGGCGATCACCACCACGGTGCCCATGACCAGCGTGTAGTCGCGGCCGAGGGCGCCCTGCACGAAATAGCGCCCGATCCCGGGAATGCCGAAGATCGTCTCGACCACGACCGAGCCGGTGAGGAGCGCCGCTGCGGTCGGGCCGAGATAGGACACGACCGGCAGGATCGCCCCGCGCAGCGCATGCACGCCGACGACCACATGGCCGGGCAGGCCGTAGGCGCGGGCCGTGCGCACATGGTTCGAGCGCAGCGCTTCGATCGTCGCCCCGCGCGTCAGCCGCGCGATGATGGCGATCTGCGGCAGGGCCAGCGTCGCGACCGGCAGCACCGCGTGCTGCCAGGTGCCCCAGCCGCCGGCCGGCAGCCAGCCCATCATCACGCCGAAGCCGAGGCTGAGCAGCGGCGCGATGACGAAGGTCGGGATGGTGATGCCGAAGGTGGCGACGCCGATGACGAGATAGTCGACCCAGCTGTTTTGCCTGAGCGCAGCAAGTGCCCCCAGCGCGACGCCGGCCGCCAGCGCGATCGATAGCGCAATGCCGCCGATCGTCACCGAGACCGGCAGGCCGGTGCGGAACAGATCGGCCACGCTGAAATCGCGGCGTGTGAAGCTCGGCCCAAGATCCCCCTGCAGCAGATTGCCGATGTAGAGCAGATATTGCTGCCACAGCGGCTTGTCGAAATTATAGGCGCGCTCGAGGTTCTGCATGATCAGCGGGTCGAGCGGCCGCTCGAGATCGAACGGCCCGCCCGGCGCCAGCCGGATCATGAAGAACGAGATGGTGACGATGACGAGCAGCGTCGGCAGCGCGCCGATGAGGCGGCGCAGGACGTAGAGCGTCATGGCAGCCCCCGCGCTCCCGGCGCGCCGTGCGTCCTGATCGACGCAGCGATGCTTCGCGCTCTACCTTCGCCGAATTGCGATGTCGGCGATTGGCGAAAGTCGTGGTGACAGCCAATCGCCCCCCTTGTGGGGGAGATGTCCGGCAGGACAGAGGGGGGCGCCTCGCGCCAACCGATCTCAGTCATCCGCACCCCGCCATGAGCGAGAACGGGCACCGCCTCTTGCGATGCCCGCTCCGCTTGCATCAATTGGCGAGCGAGATGTAGCGCGTCAGGTGCCGGTTCAGCAAATTGTCGTCCCAGCCGGAAATCTTGTCGGACACCAGGCTGCGCGAGGAATAGTAAAGGATCGGGATAGCCGGAACCTCCTTGAGGAACACCGCCTCGGCCTGCCGCAATATGCCGGCGCGCTCGTCGAGGTCGATGGTCGTGCCTGCCTTCTTCATCAGCGCGTCATATTCGGCGTTCTCCCAGCGCGGGTAGTTGAAGCCGAGATTGGCGCCCTCGAACAGGAACAGGAAGTTCTGCGGGTCGGAATAGTCGCCGATCCAGCCCGCGCGGGTGATATCAAAGTCCCCATCCTGCTTCATGTAGTCGAAGTAGCCGGTGCCCTCCATCTCGACCAGGGTCGAGCTCATGCCGAGGTTCTTCAGCATGTCGGCGATGGCGGTCATGGTGTTCTTGTTGTTGGAGCTGCTGTTGTAGCGCAGCTCGACCGACATCGAGTTGGGCGCGACGCCTGCCTCCTCGAGCAGTTTCTTGGCAGCGTCCTCGCGGTCGAGCAGGTCCATGTCCTTGTAGTCGAGATAGACCGGCTCGCCGTAATTGTTGATGCCCGGCGGCACCAGCGAGTAGCCGGGGATCATGGTCTCGCGCCAGATCTCCTTGGCCAGGAACTCGCGGTCGATGACCATCGAGATCGCCTGCCGCACGCGCACGTCCTTGAACTTGTCCTTCTTCACCTTGATCGGCAGATAGTAGGTGCCGAGATAGGGCGCGATGCGCACCTGGGCCCCGAGATTCTGCTTCATGTAGTCCATCTGCTCGGCCGGGATGTCCGAGCAGGACTGGACCTCGCCCGCCTCGAAGCGGCGCAGGCAGGCGGAGCGGTCCTCGAACGGGATGTAGTTCACGACGTCGACCTTGACGTTGGCGGCGTCCCAGTAGTTCGGGTTCCTGCGGAACACGATCTTGTCGTTCGGGGTGAAGGATTCGAGCATGTAGGCGCCGTTGGTCACCAGCTTGCCCGGCTGCACGAAGGCGTCGCCATGCGCTTCGACCGAGGCCTGGTGCACGGGCAGGCCGGTCTGGTGCGCGAGCATTTCGAGGAAGTAGGGCGTCGGTGCGTTGAGCGTGATCTCGAGCGTGCGCTCGTCGATCGCCTTGGCGCCGAGTTCCTCGGGCTTTTTCTCGCCCTTGTTCACGGCTTCCGCATTCGCGATCGAGAAATGCATGTTGGCGTAAGGTGCGGCTGTCGCCGGGTCCTGCAGGCGCCGGAAGGCGAAGACGAAGTCGTCGGCCTTGACCGCATCGCCGTTCGACCATTTGGCGTTCTCGCGCAGCTTGAACGTGTATTTCAGGCCGTCGTCGGAAACGGTCCAGCTTTCGGCCGCGCCCGGCACCACGGCGGCCTTGGCGTCATAGGTGACGAGGCCCTCGTAAAGATCGAGCATCAGGTTGCTTTCGGCAACCGTGGAGGTCTTGGCGTGGTCGAGCGTGGTCGGATCGGTGTCGTTGCCGCGATTGTAGATCACCTCCTGCGCGAAGGCCGCGCCGCCGCAAATCCCTGCAATCGTCAGGATCGCGGTCGAAAGCATCGCCGCTGAGAGCGTCTTGCCGAACATTGTGCATCCTCCTGTTTTCGGCCACCCACACCCCGGAAACGGCAGAATAGGAGGTGGTTTCTGTCAGGAGCAAGCAGAAGTTGGAGAATTGTCGGATAACGTAAGGTGCGCGTGGCAGCCGTCCCGGAGAACGCGACCGCGCCTCACGGCGCCGCCAGCACCATGCCGCCGCTCGCCGGATCGGCCCCGCCGCCGAACTGGCCATCCGCGTCCTGCGTTACGACATGCACCTGCGCGAAGGTGTGGGAGCGGGCATTGCGCTCGACGCGGTAGCCGGCTTGCTCGAGCGCTGCCTGCGTTGCGCGCGGTATGCGGTTGCAGATGTCGAATCGCCGCGGTAGGACCCTTCGGCCGGCGTGCGCTCGACAACCCGATAGTCGGCAAAGTCCCGGTATGAGCACGGCCCAGACGGCGGAACCTCTCCCCCACATCGTCATGCGACCGCAGAGCCCCGTCGGCCCTCGAGCATGCGGGGCAATCGACAATTGCCTGCGTCTCGAGGGCCGACCTTGGCTCGATAATCAGCGGTACGGATAACCTGCCTTGGCCTGGTCGGCCGCGTAGCGCTTGAAGATGTCGACGACCTGCTTGGCGCGCGGGGATTCGGCGGCGATTTCGTCCCAGAAACCTTCAGCGTCCTTGATGACCTGCGCCCATTCCTCGGCCGGAAGCGCGGTCAGCTCCATCTTCTCGCCATGGGCGCGCAGTTGCGCCTCGCCGCCCCAGTACCAGATGTTGCGGTAATAGTGCGACTGGTCGATGGTGGATTTGTAGAGCTGCTGCAGATGCGGCGGCACCTTGTTCCAGCTCTCGGTGTTGGCGAAGTAGGAGCCGAACCAGGCGCCGGTGACCGAGTTCGAGAGCGCGAACTTGCAGACGTCCGCCCAGCCGACCTCGTAGGCCTCGGTGAAGCCGCACCAGGCGACGCCGTCGAGGTCGCCCGTGCGCATGGCGACTTCAACGTCGTCCCACGGAACGGTGACCGGCTGCAGGCCGTAGCGGGCGAGGAAGCGGCCGGCCGTGGGCACCCCGAAGACGCGCAGGCCGTTCATGTCGGCGAGGCTGCGGATCGGCTTGCTGACGGTGAAGATGTGCAGCGGATCCCACGCGCCGGTCGACAGGTAGGTGACGTTGGTGACGTCCGCGTAGGCTTCCTGCCAGATCTTGTCGAGCCCGTAATACATGAACATCGACGCGACATCGAGGCTGAAGCGCGTGGCGAAGGGGAAGTAGCCGCCGAAGACGGCGATGTCGACCGGCGAGGCCATCGTCGCCTCGTCGGACTGGATCGCGTCGAGCGTGCCGTTCTGCAGTGCGCGGAAAAGCTCCGAGGTCGGCACCAGCTGGTCGGCGTAATAAAGCTCGATCTCCATCTCGCCGTTCGCCGCGGCGTTGAAGGCATCGATCTGCGGCTTGATGACATGCGCGCCGAGCGGGGCGCCCGAATAGGTCTGCAACCGCCACTTGATCGGCGCCTGCGCGCGCACGATGGCCGGCGCTGCCAATGCTGCGGGCGCCGCCAGGCCCGCCACGGTCAGGAATTTGCGGCGGCTTGCGAGGATACGCTCGGACGGTGTCCTGTTGTCGGTCGTGTCGGTCATTCGTTCACTCCTCTTTCGCTCTCTTTCTGTGGTCTTCACTCTAAGCTGGATCGATCATCCGCGCATATAGGCCGGCAGCCAGGTGGCGATCTCGGGGAACGCCATCAAAAGCGCGATGGTGATGATGATCATGATCACGAACGGCCAGATCGACCGGTAGATGTCGACCAGGCTGATCTCCTTGGGCGCCAGCCCGCGCATCAGGAACAGATTGTAGCCGAAGGGCGGCGTGATGTAGGCGATCTGGCAGGTCATCGTATAAAGGATGCCGAACCAGATCATCTGCATCTCGATGCCGAGATCGAGCTCGGCCGCGAGCGGGACGTAGAGCGGCGCCACGATGACCAGCATGGCCGTGTCGTCGAGGAACATGCCCATGATGATGAAGCTCGCCTGCATCAGGACGATGACCATCCAGGGCGACAGCTCCCAATTGTGGATGAAGACGTTCTCGATGGCGCGCACCGCGCCGATGCCGTCGAACACCGAGGAGAAGGCCAGCGCGCCGAGGATGATCCACATGAACATGGCGGTGACCGACATCGTCTCGCGCGCCGTCTCGTCGAGCAGCGCGAAGGTGAGGCGGCCCTTCCAGGCGGCGGCCAGCGCGGCGGCGGTGGCGCCGACCGCAGCACTTTCGAGCAGGCTGGTGTAGCCGAGGATGAACAGGCCGATCATCAAAGCGAAGATCAGCACCGGGATGATGCCGGCGCGCAGCAGCTTGAGCTTCTCGGCGAACGGCATCGCCAGCTCGGCTTCGCTGAGCTTCGGCGCCAGCTTCGGATTGAGCTTGCAGCGGATCACCACATAGATCGCAAAGATCACGGCCATCAGCAGGCCGGGGATGACGCCGGCGAGCCAGAGGTCGGAAACCGGCTGGCGCGCGATCACGGCGTAAAGCACCATGACCACCGACGGCGGGATGAGGATGCCGAGCGTGGACCCGCCCTGCACCACGCCGGTGATCAGGATCTTGTCGTAGCCGCGGCGCAGCATCTCCGGCAGCGCGATGGCCGAGCCGATCGCCAGGCCCGCTACCGACAGGCCGTTGATGGCGCTGATGATCACCATCAGGAAGATCGTGCCCAGCGCCAGCCCGCCCGGCAGCCTGCCGAACCAGACATGCATCATCTGGTAGAGCTCCTCGGCGATGCCGCTCTTGGCCATCATGTGGCCCATGAAGATGAAGAGCGGCAGGGTGAGCAGCGGATGCCACTGGAACAGCTTGAACGCGGCGTTGAAGGGAAGCTCGGCCGACGCATTGCCGTAGAGGGAAAGCGCGGAAGCCGCCGCCACGGCGCCGATCATGGCAAAGACGCGCTGGCCCGTGAGCATGAGCACCAGCATGCCGGCGAACATCAGGAGGGCGATTGTCTCGTAGCTCATGCGATATGCTTTCCGCTCGCCCGGGCGACGTCCTTGAAGAAGATCGCCAGGCACTGCAGGACCATGAGGACCAGGCAAATCACCATGAGTATCTTGATGGGAACGAGCGACGGCGCCCAGAGCGACGGCAGGCGCTGGTTGGTCTCCCAGGAATATTGCAGCGACGAGGTCGCGCCCCAGAGCATGACGAGCAGGTAGAAGATGACGATCCAGACCGTGACCATGTCGATGCGGGCTTTGCCGCGGTCGGAAAGGTTGGTGTAGATCAGGTCGAGGCGGACATGGCTGTCGGCCTTGAGCGTCTTCGGGCCGGCCAGGAAGTAGAAGGCGGCCAGCGTGAATTGCGCCGTCTCCACCGTCCAGTTCTGCACGAAGCCGAACGCCTTGTCGGAGATGACGTCGAACAGGAGGACGCCGATCATCACGTAGATCAGATATTTGGCGAAGGCGCCGATGAAATCGGCGAGCCTGTCCATGAGCCGCACATATGACAGGATGAGCGATTTCATCCGCGACGCCTCCACGGACGAGCGGCCGCGACACGGTTCATATCAATGCCACTCCCGATGATCTGAGCGCCAGCAGCGTAGCGCCGGCGGGCGCTTCGTTGCTGACCAGCATGTCGATGTCGTCGAAGCGGCAGATGCGGTGGGCCGCCTGCCGCCCGAACTTGCCGGCATGCGCCACGACGATGATCTTCCGCGCATTGGCGCACATGGCCCGCGCCACCGACGCTTCGTCGAAACTCGCGGCCGACGGCCCCGCCGAAGAGTCCAGCGCAGCGACGCCGATGATGGCGTAGTCGGCATGGAAGCGGCCGATCTGCTCGACCGTGTCGGGGCCGATCGTCTCGCCATTGTCGGCGGCGAAGAGCCCGCCGATCAGGTGCACGCGCGCCTTGCCCTGGCCGCGCGCCATCACCTGCGCGATGCGCACCGAGTTCGTCACCACGGTGAGCTCGTCGATCTCGCTCAGCGCATGCGCACAGGCGAGCGTCGTCGATCCGGTGTCGATGAAGCATGTGTCGCGCGGGGCGACGAGGCGGGCGACCTTGCGGGCGATCTCGGCCTTCTCCGCGGCCGCCTCGTCCATGCGCTGGTCGAACGTGCCTTCGGCGTGCAGTCGCATGCGCCGCGCGCCGCCGTGGACTTTCAGCACCGCCCCGTTTTCCGCCAGCAATGCGAGATCGCGCCGGACCGTCTCCGCCGAGACGCCGAAATCGGCGGCGAGCGCATCGACCGTCACCTCGCCCTCGCGCTCGATGAATTCGAGCACGCGCGCCTGTCGCTGCTTCGGCTTCAAGCCCGGTGTCCCCTTTGTGCGGCTCTCGAATGGCCGCCTGTTGAGATTTGGCGTGCCGCAATTGACCATGTCAACAGAAATCCGCTAGCTATCGTGGAGTTTGGTCAGAAATCACAGCCAATCTTGACCATACGGGCAAGCTTGGCGTGGCATTGGTCACTCAAATCACTGAGAGGGCGCAACTTTGCCCAATGCGGCGGCAGCGTTGGCGGGTCGGTTCGATGTCGCGGTGATCGGAGCCGGCGTGGTCGGTTGCGCCATCGCCAGGCGTTTCGCGCTCGCCGGCGCCCGCGTCGCGGTGATCGAGAAGGCGGTGGACATCCTCGACGGCGCCTCGAAGGGGAACTCGGCGATCCTGCATACCGGCTTCGATGCGCCGGTCGGCTCGCTCGAGCAGAGCTGCGTCGCCGCCGGCTATGAGGAATACCTCGAAATCCACGGCCGGCTCGGCCTGCCGCTGATCCGCTCCGGCGCGCTCGTGATCGCCTGGACGGAGGAAGAAGAGGCGACTTTGCCTCTGCTCGTCGAGCAGGCCCGCCGGAACCAGGTCACGGATGTCGAGATGCTGTCGGGTGCAGCACTCCGCGCGGCGGAGCCGGAGCTGGGGCAGGGGGCGCTGAGCGGCTTCCGCGTGCCGCGCGAATATCTGATCGATCCATGGTCGGCGCCGCTCGCCTATCTCAAGCAGGCGATCGAGAACGGCGCCGAGCTGCTGCGCGGCGCCGAAGTCACCGGCGGCCGCTTCGACGGCGATTGGACGCTCGAGACGACGCGCGGCGCGGTGCAGGCGCGGCTCGTCGTCAATGCCGCCGGGCTGTGGGGTGACCTGCTCGACGAAAAACTGATCGGCCGGCGCGATTTTCATATCAGGCCGCGCAAGGGGCAGTTCATCGTCTACGACAAGCCGGCGGCTGCACTTGCATCGCACATCATCCTGCCGGTGCCGAACAAGGTGACCAAGGGCGTCGTCGTCTGCCGCACCGCTTTCGGCAATCTGCTGGTGGGGCCGACCGCCGAGGACCAGGACGACCGGGTGCATGCCGTCCTCGTCCCCGAAACCCTCGAAAAGCTCAAGGCGCGAGGCGAGGAGATCCTGCCGGGGCTGCGAAAACATTCCGTCACCGCGATCTATGCCGGGCTTCGCCCGGCGACCGAGTTCAAGGATTTTCAGATCCGTGCGCATGGAGGGCAGAGCTACGTCACCGTCGGCGGCATCCGTTCGACCGGGCTTTCCGCCGCGCTCGGCATCGCGCGCCATGTCGAGCACCTTGCCGGGCTCGAGCTTCAGCCGCCGGCCGCGCCGGCCTGGCCGAGCGTGTCCAACATCAGCGAGCATGCCCCGCGCGACTGGCAGCGGGCCGGGCATGGCGGCGTGGTGTGCCATTGCGAGCTGGCGACGCGGCGGGAGATTCTGGCGGCGCTTGCGGGCCCGCTCGCGGCCCGCTCGCTCGCCGGGCTGAAGCGCCGCACCCGCGTGACGATGGGGCGCTGCCAGGGCTTTTTCTGCTCGGCCGAGCTGGCGCGCCTGACAGACGGGCGGCTCGACACGCCTTTGGCGGAGGTCGCCGAGTGAACCTGCCCCCTGAGGCCGAAATCATCGTGATCGGCGCAGGGCCGGCCGGGCTCGCCGCCGCGACGGAGCTTGCATCGGCGGCAAAAGTGCTAGTGCTCGACCGCGAGCCGGCAGCCGGCGGCATCCCGCGCCATTGCGGGCACTACCCGTTCGGCCTGCGCGAATTCCGCCGGCTGATGAAGGGGCCGGATTATGCGCGCGCGCTGGTGGCGCGGGCGATGGCCGCCGGCGTGACGATCGCCACCGGCGTCGACGTGGTGGCGCTGCAGCCGGGCCCGCGCGTCACGGTCACCTCGGATGCGGGGCCGGCCGAAATCCGGGCCAGCCTGGTGCTGATGGCGACAGGCGTGCGCGAGGCGTCGCGGACAGAGCGGCTGATCGGGGGCGACAAGCCCGGCGGCGTCATGGCGACGGGTGCGCTGCAGGGCCTCGTCTATCTCGAAGGCAGGCGGCCGTTTCGGCGGCCCGTCATCCTCGGCACGGAGCTGGTCTCGTTCTCGGCGATCATGACCTGCCTGCACGCCGGCATCCGCCCGGTCGCCATGGTCGAGCCCAATGCGCGCGCCACCGCCCGCTGGCCGGCGTCCCTCTACCCGCGACTGAAGCGCATTCCGCTTCATCTTTCCACCCGCATCGCCAGCATAGAGGGCCGCGAGCGGGTCGAGCGCGTCGTGCTCGAGGGTGCGGACGGACGCCGGGCGGTCGAGACCGACGGCGTCATCGTCAGCGGCCGCTTCCGGCCCGAGGCGACCTTGCTCGCAGGCAGCCATCTCGGGCACGACCCCGCCACCGGCGGGCCGGTCGTCGACAGCGTCGGCCGCTGCACCGATCCGGCCTTTTTCGCCGCCGGCAATCTGCTGCGCCCGGTCGAAACGGCCGGCTGGAGCTGGGCCGAAGGTGTCGCTGTCGGCAGGGCGATGCGCGCGGCGCTCTCCGGCAAACTGCCCGAGCGCCAACGCTATTCGGTGAAGCTCAGCGGCGATGCGCTCGCCTGGGTCGTGCCCCAGGCGGTGACCTCGTGCGAGAGCCTGGCCTTCGACCGCTTTCAGCTGCGCGTCGGCCGGCCTGTCGCGGGACGCCTGTCGCTGCGCGTCGGCGGCGTGGAATATGCCTCGCGCCGGATCGACAGCCGGCCCGAGCGGCGCATCACGCTGCCGCTGCCGCGCCAGGCGGGCGAGGTCGAGATCGTGCTGGAGGAGAAATGAAGGCGCTGGCGATCGACCAGGGTACGACCTCGACGCGCGCCTTCCTGTTCGAGGCAGCGGGTGCAACGCGCGTTCACGCGGTCGAGCACCGCCAGATCTATCCCGCGCCCGGCCATGTCGAGCACGATCCGGAAGAGCTGGTCGCCAACATCGCGGCGTGCCTCGCGGCCGCGCCGGAGATCGATTGCGTCGGGCTGGCGAACCAGGGAGAGAGCTGCCTTGCCTGGGACGGCGCGACCGGCCGCGCGATCACGCCGGTCATCGTCTGGCAGGATGCGCGCACGACCGACATTTGCGAGCGGCTCAAGGCAGCAGGCGCGGAGGCCACGACGCTGGCGCGCGCGGGGCTGCCGCTCGATCCGTATTTTTCGGCGTCGAAGCTCGGCTGGATCGTCGAGAACGTGCCGGAAGCGCGTCCGCTGCTTGCCGCGGGCCGGCTCCGGCTCGGCACCACCGACGCCTTCTTCCGCGACCGGCTGGCAGGCTCCTTCGCCACCGACCCGAGCACGGCGTCCCGCACCAGCCTGCTCAATCTCGCGACCGGCGCCTGGGATGCCGAGCTTTGCGCCCTGTTCGGCGTCCCGATCGAAGCCTTGCCGGAGATACGTCCCACGACGGGAGCGCTGGGGATCCTTCCCGGCGGCAAGACGCTCACGGCCTCGATCGTCGACCAGCAGGCGGCGCTCTACGGCCACGGCGCGCGCGCTCCCGGCGACGCCAAGATCACCTTCGGCACTGGGGCGTTCGCGCTGGCGCTGACCGGCAGTCTGGCCTCGGCGCGCGGGGCCTTGCCGACCATCGCCTGGGCGGAGCATGGTGAGCCGCCCGTCTACGCGCTCGACGGCGGTGTCTATGCCGCGTCGTCGGCCGTCAACTTCGCCCGCAAGCTCGGCCTGTTCGCCGAGTTTTCCGAGATCGACCGGTTCGATGCCGAGCCGGCGATCGCGCGCGGCATCGCCTTCGTGCCGGCGCTTGCCGGGCTTGCCTGCCCACATTGGGACCGCAATGCGCGCGGCGCGTGGATGGGGCTCTCGCTCGACACGGACCGCTCGAGCATGGTCCAGGCCGTGCTCGAAGGCGTCGCCTTTCGCATGGCCGAGGTGATGCAGGCGATGGCGCTCGATCGCACGGCCTGCGCACCCGTGAGCATCGACGGCGGCATGAGCCGCAATCCCTGGTTCTGCCAGTTTCTCGCCGACCTGCTCGGCCGCCCGATCCGCATCTCCGACGAGCCCGAGCTCACCGCGCTGGGCTGCGCCCAGCTCGCCGCCCGCGGCGCCGGCGACGAGATCGCCTGGCGGCTGACCGGCAGGGTGCTTCAGCCGCGCCCCGTGCCGGCCGACTGGTTCGCGACATTTCGCGCGGCCCGCGCCGCCGTTCAGGGCTTTGGCGGGCGTGCAGCGAATCGGACCGCCGGCCCTGAGGCTGCTTGACTGCTGGTCGGTCTGAAACGAGGCGTGGATCACCGGGGGATCCGTCAGCGCCAGGCGCCCCCCTCTGTCCTACCGGACATCTCCCCCACAGAGGGCTTTGCACGGAAGCCGGCATTAGGCGCGAGTGGGGCGTGGGCGTTTTTTGAATGGCAATCGAGCCGCGCCTTCGCCGGTTGCGAGGCATTTTGCCCCGCTGTTCGATCGGCCAGTCGC
>Ga0164290_1001151_pt1 | contig 49672 bp, 42 predicted proteins | sample Micstemetagenome_FD_108782 | JGI IMG/M metagenome (GOLD analysis project Ga0164290, IMG submission 108782) | Contaminated culture microbial community from soil near Moab, Utah, USA - Microcoleus steenstrupii SON62 (Illumina Assembly) | ecosystem: Environmental > Terrestrial > Soil > Soil crust...
ACAACCTCGTGCGAATGAACAACCTGCTGGCCGCGTGAAGGCTCCGGATCCGGCGAGTCCGCCACACGCCAAGCCCCAAGAGCCCCTCACGCCGCGCCCGTCTCGGTGTTGTTCAACGCCCTGCTAGGCACTTATCCCGTCGACACGTTTGAAGACTTCGAATGGGCCGTCGATGAGATGAACGCCGATCTCGGCTGGGGTGTCAACGTCTACGACATCTACTCCATGCTTGAAGAAGACGGGTCCTACGATCAGTTCGTCGCTCCCCTCTACGAAGAGGACATGCTCTGATCTCGCGATGCGACGGCAGGAACCAACCTTGAAAATCTGCGTTCTGAGATTTGAGGGTCCGTCGCATCGATGACGCGGCACATCCGCTCAGACTGGCAAGGTCTTGTTTCAGGTTCGCCCACGATGATCGGCTTCGCGTCAAAGTTCACGGTCGAAACGACTCATCGCTCCGCGCGACTTCATCGGTCGTGCGGAGTCTTTCCGATTGTTCTCAGATTTACGGCGGCCCTCGCGTGCGTATGCCTCGCCGTCCTCTTGCCCGGGTGCGCGGCCCGCGCGGGCGCGGCGGCTCTTCCGCCCGGCGTGCGGGCGCTCAGCGTCGACGCGTATCGAATCGAACGCTACAGGCTCGCAGGGCTCAGGCACGAGATCGGGCCGCCCGACGAAACGTTGGCCGGCGATGCGGCGAATGCTCCGACTGCGGCGAGCCGCCGCCGAGCCGCTCCAGTGATGCTCTGGGCCGACACGCGGGTGGTGTCGGGCGTCCGGCGCACGAGCGTGAACCTGCTCGCCGGAAGCGATCTTCCGATGATCGCCATCGGCGTCCGCCGCGACGAGCACGCGACGCCGGTCACGCTGACGTGCGGCATCGACAGCGGCGGCGACTTCGCGCTGGTGCTCTCGGCACGCCGCGCGGAAGAACTCGGCTGCGCCCCGATCGTGGGGTTTGACAGCCGCAGCCGGGGCATCGGCGGCGAACGCGCCCGGCCGGTCACCATCGTGCCCATCGTGACCCTTGGCGACGTGGAGATCGGACCCGTCGTCGCCCAGATTGACCGCGGCATGGATGATCGCCGCGCGCACGCCAAGCCGGGACAGACGCCGCCGCCCGACGCCCTCATCGGTGTGCAACTGCTCGAACGATTCGCCCGGGTGGCGATCGACGCGCGGGCGGGGGTCTTCGAGATCGACGCGGACACCGCCGCGCCGTCCGCGACGCCGCTCGCCTGTCTGCCGTGGACGCTGCACGTCATCCAAGACGGCGACGCCATCACGCTGGGGTCCGCCCATCGCGTCACTCCGGCGACGATCGACGGCCGGGCGGTGCTTGCGGTGCTCGACACGCGCGCCGAGCCGGGCGCGGTGGTGAACTGGACGCCGTCATCACCCGCCGTGCGCCGCGATCGGCTGATCGGCACGGGCGGCGGGCACGCCGCGGATGTCTTCCTCGGCCGAGTGTCGTTCTGGCCCGGAGTGTCGGTCGACGACGCGGAGGTCTTTGGCGGCCTGAGCGATCCCGATCTTCCTGACGCGGTGATCGGCAAGGGTGTGCTGGGCCGCTGGCGGGTCGAGTTTCGAGCCCGGGACAATCAGGTGCTTTTCTTGCCTTCTCGGGCGGGGGCACCGGCGGGTGCGACGCCCGTCCCGACACCCTGACCGCCCGTGCCAAGAGCTGAGACGCCCGTCTTGAGAGCCGCGACGACCGTCTGAACGGTCGGTGTGCGCTTGCTCTTCTCAAGGACCATGGACATCTGGCCCGAGTAAGAGACGTGCCACGCGAAGGCGGTCTTCCTTCGCGTCCTTTGCTTCCTTCGGGTCTTGCTTCGCGTTGAAACCTTTGGGGGTTTCTCTTCTCTGTGCCTCTGTGCCTTTGTATTGAAGCGGCCTTGGCCTCTCCAACGACACGCACTCACCGCGCGACGGCGTGTTCCGGGCGGTCGGCCAGCGCGGCGGCTTCGCTCGACTGGGCACGCACGCGTTCGTCGGGCATCGGGCTGAAGCGCGAGCCGTAGAGCTGGATCCGCTTGTTGGGATCGTGCTTGGGCAGCAGCGGTTGAATCGCCAGCACCACCGCGACGACGCCGACGTTGGTCGCCAGCATCATCGGCAGGCTGCGCAGGTCGAGGTAGACCATGACCGCGGTGACGACCACCAAGAGCAGGCTGGTGGGGATCATCCCCTGCCAACCGGCGGACATGATCTGGTCGTAGCGCAGACGCGGGATCGTCCAGCGGATGAGCATCATCAGCGTGACGAGCAGATAGGCCTTGAAGCCGAAGACCAGGCACTTGGCCAGCACCGCGACGATGCCCGTGGCCGCCGGATCAAGCCCGGGCACGAAGGGCAGGTGATAGCCGCCCAGGAAGATCAGCGCGAAGAACGCCGACGAGATGATGATGTGGGCGTATTCGGCGAGGATGAAGAGCGCAAAGCGCATCGACGAGTATTCGGTGTGGTAGCCGCCGACGAGTTCCTGTTCGCACTCGGAGTTGTCAAACGGGGCGCGGTTGGCCTCGGCCATGATCGCGATGAAGAAGAGCACCGCAGCGACCGGCTGTGTGGCGATGAGCCAGCCGTTTTCAACCTGGTGCTTGATGATCATGTCGGGCAAGAGGCTGCCGACCAGCAGCAGCACGCTGAGGAGCGAGAGGCCCAGCGGGATCTCGTAGGAGATCATCTGGGCGGTGGCACGCAGGCCGCCGAGGAAGGAGTACTTGTTGTTGGCCGCCCAGCCACCCAGCGTGACGCCGTAGACGCCCAGCGACGCGACCGCGAGCAGATAGACGACGCCGATGTTGATGTTGGCACCCGCGACGCTGACCAGGCCGCCGGCGAGGAAGAACTCGCCGACCTTGATGTCAGGGAACTGGAACCACCCGCCCCACGGGATGACGACAAAGCCGATCAGCGCGGGGATGACCATGACGCCCGGCGCGAGCAAGAAGAGGATCTTGTCCACCCGCCGCGGCGTGTAGTCCTCCTTGAGGAAGAGCTTCAGGCCGTCCGCCAGACCCTGACCAAGGCCGACGAGCCCCTTGAGAAACGACAGCTGCGGGATGAGGTCCAGACCCACGCGGTTGGGGCCCAGTCGGTCCTGGATGTAGGCCGAGATCTTGCGCTCTTGCCAGAGCAGCAGCCCCGCCCCCACCAGAACGATGTGGATGACGATGGCGATGATGGCGGCGTTGACGAGGAACTGGGCCGTGATGAAAGAAGGGAGCGTCATGCTGGCTCCAGTGTAGGAGGAAATGGGACCGTCGGGAAAGGCATGGAACACAGAGAAAGACAGAGAGAAGAAGGAACGAATGGAAAGGGGAAGGGGTGGAGATGATGGCTGAGGCCCCGGACACCGCACCCACGTTCATCCTCTGTTTCCTCGGTTCAACTCTGTTTCCTCTGTGTTCCTTCTGACGCTTCGAGAACAGCAGCTCAGGTGTTCGTGTTCGCAGACGGAGCGTGGTGCTTGGGCGCACGCCACGCGAAGAACAGCAGCATCGCGATGCCGATGAGCAGGTACAGGTCCGCGACGTTGGAGACGTAGGCCCAGACCTCGCGGCCGCCCCACGGCGTGGAGATGCCAAAGGGCCACTTCACCCCAGGCAACGGATGAATGAAGTCGCGGACGCAGCCGTAGAAGAGTCTGTCGTAGAGATTGCCAAGCCCGCCGCCGAGCAGAAGCCCGAGCGCGGCGTGGGCGGCGTGCTCGCCCTTGCGCGTCCACTTGCCAAAGACCCACAGGCCGAAGAAGACCGCCGCCACCGTGACGCCGATGAAGAACGTTCGCTTGCCCGCGCCGATGCCGAAGACCGCGCCGGGGTTGAGCACGAGGGTGAACTCGAGCAGGTTGGGCACGACAACCATCGGCTCGTGGATGGGAATGATGCCGCGGAGGTTGGTGATGGCCTCTTCGCGCGTGAAGCGGATCGGAAAGCCCGCGATGTGATCGAACGCCGCGTACTTGCTCCACAGGTCCGTGAGAATCGCGGTGATCGTGACCCCGACGAGCACGCACCACGACTTGAGATTACGCCAAGGCGAAATGACGCGACCGAGGTCGGTCGCCGCGGATGGTGGGTTCGTGTCGTTCAACGCCAATGCCTCGCTCGTCACGGGTGCGAACCGGGATCGGCATCACACCCGCATCATGGACCGGCGCTCAAGCAGGCGGGCGGCCTCGATCGAGTGCCGGGCCCACGGCAGTTCTTCCAGTCGCTCGACCTTGATCGGCTTGCCCGTCAGTTCGCAGATGCCGAACGTGCCGTCGGCGATCCGCTTGAGGGCGTCGTCGATCTCGCGGATGAGTTTGCGATCGGCGGCGGCAAGGTCAAGCGAGAGCGACTGGTCGTAGGTGTCGCTCCCCTGCTCGGCGATGTGCTGCGGCAGGTTGCTCAGCGAGCCGCTGTTGCCCTTGAGCGCCTCGGACTCCATCGTCGTCACGTCGCCGAAGAGTTCGGCCCGCTTGCGGATCAGAATCTGACGGAAGCGCTCAAGGTCCTTCTTGCCAAACGGCGACTTGGCCTTGTGGTTGGACTCGGGCTCGGGCTCGGGGCCCTGGGCGCCGAGCGGACGGACCGCGCTGGCGTTGGGGCCGCTGGGGATCAGCGGCTTGCGCACCGCGCCGGACCCGAGCAACTGCCCCGCGAGGTGGGCGATGTTGGACGTGGTCGGCGTCTTGGTCTTGGCCTTCTTCGCGGGCTTGGGCGAGACGATCGTGATGCCCTTGCGGACGGGCTTCTTTGGATCAATCACTTCGGCGACCGGGGCGGCGGCTTTGCCAGCCTTGGCTGCGGGTGCTTTGCCAGCCACAGCCTTCGCGGCGGGAACGACTTTGGCGACGGGGCCCTTTGCGGGGGTCTTCGCGGGGGTCTTCGCAGGGGTCTTCGCAGGGGTCTTCGCAGGGGTCTTCGCAACCGGGGCTTTGGTCGAGGCGACCTTCGCAGCGGGCTTGACGGCAGGCTTGATGATCGCCTTCGCGACCGGCTTGGCGGCCTTGGACGAAGGCTTGGCGGCAGTCTTCGCTGGCGTCTTGGCCGCGGGCTTCGTCGCCGCCTTGCCAACGGGCTTGGAGGCGGACTTCGCTGCTTTCGCGGGTTTCGAGGCTGGTTTGGTCTTCTTGGCCACGTTCACCCCGAGGATCACGAACGACCCGAACGGATGACGCCACGCGGCAACGACCGGCGGCGGATGGGTCCAAGGGTAGGAAGCCCGCCGCCACGGGTCAAAGAAGGTGAATTCTGCGGGGTTTCATCTTGATCGCATTGCGTCATCCGGTGCCGAACATCAGCGTGGCGTCATTTCCTCTTTCGATCGGAGTCTGCTAGCATCCGGGAGTTCGCTCCGTGGGTTTGCGACGAGACGCGCCGTTCGTGAGGAGATGGCCATGAGCCGACTGCTGCTCTACTTCCAACCCATTCATATGATCCAAGCCGGGATCACGCACGCTGCAGATGGCCATCCTGACGCGGAATCCCGCGCCAAGGCGATGCTGGTCGCAATGAACGCTCCAAGCAACGCGTACGACGACCCGTCGAGCGTCGCGCATCCTTGGCAGCCACTCGATCTGAACAACGAGATCGCGGACGTTGACGCTTTGCTGTATTTTACAGCGTCGCTGGGGACTCACCCCTCGCAAAGTGCGGCGAGACGAAACAAGATTCTCCGATACCACTACATGCTCCGGGTATATTCTGAATGGCTTCGCGAGAAAGCGAAACAAGGAGCATCGGCTCTCCCGCATGTGCTGATCACCCGCGATACGCTGCCCAAAACAAAGCATCATCCGAAGAAGCAGGTTGTTTACTGGATTTCGCGAGCGGTCTTGGCCAAACGACCTCCTGCCGGACCCATTGAGGTCGCGTTTATCCGGTACGCGGTCGATGCGAACCCACCGACTTGGTTCGATCCGTCATGAGCGATCGGGCCTCTTGGTCGAGCATCATGCCGAGTAATTTCAGGCCTTCGGAACACCGGCGATGGACCGTCGCGGTCGAGATGCCAAGTTCTTCTGCGATTTCGCGACGTGTCATCCCCGCTATGTACTGGAGAAACAAGGCACTCCGAATTTCGGCAGGGAGCGATTCGAACAGCAACGCGACCATGCTGACAAGTTCGCGTCTCCGGGCTTCGTCCGCAGGAGAATCACTGACTCGCTTATTCTGTGCTAAGGCAAATCGCCCGCTACGACGGCGGGCAGCCCGGGTTTGGTCTCGCGCCGCCCATCTTGCGAGGCGGACTGCAAACTGCTCCGAGGCCTCGATTCCATAACGGGAAGCGTGGCCGATCAGCCTGCGTTCCAACGCATCGATGAACTCGCCGTCATGGCACCGAGACGGAAACATGGCCGTGGCGGTCTGCAATGCCAAGAGACGCACCCGAATCGGGTCTATCTTCTCGTGGGATGGCTGACGCTTCGATGCCACCGTGGGCCTCACATTCGTCTGACAATGTCCGATAACTCAGGGGTTGATGCAATTCTTTACAAAGACCATACGAACGCGGCTCGCATCGGTTCGAGAGTTGTGGCATCAAAGTGAAGTCGGGAAAACATCGGACATCGATCACGAGATTTTTCCGATAGTTTGTGAAAAAGTGGCTCTGTTCGATGCGCATCCTTTGGACCAACAGGAGACAGATTGATGGCCGTCGCCAAAAACACCCGCTCGAACGCCGATTTGAAAAAGAAGCTCGATGACACACTCGGCGAAGGCGAGACACAACTTGACCGGCCCCAGACACTTGAAGCCCTCGGACTGGTGAACGGCCCGCCGCGCGTCAGTGAAGGCTTTGAGAAAGGGGCCATTCTCCCTTCGCTCCCTTCTCTTGCCGAGGCTCTGCTCCGTGATGCCGACGTCCAAGACGCCATTCGAACGGCAGGGATTTCGCGAGACATTCCGGGTCTTGTCAGGAACCGCTGATCGGCTCTTGCTCGAAAGTCTTGTGCCCGACTTCACCATGTGTATCGCACTGTGTACCGAATCGTCTGCTCGCCGTCCTTGGCGATGGTGACCGGGAAGTGCAGCGTGCGCGCGTCGAGTTTTTCATGCGCCGGCGCATCGCCGACGAACTTCCAGTTCGTCCAGCGGAACATCCGCTCTTGCACAATGACCTTCACCGGCTCGGGCTTGTGATTGCGCAACGTGATCTCGATCGTCTCCGTGATCCGCTGGCCGTCAGAGTCAACGCTAAACGCGGTCTGCTTGCGTTCGCCGATGACATCGAACGCGTTGCCGACCTTGAGCAGCACGTGTTCGTCCTTGGGCGTGTGCTTGATCACGTCCTCGCCGATGAACTCGGGGCTGCCGTCGCCCTTGGAGTCGTTGTCAAGTTGGCTGAGGCGGACGCGTCCCGCGGGCAGCGGCATGCCCATGCCGTTCTCCTTGCTGTTCTTGAACCGCACGAAGACAGCGACGTTGGACGGCGAGCCGACGCCGAAGTTCTGGTCGGTCATCGGGGCGTTCCAATCCCACCACGAGTTGGCCGCCATCGCGTCGTACATCATGATCTTCTCGCAAGGCACGCCGCGCACGGTCGGGAACATCTCGATCTGCTTGGTACTCTTGTCGGGGATCGTGGCGGGGCGCCCCAGCGTGTACATGTGGTACTCAAAGAACGACTTCTCTTCGAAGCCCTCGTCGCGCATGGCTTTCGACTCGACCGCCATCGCCCGGCCCGGGTAGCGGGGAGCGCTCGGCTGCGGGGCGCGGTTCACCTCACCGGCGATCAGCTTGAGCGTCGCTTCGTCATACGAGCCGCCGGACTGGTTCAGGATGCTCACCCAACTCGCGACGTCGAGCGTACCGCTGTTGGCGTCGTTGCCCGGGTGGAAGAGTGCGTTGTAGTCGGCCCACCAGGTGATGCCCTGGGTTTCGTAGCCGACGCGGACGTTCTGCACACCCTCACGTTCGCTGCTGACGCGCCAGTCGAGCGTCGGGCGGGTGATAAGCCCGCCGGGCAACTGCGGCAGTTGCACACCGGAGAAATCGTTGAGAATTGTGACCTGGCCGTCGGGGTCGCGGAGCATGATGCCACCCATGGTCGAGAGCAGCACGCCGCTCTTGGTCTCGACGCGATCACCGACTTTCACGGCGACCTTGATGGGTTGATCGATGAACTTCTCCATCAATCGCTCACGGCTCACGAGATCGAACTGGAAGTTCTGCTCCAGCACGCGCGTGCCTTTGGGGTCGTCAATCGACTCGAACGACACTGTCGTTGGATCGATGAGGGCCGCGACATCGCTGATGCGCACATTGCCGTTCCCGCGTTGGAACTGCAGCGCGAGTTCCTGGCGCACGAACGCCGAGCCGGGAATCCGCTGCTGGGCGGCGTAGGGGTTCTGCGGCGTGGGTCGATACATGTCCGCAGGAATCGCGCCGGGCTGGGCGCTGCTGTAGATGGTGACGGTCGTCTTTGGCGCGGCGTCGGCGATGCCGCTGAGGGCGACGAGAGCGCACGCGGTGAAGGCCAGGCGCGACGAGCGAAGACGCGACATGAGCAAGGCTCCGAAAGGGCGATGGACATCACGCGCCGGGCGAACGCGGCCCGAGCAACGGATCCCATCTTGCACAACAGTACAGCGCACGCCGACAGCGAATGGTTCGCGCGATCGACGATTTGATTTGAGCGGGTGTCGCTCGCTCGGGTCATCCAGCTGCGATCCAGTGCGACACGCGTGGTTTCTCACCCGCGTGGAACGATTTGGCGTGCTGCTGAATGCGCCGATCGGCTTCGGTGACCCGCTCGTGCTGACGCAGGTGCTCTTCCCACGTCTCAACGATGAAGACCTCCAGCCAGCGGGTCGGGTCTTCGGTGTCGCGTGAGAGCAGCCAACTGATCGCGCCGTCGCGATAGCGTGTCACGCTGACGGGTTCCATCGCGGCACGGAACGCCTCGGCGTTCTCAGTCGCAATGCGATACTCGATCGTGATGACAACCGGGCCCGCCTGCGGGTCAATCGGATCCGCGACGTCCGGGTCTTCCCAGTGGGGCGCGGGATGAAGATCTTCCGCGGCGACCTCGTGAAGACGAGATCGCCATGTGAGCAGCGGCCCGAGCACGAGCCCGCCCGCAGCGACACACAGTGCCGTTGGAATGCCGAGCCGCGACGCGACCCAGCCCCATGTGATCGAGCCAATCGCCATGCTGCCGTAGAACGTGGCGAGGTAGCACCCCATGCCGCGGGCGCGTACCCACGCGGGCGTGCCGGACTGGGCGCTGACGTTGACGCACATGATGACGGTGATCCACGCCGCGCCGACGATGAACATGATGGCGCAGCCGAGTCGCGCCTCGCGCGTCAGCGCCATCGCCACGAGCAACGCCGCGTAAAGCAAAGACGCGCCGAGCATGACCGCGTGTCGAGGAATGCGTGCCGACAATCGCGGCAGAATGAGCATCGACGCGACCGCGCCGACGCCGAGGCAACCAAAGAGAACGCCATAGCCCCGCGCGGACATGGACAGGTGATCGCGCGCGATCGCGGGCATCAGGCCCCACAATGCACTGGCAAAGATTGCGAACGCGGCGGTGCGTACAAGCACGCCTTTCATCGCGTCTGAGTACGCGACGTAGCGGATACCGGACCGCATCGCGCCGAAGAATCGCTCGCCTTGCATGGATGCCGATGCTGGCCCCGGTCTCGTCGGCTTCCATGCCAGCAACACGCCGAGAACACAGACGAAACTGGCGGCATTGAGGGTAAACGTCACCCATGGGCCGAACGCCGACACCAACACGCCGCCAAGTGCCGGACCGATCGCACGCGAGAGGTTCAGCGAGACACTGTTGAGCGCGGATGCGGCAGGAAGTTGCTCGCGCGGCACGAGATCAACCATCAGCGTCTGCCACGCGGGGTTGCTGATCGCCGCACCGACACCGAGCGCAAGCGTGAGCAGGATGAGTTCGCCGGCCGCGACCGAGCCACCGCGTGCGAGAACCGCCAGCAACGTGGCGACCAACAGCATCCAGCCTTGGGCCCACAGCAGGACGCGCCGTCGATCAAAGACATCGGCGAGCGCGCCGCCGGGGATGGCGAGGAGGAAGAGTGGCAGCGTGGCGGCGGCCTGCACCATCGAGACGAGCAGCGGCGAGCCGGCATGAGTCGCCGAACCTCGCGCGAGGTCCGTCATCAGCCAGCCCGCGCCAACCTCGTGCGTCCATGTGCCGATGTTGGAGCCCACGCCGGCGCACCACAGCCAGCGAAAGGCGCGCAGCCGCAGAGGCGCGAAGGCAGAAGAGGCGTGGGTGTGACGCGCGGCATCAGACATTGCCGCCATCGTCGCACACCATAATCAGTTTGTCGAGTGCCGGCGGCTCAACGATCCCCAACCTGCCCGTTCCCCGCCGCAGATGACTCAACTCCTGCCGGCATCATCGCGCGAACGCACGTCGGACAGAACACCGATCCACGCATAGCGTCCCAGCACGCCGCGGATCTGCACACGCGCGACGCGGTTGCTCTGAAGTTCGTGCAGGCGATCGAGCAGTTCCGGGCGATGGAAGACGCCGAACTTGGCGATCCACCACGTCAGTAGCGCTCGGAACGCACGAGGGCATCCGGCCTGATCCCAGAAGTCGACGATGATGATCGTGCCGCCGGGCTTCACGCTGCGGACCGCCGCGTCGAGCGCGTCGCGCCACGTCGGCATCATCGAGAGCGAATACGAGAAGATCGCGACATCGAACTGCTCGCTCCGACCAAACATCGCGAGCGGATCGAGATTCTCGGCAAGCCCGGCACGCAAAATGACCTGGCGATCGGGGGCGTGGCGCGCGATGCTCGCCTCCGCGGTCGCCAGCATCTCGCGCGAGGCATCGACGCCGAAGAGTGCGGCGTTCGGGCGCACTCTCGCGATCTTGATGAGGTTGCGAGCGGTACCGCAGCCGACCTCGACAATGCTCCGCGCGTCGGCCGGAATGACACGGATCGCGTCATCGCGCCCGAGCAGAAAGAACTTCCGCGACGCGTCGTACACATGGCGCACCACGCGATAGATGCGATCCATGCGGGCCATGTGATCGTCGTGCCCGGCACCCCTCGCTGGAGTTGTCGCTACGCTTGAACTCATGCCGTGAGCGTGTAAAGGTGGAACCCGCCGTAGATCGCCGAGCGATCCTGTCGGTGGAACTCACGCGACGCCGCGGCGTGGTACTCAAATCGCGCGAGCAGATCGGCGGGCAACGCGTTCTCGATGGGCGACGAGGCTCCGGCGGTTCTGAAAATGATTCGGCTGCCGGGCGACCCGACGCGGGCGATCTGCGCCCACTGACGGGCGATCATCTCCGGCGTCATCCAGTCTTGCGAATCAAGGAAGATGAAGGCGTTGTGAGCGCCCGGCTCCGCCCGCTCCAGATAGTCGATGGTCGAGATCAACCGCGTGCTCACGACGCCCAGACCATCGCGAATCGTGTCACGATGCTCCGTCTTGAGATATGGCGGCACAGCCTGCCGCCGCTCTGTGTCGTACCGTCGGGCGAGTGCCTGCCACGCGAAGTAGTTGTCGTTGAGCGACCACCGACACAGCAGGCGATGGACACGCTCACGATACTCCAGCAGCAACGTGCCGCTCAATGACTCGTCGCGCATGACGCGAAACTGTTCGGGCGGGATGCCGAGGTTGAACACCGAGAGCGGCGAGTTGCTGAGCCAGCCGAGCGCGGCGTTGTCAAACAGGGGGCCGAACATGCGCTCGAACGCGGCCTCGACCGCTTGCGAATCGTCCCGAAGATCAAGCACGCGGCGCGGATCGCGCCCCACGGCGCGGAGCGAGCCGTGAATGACGCCCAAGAGCCGACCAAGGCGCGAGCGACGATAGAAGCCGGTTGCAAACGCTTCGATACGGGCCCGGCCGCCGAGACGCCGCTTGCACCAATACTCTCGCGTCTGTGCATCCAGCCGCGGCGCGATGTGTTCCATGAACGCATCAATGTTTCGCGGATCGTTCGCCTCGCCCCAGAAGCGAAACATCGCCTCGTCCGTCGGCAGATGCTCCATGCACGCGATTTTGAGACGCGTGACCGAGAGATGATGGCGGTTCAGGTCCACCGCCGTGATCGACGCGGGACGATGAACCAGATAGTTCAGCACGTTGCAGCCGGCGGACGAGATCGTGAGGATGCGACTGTGCGACCCGAGTTGAAGCGCCGCCGCGTCGACGTCGGGGTCTTCCCAAATCTGGTTGTAGACCAGGCCGTTGAACCACGCGACAAAGAGCCGCTCCTGGATCGCTTGTTTGCTGAACCGCGGAGCGTGCCGCACGGCACGGTTGAGCAGCGAACTGCTGCGATGGGACATCGTCGTGCCAGCATCCTGAGAGACGGAAGTCATGCGTGCCCTCCATGGTCGCGCGGAGCGTCATCCAACGAAGGGCCGATGTTACACGCATCACGTGAGATCATGGGGTGGAGACGCGCGAAGATCACTTGAAGATCGCCGTCACATCATGCGCAATCTTCACACGTTCCTGACGCAATCCAACGAACACACGTCGGCGAGGTCGTCGATACTTCTCTCGACCAATCTGGTCTGTGTTGCTCGTCCGAGTCATGCACGACTCGCGGTTCGTTCAGACACGGAGGTCGCCGCACATGGGTATCAAACTCTCGTACAGATCTGTGTTCATCAGCGATCTGCATCTGGGAAGCGGCACCTCGATGGCCGCCCAAGCGGCCGACTTCCTGAAGCATGTCGAGTGCCAGCATCTGTATCTGGTCGGCGATATCGTCGACATGTGGCGACTGCGAAGCCGCTGGCGCTGGCCCGAGTGTCATCACCGCTTCATCCGGCGTGTCCTCAAGATGGTGCAGCAGGGCACACATGTCACCTTTGTGCCGGGCAACCACGACGACTCGGCCCGCGAATACGACGGCTTGAACTTCGGCGGCATCGTTGTTCGTCGCGAGGCCGAACACCTCACCGCCGACAATCGACGCCTGCTTGTCATCCACGGCGATGAGGCCGATCTGGTCGTGCGCAACTATCAGTTGCTCTCGTCCATCGGCGGGGCGATCTACGACCATCTCGTCGTCGCCAATCGCTGGTACAACCACTATCGCCGTCTCCGCGGCAAGCCATACTGGTCCATGTCCAAGGCGATCAAGATGAAGGTCAAGTCCGCGTGTACGCATGTCTCTCGCTTCGAGGACACGCTGGAGCGGATCGCGACCGATCGCGGTTTCGACGGCGTCGTCTGCGGGCACATTCACAAGCCCGAGATCCGCCGCGGAACGGTCGACTACTTCAACTGCGGCGACTGGGTAGAAACTGGCTCGGCGCTGGTCGAAGACTTTGATGGACAGATGCAGATCATCGACGGCGTCGCCATGGTGGAGCACCTCGAGGCAAGTCCGGTGCCTGTCGACGCCGCGCCAACGCCGGCGACAACCGCCTAGCGATCAGTGCTTCACGATCGGCTTGGGCGGGCCGGTGAACTTCTCCGTGATCGCCGTGACCGCCACATACAACGCGGGCGTAAAGATCAGACCGAGCAGACCGCCGCCGAGCATGCCGCCGAAGACCGCCGTGCCCAGAGCCTGACGGCTCGCCGCGCCCGCGCCCTGCGCCAGCATCAGCGGCACGACGCCGAGGATGAATGCGAACGACGTCATCAAGATCGGGCGGAAGCGCGTCTTGGCCGCGTGGACCGCGCTGTCGATGATGCCCATTCCCGCGGCACGACTCTCGCGCGCGAACTCGACGATCAAGATCGCGTTCTTTGCGCCCAGGCCGACGAGCAGCACCAGGCCGATCTGCGTAAAGACGTTGTTGTCCAACCCTCGCAGCAGCAGGCCAAGCATCGAGCCGCCGATGACCAGCGGCACGGACAGCACCACCGCCAGCGGCGTGGTCCAACTCTCATACTGCGCCGCCAGAATCAAATACACCAACAACATGCCCAGTGCAAACACGATCGCACCTTGACCAGAGGCGAGCCGCTCCTGGAATGACAAGCCCGTCCACTCCGCGCCCATGCCTGCGGGCAGTTTGTCCGCCGCCGCGCCGTCGAACAGTGCCATCGCTTCGCCCGAACTTGTCCCCGGCGCAGGGATGCCGTACACGGCCGCCGCCTGGTACATGTTGTAGCGTTCGATGCGATCAGGACCTTGCGCATCGCGCACGCTCATCAGCGTGCCCAGCGGCACCATCGCGCCGGCGTTGTTGCGAGTCTCCAGCCGCAGAATGTCCTCGGGTTGCAGGCGGAACTGATAGTCGGCCTGCATGTTCACCTGGAACGTGCGTCCCTGCAGATTGAAGTCGTTGACGTACGTCGAGCCCATGTTCGTCTGAAGCGTCTGAAACAGGCCGTCCATCGGCACGCCGAGACGAATCGCCTTCTCGCGATCGATGTCGAGGTACAACTGCGGCACCGCCGGGCGGAACGTCGAATACGCCGCGAGCAGTTTCTTGCTGCCGTCCGCGTGCGCCTGGCCCGCCGCGGCACCGATCATCTCCCACGATGAACCAAAGAGCGAGGGGCGTCCCGCGTTCGCCTTGTCGAGCACTCGCATTTCCACGCCACTGGTGTTGCCCAGCCCTTGAATCGCCGGCAGCGAAAACACCAGCAGATCCGACTCCTGAATCACGCCGGTCTGTGTCCGAATGTCGTTCATGATCGCGTCGACCGAGCGGCCGGTCTTGGCTCGCTCATCCCACGGCTTGAGCACGATCCAGGCGTTCGCATACGATGTCCCTTGGCCTTGAATCACGCTGAAGCCTGCGAGGGTGACGACGTCTTCGACACCGTCCACTTTCGAAACGATCTCGCTCACGCGATCAATGACGTGATTGGTCCGCTCAAGCGATGCACCATCGGGCAACTGGGCCGCGACAACGACGAAGCCCAGGTCTTCGTTGGGCACAAAGCCTGTAGGCACGCGGCCGTAGAGGCGAATCGAGAGGAACACGACCACTGCGAACGCGATGAATGTGACAACCGCGAGCCGTGATGCAAGCCGCATACTCCAGCCGTAAAACGTCGTGATGCGATCGAACACCGCGTTGAACGCGTCGGCGGCCCAGCGCAGCGGCCTGAAGAGAACCAAGCCCTTGTGATGCGGGTCGTGCGGCTTGAGCAGCAACGCGCACAGCGCGGGGCTAAGCGTCAGGGCGCACACCGCCGACAGGAACGTGCTGGCCGCGATTGTCAGCGCGAACTGGCGATACATCTCGCCCGTGATGCCCGTCAGCGATGCCGTCGGCACGAAGACCGCCATGAGCACAAGCGTGATCGCGATCACCGGGCCGGTAATCTCGCCCATGGCGCGAATCGTCGCATCGCGAGGCGAAAGCCCGTGCTCCTTGATGTTGCGTTCGACGTTTTCGACCACCACGATCGCATCGTCGACCACGATGCCGATCGCCAGCACCATGCCGAACATCGTCAGCATGTTGATCGAGAAGCCGAACAACGCCATGAAGAGAAATGTGCCGACCAGCGACACCGGGATCGTCAGCGCGGGTATGAGCGTCGTTCGCAGGCTCTGAAGAAAGACCAGCACCACGATGAAGACAAGGACAAACGCCTCGACCAGTGTGATCGCCACCTCTTCAAGCGATGCCCGGATGAACATCGACGAGTCGTAGAAGAACTTGACCTGCGTCCCTTCCGGCAACGGCACGGCTCGCTTGGAGTCCGACAGCAGATCGACCTTCTCGCGCAGACTGTCCGTGATCTCGACCAAGTTCGCGCCCGGCGATTGATACACCACCAGGATCGCGTTCGGCTTGCCGTTGAAGGTCGCGATCGTGCTGTAATCACGCGCACCGAGTTCGACGCGGGCGACTTCATCCAGTCGCACTGTCTTGCCGTCGGGCGTGGATTTGACAATGATCTCCGCGAACTCCTCGACGGTCGCAAGCCGCCCCTTGGTCGACACGATCAACTCAAAGTCGGTGCCCGCCGGAGCGGGCTGGCGACCGATCGCGCCGGCCGCGACCTGCACGTTCTGGTTGCGGATCGCACCGACAACCTCGCCGACGCTCAGGCCGCGGGCCTTGAGTTTGCTCGGGTCGAGCCAAACCCGCATGCCGTAGTCCTTTGCCGGGAGGACGTTGATCGCGCCGACACCTGGGATACGTGCGATCTCATCCTTCCAGTACAGCGCGAGAAAGTTTGAGAGCGTCACGTCGGTCTGCTTCGAGTCGGGCGACGAGAGCGAGATCACCCCCGCGAGCGCGGTCGATTGCTTCTTCGTCGTCACGCCCAGGCGGCGGACGTCCTCCGGCACCTTCGGCAGCGCGATGTTGACGCGATTCTGGACCAGCACCGACGCATCGTCGACGTTTGTGCCGACCTTGAACGACACATCCAGCGAGTAGCGACCGTCGGCGGACGTGGACGACATGTAGATCATGCCGTCGACGCCGTTGACCTCCTGTTCAATCGGCGCGGCAACCGTATCCGCGATCGTCTGCGCGTCCGCGCCGGGATACAGCGCCTCGACACGCACCACCGGCGGCGCGAGTTCCGGATACTGCGCGATGGGCAGTCGCAGCGACGCCACTGCACCCAGCAGCACAATCACGATCGACACCACCGAGGCGAAGATCGGACGATCAATGAAGAACTTGCTCAGCATGCATCACACCCATCTGTCGATCGGCGGACGCCACAGAGCACGCCGCACGGAGAGGTCTCTCGCAACCATTATGGAAGCACAGTCGCACGAACACACTCGTGGTCAACTCTTCGCGGGTTCCGCGGGCTTCTCGGTCGGCTTGTCCGAGGATCTTTCACTCGACTTGTCCGCCGCTGGCACCGCGGCTGCCGTCGCCCGCGTGATCTTCGCGCCGGGCCGCGCCCGCTGCACGCCGTTGACCACGACCACGTCGTCAGGCGACAGTCCATCGTCTATCCGACGCATGCGATCAAAGACCGGGCCAGCCACCACATTGCGCCGTGACACGACATCATCCGCCCCCACCACCAGCACATACCGCCCAACCTGATCCGCGAGCACGGCCACATCGGGCACGAGCACCGCTTCGGCCTCCCCCAGAATCGCCTGCACCCGCACATACGAACCCGGCAGAATCGTGCCATCGGGGTTGTCGAACAACGCCTCGATCCGCACCGTGCCGGTGCCGCTATCGACCGTGTTGTCGCCCTTGTCGAACGCGCCCTCATGTGGATAGCCCACTTCGTTCGCCAGACCGAGACGAATCACGAGATTGGGCCTGCCGTCCTCGCCCGGTCTGCGATTCTGGTTGCGTCGGCGCTGCTCCAGCACCTGCGGCTCGGTCATGTCGTAACTCGCATAGACCTTGGAATCGTTGATGATCGTCGTCAGAAGCGTCGCCTCAGTCGCGCCGAGCAGTTCGCCCTCGCTGATGGTGATGATTCCCAGTCGCCCCGAGATCGGCGCACGAATCTGCGTGAACTCCAGGTCCAGCTCCGCCGCCTTGAGCGACGCTTTCGCGAGATCAAGTTGGGCCGCCGCCGCGTCGCGCTCGGCGATCGCCTTGTCCACTTCCTGCTTGCTGATGGCGTTGGCCGCCAACGCGGACTTGGTTCGCTCGACCGTCACCTCGGCAAGTTTGAGTTGCGCCTCGCGCACACCGACCTCGGCCTTGGCCTGATTCACCGTCGCCTGGAACGTTCGAGGGTCGATCTCAAACAGCAGGTCGCCCTGCTTCACGCGCTTACCGCCCTCGGCGTGCTTCTTGGCGAGGAAACCCTTCACGCGGGCTCGCACCTGCACCGCCTCGATGCCACGCGTCCGACCCGTGAACTCCATGGTTTGTGGCACGACCTTCTTCACCGGACTGGCCACCGTCACCGTCGGCGGCGGCGGCGGCACGTACGCGTTGTCCTGCTTCTTGCATCCCGCAAGCAAGAATGCCAGTCCCACTGCGCCAACAGACAATGCCGCGACCGTGCGCGGCGTCGAGGACGACGACTTGCCCATGCGATTCTCCACGATAATCCGCATCCACCGCCCGGACCAGCCCTTGGCGACGACCTCCAGCCTACGCGAGAATCTTTCCTATTGCTGGACAGCCAATCGACGTTGCACGCACTCGGGCGAGCCTGACAAGATGCACAGCCGGCAATCGTCGCGCAACCACTTGCGTTCGCGCCCGAACGAACCGTGAAACTGGACGACCCGGTTTGCGAAAAAGAACCCCGGAGACGCGCGATAGACTTGGTTCAGCGACGGGCTCGGGGTTTCCCGGGTCATGACCGTCGCCGGGCGTCGCGCTGGAGAACGACATGGACCTCTGGAAGAAACTCAAGGGCGAACTGATCGACATCGTGCAGTGGCTGGACGACAGCCGCGACACACTCGTCTATCGCTTCGAACGCCTCAACAACGAGATCAAGAACGGAGCAAAGCTCGTCGTGCGCGAGAGCCAGACCGCGGTCTTCGTCGACGAGGGCAAGATCGCCGACGTTTTCGGACCCGGCACCTACACGCTCAGCACCGCCAACCTGCCGATCCTCGCCACCCTCAAGGGTTGGAAGTACGGCTTCGAGTCCCCCTTCAAGTGCGAGGTCTACTTCGTCAACACCAAGCAGTTCACCGACATGAAGTGGGGCACGATGAACCCCGTCATGCTGCGCGACGCCGAGTTTGGCCCGGTGCGTCTGCGTGCGTTCGGCACCTACGCCTTCAAGTGCGTCGACCCGGCCGCCCTCGTCCGCGAGGTTTCCGGCACCGACGGCCGTTTCACCATCGAAGGAATCACCGAGCAACTCCGCAACACCATCGTGTCGCGCTTCACCGACGTGCTCGGCGAGAGCAAGATCCCCGCCCTCGATCTGGCGGCCAACTACGACGAACTCGGCAAGTTCCTCGGCGAGCGGATCAAGCCCAGCCTGTCGCCGCTGGGTTTGGACCTGACAGCCCTGCTCGTCGAGAACATTTCTCTGCCGCCGGAGGTCGAGGCCGCTCTCGACAAGCGCACAAGCATGGGCATTGTCGGCGATCTCAACCGCTACACGCAGTTCCAGGCGGCGAACGCCCTCGAGGCCGCGGCCAAAACGCCCAACTCCGCAGCCGCACAGGGCATGGGCCTCGGCGCGGGCTTCGCCATGGCTCAGCAGATGGGCAATGCGATGGGCCAGCCCGCCGCCGGCGCGGGGGTGCCGCCGCCGATCCCCGCAGCCGCCGTGTTCTTCGTCGCCGTCGACGGCAAGCAAGCGGGACCGTTTGATCTGGCGACGCTGAAGGCTCAAGCCGGCGCGGGACGTCTCTCTCGCGACACACTCGTGTGGAAGAACGGCATGGCGGAGTGGACGGCCGCCGGCAAGGTCAGTGAACTCGGCGGCGTCTTCTCCGATGTTCCTCCCCCACTGCCGCCGACTTGAACCTGGGTGGATCGACGTCTTGACAATCCAGAAGCACGAGCGTGCGCCTCGATCTGCAAAGTCTCGCCTTTGCCATGACCCGGCATGGACAGCACCGACACCAACACACCCGAACCTGTCGCGCCTGAGATCGGCACGCGCGTCGCCGCCGACTCGCAGCGGCGCTTTCCGTGCAAGGGTTGCGGCGCGCAAGTGTCCTACGCCCCGGGGACGACATCGCTCAAGTGCCCCTACTGCTCGTTCGACAATCCGATCGAGGCCAGCGCCGCGCCGATCGTCGAGTACGACTTTGTCGCCGCCCTCGATGAACTTGAAAGCACCCGCGAGACGACGGATCGGCTGGTCTCGCACTGCGACTCGTGTGGCGCGAACGTGCAGTTCCCGGCGAACGTCACGAGTCTGTCCTGCCCGTTCTGCGGGCGCGACGTGGTCGCCGCCCGGGCCTCGACCAAACTCATCAAGCCGCACGCGCTCCTGCCATTCGGGCTTGATGAACGGGCCGCCCGCGAACGCTATCGCAACTGGCTGCGCTCGCTGTGGTTCGCTCCGTCGACGCTCAAAGACTTCGCCACGCTCGACACCGGACTCGTCGGCGTGTATCTGCCGTACTGGACCTACGACTGCGCCGCCGACACCGACTACTCGGGCATGCGCGGCGACGATTACTGGGTCACCGAGACCTACACCGCCACAGTCAACGGCCGCCCGACGCGGCAAACGCGTCAAGTCCGGCGCACGCGCTGGACGCCGGTCTCGGGGCGCGTCCACAACCAGTTCAACGATGTGCTCGTCAACGCGAGCGGCAGCATCACCGAGTCTCGCGCTCAGCAACTTGAACCGTGGGACCTCGCCAAGGTCACGCCCTACGCCGACGATTATCTCGCGGGCTTTCGTGCCGAGAGTTACGCGATGGCGCTGAAAGACGGCTTCGGCGTCGCGCAGCAACGAATGGAACCCAAGATCGTCGCGACGATCCACTCCCAGATCGGCGGCGACCACCAACGCATCACTGGCAAGCAGTCTCGCTACGACCAGATCACCTTCAAGCACATCCTGCTGCCCGTGTGGACCAGCGCGTATCGCTACCACGGCAAGGTCTACAACATCCTCGTCAACGCCCGCACCGGCGAAGTGATCGGCGAGCGCCCGTGGAGCGCGTGGAAAATCACCGGGCTTGTGCTGGCGATTCTCGCGGCAATCATCGTGGTGCTGCTGGCGACGACCGTTTTCGGGCGATGACAAACCTCATGATGCGCACGCAGCGCAATCGCCTACTCGCTCGCAATCTCATAGAGCACGATGCCGCCCGGCCACTGCTTGATTGGCTTGCCCAGCGCGTCGACAAGTGCCCCGATCTTCTCGCGCGGCAGGCGCGGATCCCACCAACTCGAGGTGCCGTTGCCCTTCATCAGCCGCGTAATCTCCGACGCGTTCACAAGAAGATGCGTCCATCCCGCCGCACGCAGCGTCCGTCGCCATGCCGCCGGATCGCTGGAGTTCTGCAGCATCGCCTCGGTCGCGGCGTGCGTGTCCCACGTCGTCGCATAGCCCGTACCGATCGGGTAATACAGCGGGGCGGCATCGCCGAGCAGCAGCACTCGCGAGTCCTTTGCCAGCATCAGCCGCGTGTACGCCTGCGGCCCCAGTTCACCGACAAGTTCCGGTCGCTGCCCCAGCGCATCCGGCGTGTCGCCGACGAGCTCGCGGATCGTCTCGCCGCTGAACGCGCCGCAGCCCAGCGCCAGCCCATCCGCAGGCCGCGGCATATCCGCCGTCCGCTCGCGCGGCATCAACGTCTCCCACGTCGCGCCCGCCGACATGCCCGGCGTGCGCTGCGCCGCCGTCAGCGCAAGCACCAGCACCAGATTCGCCGCGACACACACACGCCAGAACGTCGCCCCGCCCACCACCGCGCACGCCACGCCGACACACGCCAGCCCCGGCACCAGCAACGGCATCAGGAATCGTGACTGCAAGTGCGTCATGAACAACCACACGACCAGTTGCCCGACGATGCCAACCAGCAGCACCGCGAGCACACGCGCCACGCCAGCACCATCTCCACCACCAGCCGCGCCGCGTGCCCCACGGCATGCCTTCACAGCCAGCACGCCGATCGCGCCGAGCAACACAACCACAAACGCGCCGTACTGCGGGTGCATGATGCCGCGATGCCGCACGCCCGCCGGATCACTGGCATCGGCCACCAATAGCATCCGCACACGTTCCCACAACGTGCCGTCGAACGTGTGCGCCGACGCGAATCGCGTGAACTGTTCCGCCGTCCAGTGCGCCGAGCCCAGCAGCGCGTTACCGAGCGGAAAGAGTGGATTGCCGCCCGCCATCGCGTTCCGAATCGTCCACGGCAGGAGCATCACCGCGCCCATCACCATTCCCGACACCAGCCAGCGCCACCACTCACGCCGCGGCGTGAACGCCAGGAGCATCACGAGCGTTGGCACGCCGAACATCGGTCCCGCGGTCGGCTTCACACCGATCGCCCCGCCCAGCAGCATCGCGACCACCACGCCACGCTGCAGCGGTCCATACCCCGACATCGCCGCCGCCAGCATCGCCCCCGCGCCCAGCGCGAGCATCGCCGGTTCGTTGTATGCCAGCGTGCCCGTCACCACCATCCACGGCGTGGTGATCATCAGCGCAAACACCACCCAGCGCGCCGCGCCAAGCCGCGACTCATCCGCCCCCGCCCGCCGCGCAAGCGTGACGCCCAGCTCCGCCGTCACCCACGCCGCCAGCACCGCCGTGAGCAGCGTGAACAACTGGCATGCAATCAGCGGCAGGCCGTTGCCCGCGGTCGGGTCAACATCGCCCATCGACATCGCCCCCATCACGAAGAGATACGCTCCTTCGATGTACCCGGGCAGATACGAATAGACATTGTGCTCCAGCGACGACAGACGCCCCGCCTCCAGCCACTCGCGCGGCAGTTGCAGGTGATAACTCAGCGCGTCGTAGCCGCCAAACTCCGAATCCCACAACCACCCCGGCGGGCTGCACGCGGCAGCGAGCATCACGCCCAGACACACGCTCGGCACCAGCCACCACGCCGAGAGACGCGGCGCGGGGAAGCCGCGGAGCGCGCCGAACAACGATGCCCGTTTGCGCCAGATTCCGACGGCGTCCATACCGAGGAACACAATCAGCATGAACCCGGCAATCTGGGAGATGCCCATCAGGCCGAGTATCTGAAGCACACCCAACAGAAACGCAAATCCGTAAGCGAACGAGATCGCAAATGGCGCGCGTTTGACCTCCCATCCCTGCCCATTCCAGTGGAGGATCCGCTTCCACCGCAATCCGATCGCAAGAACGATGACCGCCGCCGCAAACGGCAGCGCGATCGCCACGTCATACACCAGCGACGCCACCACGCCCACCGTTGGCGCACTGCTTTGCGTGCAGAACAACACCGCCCCCACCACCACACCCAGCAGCGGCAGCAGCAACGCCCGCAACCACGGCACAGCCCACGCCTTCACCTCCGCGAACGGCGGCGCAGGCAACGACGGCACCCGCAGCGACTCACGCCGCATGGCGTCACCGTCTTTGACTCTTGTTTCTTCAGGCGTGCTCACGCCGCTTAGGATACCGCGATGCCGCCGAACCATGCCGCCGAACCTGAAATCATCGAACCACTCTGCGCGGTCTTCCGCCGCGCCCTCAAGAAAGAGGGCCTGAAGTACACCGCCGAGCGTGCCCAGATCCTCGACGCGATCATCCGCATCCCCACGCCGTTTGACGCAGAGCGACTCATCGGCGAACTCAAGCGCGCCGCCACCGGCCACGCCTCAGGACCGATCCGCGTCTCCAAGGCGACCGTCTATCGCACGCTCAAACTCATGATCGATGCGGGCATGCTCCAACGCATCCTCTTCGACGAGGACCACGCCCACTATCAACTCGTGTACGGCACGCGCCCGCAGGACCTCATCATCCGGCTCGACACGCGCAGCGCGATCGAGATCGACGCGCCAGAACTCATCGCCCTTCGCGAGCGACTCTGCCGCGAGCATGGGCTGAACCCGCGCGGCCATCGATTCCACATTTATGCGGTCGCGGACGAGACCCGCTGAGGCGACTCACGCCGCCAGATCAATGTCATCGTCGTTGCGTTCCGGCGGATCACACGGATCACCGGGCGCGCCCCACTTGCTCTTGGGCAGGTGGCGATGGTGGACATGAATGATCCGCGACAACTGCTTGCCGAACAGATCGCCCATCGTCTTGAGGATCGGCCGCAGCCCTTCGCCGAACGGCGCGCTGCGATCGCGGAACAACGTCAGCACCGCGAGACACTCACCATCCACGCGGCACGACAGCGTGACGCACGCGGACTCACGCAGCCAGTCGGCCGCCTCGCCGATGCGGGCCTCGAGTTCGCCGCGACCGTTCATGAACACCACTTCACGCTCGGTCTCGAACTTGGGCGCCAGCGCGGCGGCCAGATGGTCCAGCAACACTTCCGCCGTGTCCTTCGCGCAGTCGTAGTTCACGTACGCACCCAGCGAGAAGTCGCCGCTGGTCGCCGGCAGGAACACCGCGGCGTTCGTCGGCCCCGTCTTGGTCAGCATGTACTCCAGCGCGGTCCGCAGCAGGCTCTCGACATCCAGTTCCTGTCGGATCAGGCTGTTGAACTCGCTCGACAGCCCCACCATTTCCAGTTGGTCGGCCATCTCGCGATACGCGCCCGTCAGGTTCGTGCACAGCGAGCCGACGTGCCTCGTGACTTCATGCCGCGCCGAGTTCAGTTGGCGGCACAAACTCTTGAGCCGATCGATCTTCGTGTTCATCGCCTGCCGACGCGCGTGCATCTTCTCCGCACGCAGCACCTGCGGCCGCAGCCGCGCCACCGCGACATCCAGCGCGATCGTCGACGGAATCAGTTCACACGCGCCCGACTGCATCGCCCGCATCGCGATCTCAAGCCCCGCGTCATCGCTGACAACGACCACCGCCGTCTCCGGGTGCGCGGTCTTGAAGTCCGCGACGGCTTCGAACGCTTCACTGCCGGGCAGGTCCGCATCAACGAACAGCATCAACGCGTCGCCGCGCGCGAGTTGCTCACGTGCTTCGGATATCCCGCTTGGTTCGCCGACCTTCAGCCCAAGTGCCGCCACGATCGGCGCGAGTCGGGCCCGACGCTTCTGGCACGTTGTGAGCAGCAGCGCTCCCGGCGTGCCGACCTCAGGTCCGCCAACAAGTCGCAGCGGCGGGGTCACGCCGTCATCGGGCGTGCTGGCGTGCGCGGTCGCGGGTTGTGTTAGAGGCTTCCGACGTGCCATGTCCACTCTCACATCCGTGATGCTCTGCTCATCTGATCCGGCGTCCGACGTCCATGTCAGGCCGCACGCTGCACCGGCTCGCGCCAGTCGGGGATGCTCATCCGAGCGATGGTCCCGGTCCCCGGCCCGGATTTCATCTCGATCTGTCCACCCATCGCCTGGACCATCGCCTTGGCGCGACTCAATCCCAGGCCCGTCTGTCTGCCCGCCGGTTTGTCGCTGTAGAACGGATCGAAGCAATGCTGAAGCGTCGTCGGGCTCATCCCCACCCCGTGGTCGATCACACTGATCTCAAGTCGGCCATCCGCGGACGCGGTTTCAATCACAATCCGAATCTGCGCCGATTGTCCCTTCGCCGTCGCCTCGACCGCGTTTGCCACCAGTTCGGTCAACGCGTTGACCACCAGTTCGCGATCCAGCCACACCATCGACGGTGCAAAGTTCGACGCGATCTCGACATCAAACACGCGACCAAGTCGCTTCTGCGCGTTTGACGCCGCGTTGCGACTCCCCTCGACAGGGTCGAACCCCACACGACGCGCCTGCGGCGGCGTGCTCAGCACGTGCAGACTCGTGATCAGTTCACTCAATCGCTGCGCCGCCTTGCTGATCTGCTCCGCGGCCTGGCGATCGCGATCATCCACAAGTCGCATGGACAACAGTTGGGCCCGCCCCGTGATCGTGGTGAGCGGGTTGTTCATCTCATGGGCCGCGCCCGCCGCGATCTCGCCAAGCTTCGACATCGCCCGCGCCTCGGCAAGTTTGCCCTGCATCGTCGCGACCTGTCGCGACGATTCTGTCAGCCGCTCCTGCACCCGCGACAGTTCCTCTCGCCCCGCGGCGCCGGCAAGCGCCGACGACCAGGCCGCCCGCAGCGTGTCGCCGCCCGTCAGGCCGCGCTCGCGATCATGCAGCAGCACCGCCGCGGGCGAGGTGCTCACGCCGATCGCGCGCAGCCCCCGCACATCCACGGATTCACCGAGCATCTCCGCGATCCACGGGAGAGCCGACATCGCGGCGATGCTCGCCCCCGCCGATGCGCCCGTCAGGTGCCCATCCGCAATGCCCGCCAGACTTCCACCGTCACGAAACTGATCCTGCGGCGGCGTGAACATCTGCGCTTCCAACACTTCGAAGCGCGAGCCAAACCGCACGATGCGCCAAGCCGGATCATGATCAAGTTGATAGACGGCGGCAAAGAAGCCCTTGCCGAGCACGCCCGCCGCGCTCCGCGCGACCTCCGCCAGCGTCTGCGAGACGTTCGCCTCGGGACGCACCCGAGACAGAAAGCCCTGCAGCGCCTTGATCGTGTGCGCGTGACGCGTCGCGACGCCGGCTTTGTCGCGCAGGCTCGCGTTCATCCGTGCCAGTTCGCGATTCGCGCGTCCGATCGACGCGAGCAGCAGTTCCGGACCCGTGGTCTCCTCAAGCCCCATCGCGGTACACCGCGCCGCGGTCACGTCCTGCAGCGGCTTCACCAGTTCGTCGAGCGTCGACGGTTCGAGCCCCAGTTCACTCCCAAGCGCGGCGACATCGGCAGCGATTCCATAGTCACCCGACCACCCAAGGTGCAGCGACCGCGAAAGATTGCGAGCCAACCCGATGATCGCGACAAGGTATTGATTCTGTGCAGCCGCTCGCTCCGTGTGCATCGCGCCGTGCAGCCACACCGCATCACGAAGACTCTGCGGCAGGCCCCATCGTTCCAGAAGCCGCTTGCCCGCGGTGTGATGATCCAGCCCGAGCACGTCGTGCTCAATCTCGGCGGCGTCACAGCCACGCCGACGCGCGAGTCCCAGCACGCGTGCGTAGGCGCGCGGCAGCACCAGTTCGAGCGCGAGTTTCCCCACGTCGTGCAGCACGCCCGCGACGAACGCTTCATCCGGTGCCACGTTCAGGTCCGGTGCCTTGCGCGCGATCAACTCGGCCGCGCACGCCGTCGCCACCGAATGCCGCCAGAAGCCGGCGCGATCGAACGTATCGAGTTCATCCCCGCCGCTCGCAAAGAGGCTGTCGGTCTGCTGGGCCACGCCGCTGGGCGAGAGCGCGTCGTACACGCTCAGCGACAGCACCGCCGCACGCACCGCGTCGAGTCCCAGCAGCGTCACCGCGCGACGCACCGACTTGATCTGATCGCCCACGCCCTTGTCGGCGCGACGGCACATGCCCAGCACGCGCCCCGTGAGCGCGGGGTCGGTCTCGATCAGCGATGCGATCTCGGAGAGCGCCGCGTCCTGACTGCTTGTCACTGCAAGCAACCGCGTCGCCACCGGCGACAGCGTCGGCAGGTGCTCGATCTGCTCCAGGATCATCTCGACTTGGCGCGCGCGTGACGCATCCGCGCCGACTCCCGCATTGCCCGGCGAAAGATGACCCGGACCGCCGGTCACGCACGCCCCGCTTCCACCCCAGTCAGGGCTCGCACCCGCGCCAGCAACGCACCGATATCGAACGGCTTGCTCATGAAATCATCCGCGCCGGCCGCACGGAGCGCGGCGATCTCCGCATCTCGCACCACGCCGCTGATGCACAGGATGCGTGTTCCCGCGAAGTCCGCCCGAGACCGTATCCGCTGGCACACGATGTTGCCGTTCAGGTCCGGCAGCATGTAATCGAGAATGATGAGGTCGGGCCGGAAACTCTCCGTGAGCATCCCCGCGTCATAGCCCGTGCCCGCGGTCTTCACCTCAAAGCGGGCGTCGGTCGCGAGCGAATCGACATACAACTGCACGATCGCGGGATCGTCGTCGACGACCAGGACCTTTCGCTTGCTCGTTGTATCGGCGTGCTCAAGCGCGTCGGTCGGAATGCCGTTGGCCCGCATGAACCGAATCAGTTCCTCGCGCGGAATGCGCCGGAATCGGCTCCCCGGCACGCGGAACCCCGTCAGTCGCCCCGCGTCGAAGCAGCGGATGATGGTCTGCTGCGATACCTTGCACAACGCGGCAGCCTCGCCCGTCGTAAAGATCTTCTTGCTCGCCAGCGAAGCCAGCGCCGTCCCGCTCTCGTCCGCCTCGGGCGCAGGCGAGACGCCCTCGCCGATCTGCGGCGTGGCATCGACATGATTCGCGTCGTCGTGGGTGTGGTCGTGCATGGCTTCGCGTCGAACCTTGCCCATCTTGCCCAGACTTCCCGGGCGTCACAGGCGTGTATCGACGCGCAATCGGCACCACTTCACACCAACCCGCGATGTCCACAAAGAAGATCGCGCCGCACTTTCGTGGCCATCACCCGCCCTGCGTGGTCGCGCAAGCCGTCTCCCGCCCCGAGTCCTATGAATAGGAAGGAAACCGGCCCGCCGCGCATCTCCAATGAAGTCGTGAAAGGCCGCCCGCTCGGCCCCCAATAACCAGTACGCTCTTCTCGCGCAAGAATGTCCACCCCGGCCCGAATCGACCCCAACGCCGCTGGTCCAACCCCGTGGAGGCCACCCATGCCCTCAGTCCGCCACCGTCGCCCGATCGCCCTCCTCTCGCTCATCGCCCTCGTCGTCTTGGCGACGATTCCCGGCTGCGTCATTGGGGGCGACAGCGACGGCTATGACGCCCGCGCGACGCACTCCATCAGCCTTGCACAACCGACCGCCGCCAAGGGCAAATTGATTGCCAACTCGCGCAACGGTTCGATCACCGTAAAAAAGGCACCCGACGGGCAACTGAAGATCGACGCGCTGGTTCGCTCTCGCTCGGAGGGGAGGGCCAAGGACGCCTCGGTCCAAGTTGAAGAAAGCGCGACGGCCACCACCATCACCATCGCATGGCCCGACAACCGCTGGCAGAACGGCGACGGCGCCGATCTGGACATCTGGCTGCCCGACGCCTCCGGTCTCGAACTCACCACGACCAACGGCGATATCTCGACCGCGGGCTTTTCCGGCAAACTCAACGCGACCACCTCCAACGCGTCGATCGAAGTGAGAAGTCACGCGGGCGACGTTGTCGCCCGCACGAGTAACGCCGACATCGAAGCCTCGGGCGTCACGGGCGACATCGATGCGACCACGAGCAACTCCAGCGTGACCCTCGTCGATGTGTCGGGCTCCGTGGTCGCCGCCACCTCCAACGGCGACATCGACGTGTCACTGTTGAGCACGAGCGGTGGCCCCGTTCGCGCGGCGACCTCGAACGCGGCGATCACGCTCCGCGTCGGCCCGGGCTTCACCGGCGATCTCAGCGCAGCCACGTCGAACGGGCGCGTCGAATGCACGGAGCCGAGGGCCCGCGGCAGTCGCGCCGGCAAGACTGCCGCGACGTGGTCATTCGGGCCCGGCCCGCAATCGAGTCTCTCGTCGACCAACGGCGACATCACCGTGAAGTCACGGTGAAGACCCTGAGACAATTCACTTGACCGGTGCCGTCTCCGCGGCGTGGACTTCCTTCACCTCGATCTTGAGGCGTCCCATCAGCCGGGCCGTGGTCAGCAGCGACTTTTCCACCGCGCCCTCGTCCATGGCCGACACAGACAACGTGATGTGGGTCGCGTCGAACGGCGTCGCATCGGGCAACGTCGCGTCGAAGTTGACCCAGACCTCGCCGCCCTCGCCGGGCACAATCGCCTGAGCCCACATGTGATAGCCGAAGATGTCGGCCGAACCCGCGAACTGATCGGCGTAGATGAGCCCCGAAGCGACGCGACTGGGAATGCCGTGGGCGCGGAGCAATGCCGCCAGCAGCACCGCGTGCTCCGTGCAATCGCCAACGCGGGTGCGGGCCACTTCCGCGGCCGAGCCCAAGCCCACGCCCAGTTCCTTGCGATTGATGTACGAGTGAACGAAGCGTCGCAGCGTCTCGGCCTTCTGCGCGACCGGAGAAGCGTCGTTGTCCGGCAGCGCGAGCTTCGCCAGCGCCTTTACTTTGCTGTCGTCGAAGTTGACCAGCGTACTCGGCTGCGTGAACGCCTTAGACTCGCGATCGGCACCCGCTGCGGACGACCCCCGCGCATCCACGCGAACGATCAGCGCATCGCCCTCGCGCGACACACTCTGGCCGGCGACGCTGGGCAGATCAGGCATCGTTTCCCCGGCCTTCGCCGCCGCCTTGTCGCCCGCATCCACGACCGTCAACCGGAACACCGACTTGGCCGCGCCGCGGGCGTTGGCGATCGGTCGATCCGGACGCACAAAGGTCGACACCATCATCTCCGGTCCTTCGAACGCGCCGAGCGCCGACGCACGATCGCTCCGCAGGATCGTGACGTTGAACCCGCCGAGGTTGGTCTCCATTTTGACCGCGTCGCCGCTCGCGTCGATGAACTCCGTCGATTCGGGGTAGCCCTCGACGATGCTCGTGCAGCGCGTGACGCTGACCGGTCCCGACGCGAGCGCGACCGTATCTTTCGCAAAGTCCTTCCGCGTCACGTTGATGACCTGCATGCCCATCGACGGATCGATCGTGCGCAGCGTGATTTCCTTCTCCCCCGCTTTCATCCGGGCACGCACCTCTCGCTCGGCGGCCGCGGGCGTCAGCCACGCTCCCTCGGGTTTCGCGATGATCGACTCATTGACCTCGCCATTGGCGGTCACGGTGAGTTTCACGTCCGCGTCGCGCCACTCCCAGAGTTGCTCCACCGGAGCGGCGGCCAGTTCTTGACGCAGCCACATGCTGATCGGCTTGCCCGCCGACGTCTCGACAAATCGGGACTGCATCAACACTTTCAGTGCCGTGGCGCCACGACCCAGCGACATCGACATCTTGGACTCGCTCGTGATGGTGTCGGGGGCTTCGCGTGTCGTGCTGACTTGCCAACCGGCCTGCTTGCCGTTGAGCATCAGCACGCCCCACCGCTCGGTGTCGGCGGCATGCACCGACGCCGTCAGCGTCAACGCGACGGCGCAGAGCGTGACCGCACGAACCAACGCTCGCCGAAGCGGGAAGATCGACGACAGGATCGACCGCGCTGGACTCACATGCGTTGAGTTCACAAACATCGGGTTCACAGACATCTCAGGGCCTTTCGTTGGCGGCTTGCGGGCGTTTACACCGCGCAAGCGGGCGGGTCTGGCGGAAAGAACGGAAGTCTATCGGCAGGTTGGCTACGGTCCCTCGTGCTTCTTGCGCCGCTCCAACGCCCGCCGAGGTCGATTGACGATCTGCTGGATCCGGCGCTGTCCGCGACGCTGGATCGTTTGGACGTCCACAGCCGCCGCGTGTTCTCGGGAATCCTGCCCGGCCAGCGAAGATCCAAGCGCCGCGGGCGATCGGTCGAGTTCGACGATTTCCGGCAATACGCGCCCGGGGACGACCCTCGCCACATTGACTGGAACGCCCTCGCCCGGCTGGATCGCCTCATCGTCAAACTCTTCCGTGCCGAGGAAGACTTGTGCCTCATCCTCGGCGTGGACGTCTCCGCGTCGATGCTCAGCGGCACGCCGGGCTACGCGACGCCGATCGGACGCACAAGCGCCGATCCACAGCACAAACTGCTCTACGCGGCACGGCTCGCGATGGCGCTGGCCTATCTTGGTTTGGTCAAGCAGAATCGCGTCAGCCTCGCGACCATCGGCGGCGCGACAGGCGACGCTCGGAGCGGGACGGTCGGCGGCGTGCGTGTCCTCGCGCCCACCCGCGGCAGAACCGGCGTGCATCTGGTCGCCGAGTTCCTCGTCGAACAGATCGCTGCCGCCAACGCCCGCCCTTCACGGGGCGATCTGAATACCGATCTGATGACGCTCGCCCGCTCGCGCCAAGGCCGTGGCGTGATGTTGGTGCTCAGCGACTTTGTCAGTGAATCCCGGATCACCCAAGGCCTGAATGCCCTTGCCGCCGGGGCGGCACAGAACTACGACGTGACCTGCGTGCAACTGTTCACCGATGCCGAACTCGACCCCGCGAAGGCCCGCGATTCGGGACTTGACGGCGACGTCGCGCTCCAAGCGGCCGAGGGCGGGGCGGCACGCGATGTCACGGTCGGAGCGGCCACCATCGATGTGTACCGGTCCAACGCTCGCCGCGCGATCGACGCCCTGCACGCCGAGGCCGCCGCCCGAGGCATCGCTCACGTCATGGTGCCGACGAGCACGCCGATCTCGGACCTGCTGCTGGGCGAACTGCGACGCCGGGGCACGCTGGCGTAGTCGTGCCGCGGCGGGTACGCTCTGGTCTCAACACGGAGGTTGACTCAGATGAAGTTGGATCACATCAAGTGCGTTCGCGTGCTGGCGTGTGTGGCGGTTCTCGCGTCGAGCGTCGGCGTCGGTTTGCTCGCCGGCTGCGAGACCGTCAAGGGCGTCGGCAAAGACATCACCAACGCCAGCGAGGCGACGGAGCGCGCGATTTCGAAGTAGTCGCCACGGACGAGCACGCGAGCAAGTCGGCCGGGCGGCGTCGGTTCTTCTCTCTCTTCACGGAACACGTTCATGGCGCGCGTCGACCTGGCCGGCAAGCCGATCATCATCACCGGGGCCAGCAGCGGCATCGGCTGGGCGACCGCCATCGCCTGCGCCCGCGAAGGCATGCCCGTCGTCGTCGCGGCCAGGCGTGAGGACCGACTCAGAAAGCTCGTCGAGCAGATCGCGAGCGAGGGCGGCAGGGCCTTGGCCGTCCGCTGCGACGTCGACAGCATCGACGACTGCAAGAGACTGGTCCACCGCTGCACCGCCGCGTTCAACGCGATCTATGCGGTGTTCGCCAACGCGGGCTACGGCTTTGAGCGTCCGGTGCACGCGATGTCGGACTCGGAACTCGAAGGCATCGTGCGCACCAACTTCCAGGGCACGCTCAACGTGCTCCGCCCCGCGCTCGACGCGATCATGAAGCGCCCCGCGACCGACCATCGCGGGCATCTCCTGCTCTGCTCCAGTTGCGTCAGCAAAATCGGCCTGCCGTACCACTCCGCGTACTCGCTCACCAAGGCGATGCAGGACCACATCGGGCGCGCGATGCGCCTCGAACTCGAAGAGTTCGGCGTCCACGTCTCCACCGTCCATCCCATCGGCACGCGCACGGAGTTCTTCGAGAAGGTCAAGACCCTCAGCGGCGGCGATCGCATCTCCCCCACCACGCCCGAGGGCATGATGCAGAGCCCAGAGGTCGTCGCCAAAGCCATCGTCCGCTGTCTCCGCAAGCCCCGCGGCGAGGTCTGGACCAGCACCAAGATGCGATGGACGCTCGCGCTCGCGACCGCGTTCCCCGAGTGGGGCGACCGCGCACTCCGCAAGCGCCTCCGCGCAAAGTTGGAAGAGCAGCGCGAGTCGGGCAACGTGCAGACGCCCCCGGGCAACTCGGTGCAGATCGCGGCCCAGCGATAGGCACCCCGAGTCCGAGAATGTCGGGCTGCCGCACAACCGTCACAACCGCCTTGAAAACAAGCCCTCGCGAGCGACTCGGGTTTGCACCGGGCCAAGATCTCGCCACGCGATGTCGATATCCGAAATGCTTGAATCGCGCGTTGTCCGCGCGAGGATCGCAGATCGGCCCGGCCGCGAGGAGCCACGCGTGGATATCGCCAGTGTCATTGGCATCCTGATCGGCGCAGGCGCGCTGGGCTTCGTCTTCTTCGAAGTTTCGCACGGCAACCTGATGATGTTCTTCTCCATGGAAGGCGTCCTCATGGTGGGCTGCGGCTCCATCTCGGTCGTGTTCATGTCGATGCCGCTCGACCGCATCATGTCCACGCCCGGCTATATCAAGCGATTCCTCTTCCACAAGGGTCTCTCGCCCGTCGAGGTCATCAAGGTCGTGCAGACGGTCAGCGAAAAGGCCCGCAAAGACGGCATCCTCTCGCTCGAAAGCGAGATCCCCAAGATCAAGGACTCCTTCTTCGCGGCGGGGCTGAAGATGGCCGTCGACGGCGTCGAGCCCTCCAACATCGAAGCCACATGCCGAATCGAACTGATGGCGATGCAAGAACGCCACAAGGCCGGCAAGAAACTCTTCGACCTCGTGAAGGTCTACGGCCCCGGATACGGGCTCGTCGGCACGCTCGTCGGGCAGGTCGGTATGTTCGGTCAGTTGGCCTCGGCCGACATCGGCGCCCTGGGCCACTCGCTGGCCATCGCCGTCGTCGCAACCATGTACGGCGCGATCGTCGCCAACGCGATCTGCGGCCCAATCGGCGACAAACTCGCTCTGCGTTCGTCCGAAGAAATCCAGAATCGCGAGATGATGCTGCAGGCCATTCTCAGCATCCAGGCCGGCGACAACCCGCGCGTCACGCTCGACAAGATGACCGCCTTCGTGCCCGCCTCGGCCCGCAGCAAGTTGAATCTGGCGGCGTAGGAAGATGGCACTCGGCATTTGGAACTCGCGACTTCGTCGCCTCCTGACTCCTGACATTCTGACGTCGTGACTCTCTGGATTCCCCATGGCCGACCACGAAAAACATGACGAGCACGGCGGCGAGTCCCACGAGGGTGGCTCGCACGGCGGCGGCGGCCACGGTGGTGGCGCTCACGGCGGCGGCTCGCACGAAGAGCACGAAGGCGCGCCCGAGTGGCTCATCTCCTTCGCCGACAACGTCGCGCTCATGATGGGTTTCTTCGTCATCCTCCTGGCGATGAACATGTCGCCCGACAAGAAGAAGTACGGCGGCGGCGAGCCCGGCAAGGAAGGCCCCGTGCCCAACGCCGCGATGATCGACGCCGCGATCTCCATCCGTGCCGCGTTCAACAATCCCGTCGACCCCGACAACCCCAACGAGTCGCCCGAGTTTGTCCGGCGACTCAAGCAGCGGGCCGGCGAAGGCGAAGAGGCGGACATCGAAGGCAAAGGCGCGGAGCAGCACGCGGTGCGCCCCAGCGATTACATCAACGCCGGCGCGTCGATCCCGTTCGACGACCGACAGACCCTGCTCACGACCGCCGGGCGCAAAACCATCGCCGAGTTCGCGGCCAAAGTCCGCGGCTCGCGCTGGATGGTCGAACTGCGCGGCCACGTCAGCCCGTCGGAAGTCATGCGCGATGAGAACGCCGCCCTTGATCTGTCCTACAAGCGCGCGATGGCCGTGCGTCAACTGCTGCTCGAGCAGGGGATCACCAGCGAGCAACTGCGACTCGTCGCCTGCGGCACAAGCGACCGCATCGTGCCCCGAACCTACGACCGCGCCAAAGACCGCGGCAACCAGCGCGTCGAGATCGTCATCACCAAGGACACCATGCCCGAAGACCCCTATTCAAAGCAGGTCTTCCAGGGCGGCGGCAACGAGTGACGACCGTGCCCATGGCTCACGCCGCGTGCTCGCGCCCCGCAATCGCGCGGCAAGACGATTGACGCTCACGGCGCCTTCGACTTTGCCCGTTCCAATCGTTCTCGCGCGTTGGTCGTGTGCTTGTGGTCCTTGCCAAGCGACGTTTCGAGCGCCGCGAGCGCATCTTGAAGCACCGTCGTCGCCTCGTCGCCGCGCGCCACACCCAAGAGTGCCGCGCCGAACTCCGACGCGATCAAGCCGCGGCGCCAATGCGTCGCAGGCAACGCCTCCTTTGCCCAATCGCTCGCCCGCTGGAGCAGCGGCAGTGCCTCCGAGAATCGCCCCTGCACGTTTCGAGCCTGCCCCAGGTGATATCGCGCCATCATTGTGTCACCGGCGTCATCGCCGCCGACTTTCTCGGCGAGGCGCAACATCGTCTCGAACTGCTGCGCCGCCTCGTCGGCTCGCTTCTGATCCAGTAGGCACAGACCGATGTTCTTGTAACACTCGACGGTGTCGGTGTGCTCTGCGCCCAGGGTGCGCAGCCGCACTTCAAGCACCTGCCGATACAACTTCTCCGCGTCCGCGCTCCGGCCCTGATCGCGCGTCAGCCCCGCAAGATTGCTCAGCGACGTTTGCGTGTCGTTGTGCTCCGCCCCCAGCACCTTCACGCTCAGGTCGTATGTCTCGCGATACAGCGGCTCCGCCTCGGCCGTCCGCCCGAGCTTGTTCAGCAGCATCGCGTAGTTATTGAGCGCGATCAACGTGCCCGGATGTTCCGGCCCCTGCACCTCTCGGCGCAGTTGCAACGCTCGCTGCGTCAGCGGGAGCGCGTCCTGATACCGATCCAGATACTCCAGCAACGTCGCCAAGTTGTTCATCGAGTCCAGCGTTGTCCCGTCGCGCTCGCCGAGCGTGCGTGTCTGCGTCTCAAGCGTCGCCCGCAAGATCGGCTCAGCCTCGACGTACTTCCCGAGTTCGATCAGCAGCATCGCAAGATTGTTGCGCGTGGCGAGCGTCTCCTTGTCGTCCGGGCCCAGCACCCGCTCCATGGTCGCGAGCGTCTCGCGGAAGATCGGCTCCGCCCCAGCGACATCGCCCGAAAACTGCTTCGCCGTCGCGATGTTGTTGCGCGATGTGAGTGTCTCCGCCGCGTCGGATCCGCTCGCCTTGAAAACGAGGGCGTGCGCACGCTCAAACTGCTCCAGCGCGGCCTTGTACTCCCCCAGCGCAAGGTACGTTGAGCCGATCGTGTCGCGCACGCGCCCCTCAACCAGCGGCTGTTCCTTGAACTGATCTCCGATCCCGACCGCCGACTGGTCCAGCACCTGCCGCACCGTCATGTCCTTGCCGCCCACGCCCGGCGACACCGACGCGAGCATCCGATTGAGGAAGTCGTTGACGGCCTTGGCGGTCGCGGCCTCGGTCGCCGCGGTGTCTCGCGCGTTGATCGCCGCGTCCTTGGCGATGCGTTCAAACGCCTCGGCTCGCTGGGCCCGCGCGAGCCCGACCATCAGCAGCCCGATCCCGATCAGCACGCCCAACGACACAACGCCCGCCATCGCCACGCCGACACGATGCCGCGCCACAAACTTTCGCGCGAGGTACGCCCTCGTGGGCGGACGCGCCAACAGCGGCCTGCCGACAAGGAAGTTCTCGACATCCTGCGCCAGTTCCGACACCGCCGAATAACGGTGATCGCGCGATTTCGCCATCGCCCGCAGCGGAATCCACTCGAGTTCGCCGCGGAGTTGACGTGCGAGCGCGGCAGACGTGGTGCCGCGGAGCATCGCGATCTTGTCCGCGTCCTTGCCCATCAAACTCAGCCGCGTCGAGGGCCGCGGTGCCTCATCCTCGATCACACGGCGCTGCATCTCGACCACCGGCAAGTCGCGCATCTCGCGCGTGCTCAGCGGCGGCGCGCCCACGAGCAACTCGTACAGAATCACGCCCAGCGAGAACACATCCGCGCGGATGTCGATGTCCGCGTCGCTCATCCCCGCCTGCTCCGGTGCCATGTACTCCGGCGTGCCGATGAATTGACCCGCCTCGGTCACATACGTCCCCGGCCGGACGCCCGGACGCGTCGCCTTCGCGATTCCGAAGTCGATCACCTTGGGCGTCGCCCGACCGTCATGTTCCGCGACGAGGATGTTCGACGGCTTCAGATCGCGATGGATGATGCCCTTCTGATGCGCGTGCTGAACCGCGTGGCAGACCTGCTCGAACAGTTCCAGTCGCTGCCGCGTCGTCAGCCGCGCCCGATCGCAATATGTCGTGATCGACACGCCGTCGACATACTCCATGACGAAGAACGGTCGCCCGCTCTGCGTCGCGCCGGCGTCAAACACCCGCGCGACGGACGGATGATCCATCACCGCGAGTGCCTGCCGCTCCGCGTCGAAGCGTGCGACGACCTCGCGCGTGTCCATCCCGAGTTTCAGCACCTTGAGGGCGACACGCCGCCGCACCGGCGCGGACTGCTCCGCTTCGTACACCAACCCGAAACCGCCCTCGCCGATCAATCGCGTGAGCCGATACGGCCCGAGCACGTCGCCCACCTGCGGCGCGACCGGCATCGGCGTGCTCATCCAGATCGACGCGGGGTCAAAGCCCGTCGCCGCCGTCGGCGCGGTGTCGCTGGCCTGCGGACCGCCCCGCGGCACGGGTCCGGGACTGTTCAAAGATGGATCGCTCGAATCAGGCATGAAGTGGCTTGAATCATGCGGCATACCACGCCGCGGCTGCGAACATCGAACAAGAGCAAGAACGCCACATTGTTGGCCGCACACCGACTCCGCACGCGAACCGCTCATCGCCCACGTCTTCCTCGCCTCAAGCCTCGATGCCGACGGCCTCATGCCGTCTTCGCACCTGACACTCCGACACGCCGGTTTCGACTGGCAAGCAGGCAACGCGCCATGAGGCGTCTCGGCATAAAGCGACAGCCGCAGCCGCGACTTGACCAACAGCTCAACGAAAAGGCCCTCCACGTTTGGAGGGCCTTGCTCAGCACACATTCACGCTCGCACAGCGCGCCGCGTCAATCCTCAACCGCCCTGGGCTTGTACGCCGCGATCACCGCGCTCTGGATGTTGTGCGGTGTCTCTTCATCATGGCTGTAGTCCATGCTGAACGTCCCCGCACCGCCCGTCATGCTCTTGAGTTCGTTGGCGTAGTTCTGCAACTCACCCAGCGGCGCGATCGCCCGCACCAGGCACAAGTCCGCGCCCGCGAGCCCCGAGTCCTGCACGCGCCCGCGCTTGGTCGCCAAGTGCCCCGCGATGTCGCCCATGTACCGCGACGGCGCGGTCACCTCGACCATCACATACGGCTCGAGCAACTTCGGCCTCGCCTTGGCGATGGCATCGATGAACGCCCGCTTGCCGGCGGTGATGAACGCGATCTCCTTGCTGTCCACGTCGTGATACTTGCCGTCGGTCAGCACGCAGCGAATGCCCTTCATCGGATAGCCCGCGATCGCGCCCTCCGACATGATCTGCCGCACGCCCTTCTCCACCGCCGGCCAGTACTGCCGCGGCACCGTGCCGCCGACCACTTCGGTCGCGAACTCAAAGTCATCCGTTGACTCCGGCGGCAGCGGCTCGACCCGCAGATACACCTCGCCGAACTGCCCCGCGCCACCCGTCTGCTTCTTGTGGCGATGGTGCCCGTCCGCACGCGTCGTGATCGTCTCCTTGTACGCGACCTTCGGCGGCGTGGTCACGAGTTCAATGCCCACGTTCTTGAGTTTCTCCACCACCACGCGCAGGTGAAGTTCGCCCAAGCCCTTCATCACCGTCTGATTCGTCGCCGCGATCCGCTCGATCGCCAGGCACGGATCCTCGGCCAGCAGTTTGTGGGCCGCCCCGCTGAACTTCGTCTCGTCCGCATGGTTCTTCAGTTCGATCGCCAGGCCGAACATCGGCTTGGGCAAGGGCAGCGGGATCAGATGCACCGAATCCAACTCGTGGCTGTCGTGCAGCACACCGTTGAACTTCAGTTCATCGATCTTGCTGACGGCGGCGATCTCACCCGGCCCCACCTCATGCACCTCCACATGCTCCTTGCCCTGGAGTTTGAACAGGTGCGTGATGCGTATCGGCTTTTTGTTGTCGTCGATGATCAGGTCCTGCCGCGCCTTGATCGTGCCCTGATGCACGCGGAAGATGCCCAGTTTGCCCACGAACGGATCCGTCGTCACGCGGAAGATATGCGCCAGCACCTTGCCCGCCGGGTCAGGCTTGGCGTGCCACTCCACATCCTCACCCTCCGCGGAGTCGCGCGACGCAAACTCCGGAGGATTCACCTCCACCGGGCTCGGGCACAGGCTGGAGAACACATGCAGCAGGTCATCCGACCCCGCGCCGCTCTTGGCCGAGCAGAAGCAGATGGGCACAAGGTGCGCATCCTCGAGCGCCTTCTCGAACGCCGCGTGCAGTTTCTCGGGGTCGAAGCCCTCGCCCTTCTCCAGATACTGCATCGTCAGTTCTTCGTCGACCTCGATCACCTGCTCGACGATCCGCTTATGCGCCTCATGCACCGACGAGAAGTCCGTGCTGTCGCCCGCGGCATCGCTGCCGTCGTGCTCGAACACGTTGATCACCTTCGCCCCCTTCATCGTGGGCAGGTTGATCGGCAGACAGATGTTGCCGAACGTCTCGCGGATCTGTTCCACCAGTCCGGGCAGATCGGCGAGCGACTCGTCGATCTTGTTGATGATGATCATCCGCGGAATCTTCCGTTGCTCGGCGACAGCCATCAGTCGGCGCGTCGTCGAGTCGATCCCCTTCAAAGCATCAATCACGACGGCGACGGTCTCCACCGCTGGAAAACACGCGATCGCGTGGCCGATGAAATCGGCCAGCCCCGGCGTGTCGATGAGGTGGACGTCGTGGCCCTCGTAATCAAAATGCATGAACGACGGCTGCAGCGAATGCTTGTGATGTTTCTCTTCGTCGGTGAAGTCACTCACCGTGTTGCCCTCGGCGATCGTGCCGAGTCGCTTGCTCGCCCCCGACGTGAACAGCAGTCGCTCCGCGATGCTCGTCTTCCCGCTTCCCCCCGCCCCCACGAGACACACGTTTCGGATGTCGGCTGGATTGCGTACCGCCATATGGCACACCCCATTTCTCCTCGCGCACACACAGCGGCGAGGGTGGTGACTCGCGACCCGGTGCCGCACGCGCGACAGACCCGGTCGCATGAGTGCAGTCTATGGGATGAACCCGCCAAAGCAATGCGTGCAATGCCTGTGCCATCCGCTTGTATTTCGCTCGTTGCGAACGTCTTGCGAATGAGAAGCCTCAATGCCAGAAACGGGAATCGAGGAACTCACACGGATTGTTGCGTCCAAGGCTGCCAGTCGACCGCGGCATTGCCGTGCCGCTCCAGCAGCGCGTGATACGCGCTCGCCTCAATTTCACTCGCCCCCAACGTCGCCATGTGCTCGTTCATGATCTGCGTGTCGAGCACCGCAAACCCGCGCGCACACAAGTGCCGCCACAGATGCACAAGACACACCTTGCTGGCATCGGTTCCGCCAAGCGACGGCCGCGAGAACATCGACTCGCCGCAGAAAATCCTGCCGATGGCGATGCCATAGAGACCGCCGACGAGCCGCGACTTGGCATCCGACGACTTGGAGTCGCCGGCTTCAGCAGGCCCGTCCACCCACGCCTCCACGCTGTGCGCGATGCCCGCCCGCCCGAGCAGCGTGACAAGGCTGATGATCTCTTCGCTCAGCCAGCCCGGCACCGGCTCGCCGTGCGCATCGGTCCGCGGCTCGGCACACGCACGCAGCACCGCAGGCAACGCCGTATCCGTCGTCACGCGGAACACGCCGCGCGACACACGCTGCCGCAAACTCCGCGACATGATCAACCCCCCGTCGGCGAGCGGAATGATCGATCGCCGCCGCGGCTGCACCCACTCGACCTCGCTGACGCGAGTCGCGCCGCCCTCATCCTGGTGAATCTCCGCCATCGGAAACCACCCCTGGTGATACAACCCCAGCGCAACGCGGACCGCGTCCTTCTCTTCCATGGAAAGACCATCGGCACCCGGCGGCAAGATGGGACCAGCACGAGCGGAGTTCACGCCCACATCATTCGCGCGTCCTCGCGGCAAGGCATAAACTCTCGCCGTGCGCCCGTAGCTCAGCTGGATAGAGCAGTGGTTTCCTAAACCACAGGTCGGCGGTTCGAATCTGCCCGGGCGCGTTGGGTTTTTCGTCACTCGCCCAGCATTTTTTCGCAGGTTTTTCGCTGCTCGCGAAATCCGCTCGCCGTCGCGTCCGAGAACCGCGCCACCTCGCCACCCCTGCGGCGTGGAACGACCTTCCCTGCAAATCCGACCTCCGAGCGCGTGCATTTTCTGTTTCTCGCGTCATGCTTGAAGCAGAGATGCCCGCCACCATCACTCAAGACACGCCCTCACCGCGCCATCGCTTCGTCGCGCCGCTCGCCGCCGCGATCCTTCTCGCGGCACTCGCCGGATGCTCCGCGAGCCCATCGGCCAACGCCTCGCGCGGTCACGCACCCGAGCAGACGTGGGACGGCTATCTCCCCACCCTCGCGGTGAGCGCCAATCCTGCCTCTGCCAGTGCCTACCACCTCGAACGCGCCCGCCGAGACACCTCCCTCGGCGTGCGCTCCGATGTCCTTCAGACCCCCGCCATGTACCCGCCCGAGGATCGCCCGACGCTCGATCATCCGCGTCGCTACTGGTTCCCAACCTCGCCCAACTCCTACACCTACTTCCGCAGCGAGTCCGAGGTGCGCACCGATCGCCGCTGGCGCTGGGGATATTGACCCCCATCTCACTTCTTTGAGATATCTCACGCTTCAAAGCGCGTGATTTCGCACGCGCCGCGCTCACCACGCCAATCATCTCGCACCGATGGGCGACGCTCCGATCTTCACCAAGCAAGACCTTCTCGACTCCGGCGCTCTGTCGAGCAAGACATTCGATCTGATCCGCAAGGCCGCACGCGTCCGCGGCCCCTCGCACGGCGGGCTCAAACATCAGTTCTCACTCGACGACGTCCGGCTGCTCATCCGCACTGCCGAGGGCGGTCGATTCACCGAGCGCGGCGCCCCCGCCGCCGTCGCCTGGCGCGAGATGCTCCGCGAGCAAGGCATCCGACTCGAGTAACGCCGCGTGGCGACAGCCCCCGCCGCGTTCCTACCCTCGCGCATGACGCACGGACTCGTTGATCCGCCCCGCCGCGAGCGGCTCGAACCCTCACGCTTCCGATGGCTTCGCGCGATTCATCGCCTCTCGCTGACGGCCATCGCCGCGCTCACGCTCGCCCACACCCACGCCGCCCGCGCCGACGAGATTCGCCTCCGCGCCGGCGATGTCCTCATCGGCACCATCATCGAACGCAGCGCCGACGCCTTGACGCTCCAGCACTCCCTCCTCGGCGTCGTGCGCATCCCGATCGCCGAGATCGCCCCGACGATCATCACATCGTCGAGTACCGCCGCGCCGATCCCCACTCCATCGACCACTCCATCGACAGCCCCAAGCCAACAAGCCGATCCAATCACCACCACCACCACCACCACCGCCGCCATCACCCCCGCCGCGCCGTCCACCGACGACCGCTCCTTCTGGAGCAACTGGCGCGGCTCGGTCGACCTCGGCGTCAACGGCAGCGAAGGCAACAGCGAGAACTTCGCCGCCCGCGGCACGCTCGCCGCCAAGCGCGTCACGCCAACCCTCGAAACCATCGCCCTCTTCCGCTACATCTACGTCACCGACAACGGCATCAAAAGCAAGAGCCGTGGCGACCTCAATCTCCGCAACGACTGGCTCTGGACTTCATCACCGTGGGGCTTCTTCGCCGAGGGCAAACTCGAGTACGACGAGTTCCAACCGTGGGCCCTCCGCTCGTCCCTCTTCCTCGGCCCCAGTTACACATTCTGGAGCACCGAAACAACCACCCTCCGCGGCCGCGCCGGTCTCGGCGTGACACGCGAGTTCGGCAGCCAGCGCAACCAGTTCCTGCCCGAAGCCCTCTTCGGTCTGGACGCCGCCCATCGGCTCTCCGATCGCTCTCGCCTCTTCGGCTCGACCGAAGTGCTGCCCAACCTCGCCGACTTCCCCGAGCATCGCACCGAGACGCGGCTCGGCTACGAACTGCTCGTCGATCCGCAAACCCACCTCAACGTCAAATTCGGCGTCACCAGTCGCTACAACAGCGACCCCGGCGAGACCGACGATGGCCGCGCGATCAAGAGCAACGATGTCGAGTACTTCATCACCGTCGGATGGGATTTCTGATGCCAGTGCTCGGCGAGCTCACTTCGCAATCGCCGCGATCGTCGACCGCAGTTTCTCCGCCGCCTGTATCGCCGCCGCACGATTCTCCGCCGCCTTGAACGTCACGCTCAGTTTCGACGGCCCGAGTTTGTCTTCAAATCCCGCGGTCGAACTCAACAGCCGCACCGTCGCGTCGCGCACCTCGCCGCCGAACGTCGGCTCCCCCGGTGTGCCGCCGGGGTTCAGAAAACCGCCGCCGCCATAGATCCCGACACGCCCCTTCGTGAACACCGCGTGCCGCACCGTCACGCTGCACGCCGTGTCCGCGATCGGCGTCATCCCCGCCTGCGGGTTCAGGAACATATGAATGTGAATGAGGTTGCCGTCGCCCGCGCCGAGCTCCGGCGACGCCAACGCCGCCGACGCCAAGTCCGTCAGATAGATGTCCGCCGTGTTGTCGTCGAACCACGCGTACACCCGCGTCGGCAACGACGCCTCCAGCGTCATCGTCGGCGACGCCGACGATCGCACGCTCACCGCCGACTCCGTGCCGACAATGCTCGAGACCGTTTCGCACCCCGTCAGCGCGCCCACCGCGAGCAAGCCCGCAAGCCCGATCGCGCCCGCCCCCGACCATGGCACCGCACGCCGCCCCGCGCAGACCGCACGGCCAAAGCACGAATCCAACAACCCCAGACGTCGCAGAGTGGCTTTCACGACGATGAAGATACCCGGTTCAGGCCGCCCACGCCGCCCAGAACGACAAACGCCTCGCAAACCCGCACGAATGGCGAAACTCCGAGGTACCCTCATCCGTATCAGCAGCATCGCCCGCCGCCTCACGGTTGCGTCGCCCTCGCGGAGTTCGCACCATGACACACCATCTCTCACGCCCGCTCTCACGCACATTCACGTCTGCCGTGATCGCCTTCACCGCGTCCACCGCGACCATCGCCGCCGCCCAGCTCAGCGGCACATGCTTCGGCACCAGCGTCCTCACGCCGACCATTCGCGCCGCAGTCGAAGGCTCGTCACACCCGCCCGGCTGGCGCGGAAGCTTGATCCTCGAATCGCCGCTCATCCGCACCGCCCCCGCCGTCCGCACCTACGTCGATTCCCTCGGCCGCCTCGTCATCACCAACAACCCGCGCCATGTGCGCCCGCCAACGCCGACGCCTCACTGCGAGAAACCCGCGGACGCGAACTTCGACGGCGATTGCGGCCCCACACTCCCCGTCTACGTCGACTACTACGGCACGCCCTACACCCCCGCGCGGGCTTTCCTTCACGAAACCACAGGCTATTCCTACTCCTCCACCTATCTCGCGTCCCCCGCCGTGATGACCACGAGCGCCGCGCCGCCCGCACCTCCCCCACTACCGCCACCCGCGCCGATCGACTTGACCACCCTCGCGCCCCCCGAACGCGCCGCGGCACTCTGGAAGATGGCTAGGCGCGCCGACGCGATGGCCACGCTTCGCGAACATCTCGCCACCCCCGCCGCCCCACAAGCCGACGGCGTACGGACGCTCGCCATCATGTCGATGCACGAGAACGCCGTCGCCGACGCGATCGCACTCGTTCGCCTCGCCTATCGACTCGATCCGACGCTCGCGCATCGCACCTTCGACGCCGCCGCGCTCGACATCTCGCCCAGCCGCCTGCGTCAGATGATCGTCCGCGCCGCCGATGACGCCAACCGCGACAAGTCCGCCTCGGCGTGGCTGCTCCTCGCCGTGCTCATGCAGGCCGAGGATCGCCGCGAACCCGCCCTCGCGATGATCAAAAAATCCGCCGCCGCCGGACTCGAACAGTCCATCAGCGAACCGCTGATTCAGGTGCTCGCGCCCAAAGCATCGCCCAAGTCAACGCCCCGATCCGCGCCCACGGCGCCGAGCGGCACAACTCGCGATCAACAGACGACGCCGGCCAAGCCCGCTCCCGCCACATCGGCACCAACGACACAACCCGAGTTGACAAAGTGACCCGTGAGGCATTTCGATTCGCACAGATTCGATTGATCCGGCTCCGTGACGCCCCCGCCTCCGACATCGACGCTCCTTCGCCATGCCCTCAGATTTGAGCACATCGCATCGCGCATGGCCCGAGTTTGAAGGCCTTTCCGACGCGCAGCCCGGCTCGCTCATCACCTGCCCAGAAGGCGGCGAGGCCCGAACCGGGTTCGATTACCCTGTTTCGACACCGTCCAACAGATCGCGTGCGTAAACGAGCAACGAGATGACTGGCCCGTCCGCCACAGATCGACTTCTCGACAAGGGCATGCCGGCCTATCGCGCCTTCCCTGAATTCGATCCCTTCACTGACGCCGAGTGTCAGCGATGGTTGTCGCTCTCGTGGGGCTACTGGCCGCGACGTCGATTCTTCATCACCTTGGCCATTCCGGCGGGTGTCATCCTGGCGTCCATCGCGACGATCGTGCTCATGGTGACGCTGTTCTATGTGCTCCACCGATTCGATCCGAAGATGCGAATGCCCGGCTTCTTGATCGCCGTGCTCGTTGTGGTCTTCGCCGCGCTTCCCGGGCTTCTCATTGCCGTTGCGTTCCTCGTCCTCCGCGATCGCTGGCTCCGAGACTGCCTTCGCAGCTTCATCGACGACCGCCGCTGCCTGTGCGGCTACTCGCTCCTCGGCCTGCCTGATCAGCCATCGCCGCAGGGCCCATTCATCACCTGCCCAGAGTGCGGCGAGGCCCGGATCGTCCACCTCGCCTCAGGCAAATCCCACCCCGGCGGCGTATCCTCCCCCTCATGAGCACGCCGATGGTCATTCTCTGTCCCGGCCAAGGGGCCCAAGCCCTCGGCATGTCCCGCGCGTGGGCCGACACCTGCGCCGAAAGCAAGGCCGTCTTTGACGAGGCCGACGCCATTCTCGGCGATCGCTTGGGCACCCGCCTCTCCACCATCTGCTTCGACGGCCCCGCCGACCGCCTCAACCAGACCGACGTCTCCCAGCCCGCCATCTACACCGCCTCCATCGCCTGCTGGCGCGGCATGCTCACCCGCCGCGGCATGACGGCCGGCGACGCCCCACTCGCCGCCACGCTCGGCCTCAGCCTCGGCGAATACACCGCCCTCTGCGTCGCCGGCGCCATCGACTTCGCCGCCGGACTCGAACTCGTCACCCTCCGCGGCCGCGCCATGCAGGACGCCGCCGTCGCCAACCCCGGCTCCATGGTCGCGATCATCGGCGCGGACGAAACACAGGCCCAGGCCGTGTGTGACAAGGCCGCGTGGCAGACTGGCGAACCCATCGTCTGCGCCAACTTCAACGCCCCCGGCCAGATCGTGATCTCCGGCGGCAAGAAAGCCTGCGAAGCCTCCGCCGCCATCGCCGCCGAGATGAACCTCCGCGCCACGCCCCTCGTCGTCGCGGGCGCGTTCCACTCGCCGCTGATGAAGCCCGCCGCCGATCGCCTCGCCGAGGCCCTCGCCAGGACCACGATCAAAGAACCGCGCTGCACCGTCGTCTCCAACGTCACCGCCCGCACGCACGCCGCCGGCGATGGCCTCTCCTTTGCCGACAGCGTCCGCAAGCGTCTCTTCGAACAACTCACCAGCAGCGTGCGCTGGTCGCAGAGTTGCGAGTGGGCCGCCGCCAACGCCAAGGGTGAATATCACGAACTCGCGCCCGGCCGCACACTCGCCGGCCTCATGCGCCGCATCGACAAACTCATCAAGGTGAACTCGAATGAAGAACCCGGCTGATCAATCCACCTTCGACGCCACGCGCCGTCCTCTCCTCTCTCGCGTCGCCTTCCTCTCCGCCGTCCTCGCGGTTTCGATGCTCTCCGCCTGCGGCAAGAAGGAAGACAAGAAGGCCGCGCCCCCGCCGCCGCCCCCACCGCCGCCGGTCGCCGCTCAGGTCGACGTCGACGCGCTCATGCAGATGGTCCGCCCCGACGCCCGCGTCCAGTTCCCCGCCAGCAAGGCCCCGCGCAGCGAGTCGCTCGCCCGTGCCGTCATCGCCATCGCCGACGCCTTCGCCAAGGGCGACGCCGACGCCGCCGGCAAACTCCTCAGCGACGGCGCGAAACTCGATCTCGGCGCGCTCTCCTCCAGCGGCGAGTGGGACGAAGCCGTCAAGAACATCGAAGCCGTCCGCGTCGTCCGCCTCGACACCACCGGCGACGACGCCAACCCCGCCAGCGCGATCCTCTCACTCGCTCTGCAAGACCGCAAGGGCTCCTATGTCCTCAACTGGTCCGGCGTGATGCAAGGCGACACCTACATCTTCGACGGCATGCGCTCGCCCCGCGAAATCCGCCGCCGCGCCGACGAATGGGACACCGGCGGCTGGGACTACGTCGCCCCCGTGGCCGTGCCCGCGCCCGCGCCGATTCCCGTCCCCGACGCGCCAAAGCCCGAAGGCACGCCCAGCGATGCTCCCTCGGGCGGCGGCAAAGAACCGACGAAGTGAGTCATGCGTGTCGGCCCCCGCCACGTGACTGTGACGGATCGCCGTCCAAAAGGATGTGTCTCCTGGTGGCCCGAACCTCCGGGGCGGGCCGCTAAGCCCATGAAAACAGGCGCTTTCGCCCCGGCTGGAGATCCGGACCACCAAAGGCACGCCCGAGATTGACCGGCGATCCGTATGATTCGCTTCCGTTCTTCGCTTTGAGCCCTTCGCGTTGAACTCTTTGCTTTCTCTGGATTTCTCATGGACCAACCCACCAAGCGTGTCGCAGTCGTCACCGGCGCCAGCCGCGGCATCGGCAAGGGCATCGCCCTCCGCCTCGCCCGCGATGGCCGCCACGTCGTCCTCATGGCACGCAGCGAAGGCCCGCTCAACGACCTCAAGCATCAGATCGAACAAGCCGGCGGCAGTGCCACCGCAGTCGCGTGCGATGTCGCCGACAACAAGGCCATGGCCGCCGCCATCGACGCCGTCGCCGAAAAGCACGCCCGCCTCGACATCCTCGTCAACAACGCCGGAATCACCAAGGACGGCCTCGCACTCCGCATGTCCGACGAAGACTGGGCCAGCGTCATCCAGACCAACCTCACCAGCGCGTTCGTCGCCACCCGCGCCGCCGCACGTCACATGATGCGCGGCAAGTTCGGCCGCATCGTCAACATCGGCTCCACCAGCGGCGTCATCGGCAACGCAGGCCAGGCCAACTACGCCGCCGCCAAGGCCGGACTCATCGGCTTCAGCAAGACCATCGCACGCGAACTCGGCGGCAAGGGCATCACCTGCAACGTCATCGCGCCCGGCTACATCCAGACCGACATGACCGACAACCTGCCGCAACAGGTCAAGGACCACGTCCTCGGACTCATCGTCGTCAAGCGCCTCGGCATCGTCGAGGACATCGCCAGCGCCGTCGCCTATGTCACCAGTGATGAAGCCGGCTTCCTCACCGGCCAGACCATCTGCGTCGACGGTGGCATGACCATGGCGTAGCGCCAATCACAGATGACAATCGGGCGTGTCTTTGGTGACCCGTCTCTCCGAGCCGGGCCGGACGAGGTTCCTTTCGCAACCTGACCGCCCATGTGCCGCTTGCCAACGGGCCTCACCCAGCTCCCAGCCGCATCACGATCTCCGCCAAGCCGTGCTCCAGCGCGCCGCGCGTCAACACCTCGTCGCATCCGTGATCACGTGCCGACTGAAACAACTCCTTCAGCACGTGCGGCCCAAACGCCACCACGCGGACTGTCCGCAGCGCCGAATCCGCCGCCGCCTCGCGCCGTGCCGCCACCAGCGCATCGATGATCGCCAGCGCCGACTCCGCGTTGTCCAGATCAATCAGCGCCGCACGCACCGGCGAATCCGCCAGCCGCGCCCGCACCATCTCCACGTTCCGCACCGGTCGCGCGGCCACGCCGATATCCTCAGCAATCGCCTTGATCTTCGTCGCCCAGATCAAATCCGCGGCAAAGTACAGCAGCATGTCCCGATCCTACGCCGCGCCAATTCCATCTCCTCCCCCGCGCATGTCCACGTTTGCGCGCAATCTTGTGGACATGCGCGCAAAATCACCACGCCGCCCTTGCATCGCCGTGCCGCCGCTGTAGGCTCCCCTCATCGCGACCACCCGCGCGACCCTCCACCCGGAGCCCCACATGCACAACGCCCTCGCCATCCCTTGCAAAGACGCCGCACGCGCCGATCTCGCCCACGTCCTCGTCGCCGCTCCCGCGCGCGACGCGGCCCGCGCCTGCATCCGCCTCGCCAGCAGAACGTCCGACTCCGCCACCTTCTCCCCGCTCCTGCGGGGAGAAGGTCCGGCGCAGCCGGGGATGAGGGGCCGCACCCGCGCATCACTCAGCGATCCAGCACGCGCGACATCCCGCGCGACATCCGCCGCCAGCACAACGTCCGACTCCGCCACCTTCTCCCCGCAGGGGCGGGGAGAAGGTCCGGCGCAGCCGGGGATGAGGGGCCGCACACGCGCATCGCTCAGCAGTCCAGCACGCGCGACATCAGTCGCCTGCATCCGCCTCGCGTCTCCATCGCGCGCAAGAAAAAGCCCCCTCCCGGCGGAAGGGGGCGAAGAGGTGAACTCATCTGCCCATCTCAGCGCGCCAAGCCGCGCGCCTTCCTCCTCAGCATCCCGCCTCGAACGCTCCGACGAACTCGTCGAAGTCGGTGAAGTCGAGGAACCCATCGCCGTTGAAGTCCGCGCTCGCCGCGCCG
>Ga0164290_1001152_pt1 | contig 49574 bp, 35 predicted proteins | sample Micstemetagenome_FD_108782 | JGI IMG/M metagenome (GOLD analysis project Ga0164290, IMG submission 108782) | Contaminated culture microbial community from soil near Moab, Utah, USA - Microcoleus steenstrupii SON62 (Illumina Assembly) | ecosystem: Environmental > Terrestrial > Soil > Soil crust...
AGGTTGAAGAGGGTTGGGGACACAACCATCAGACGGGCTAGACTCCAGTTCTAGAACATGCATACTACATCTCAGAGTAGTATAGCCCGTTCTCCACCTGGAAGCTCTGATTCACGCGACCTGCGGAAGAGCCGGTAGATTGGGTGCAGTCCAGGATGCCCATGATCCACGGCGTCAAAATCGCTTCTGGCTCGGCGCGGATCTGGTCGTCGAAGTTGTCAGCGAGGACGACCCCGAGCGTGATACGAAGGTCAAGCGAGCGGACTATGCGAGCGCTGGTATCCCTGAATATTGGATCGTCAACCCGCTCGAGAAGACCATCACAGTACTTGTGCTCGAGGGCGAGATGTACAGCGAGCATGGCGTATTCCGTCGCGGGGACCGGGCCAGGTCCAAGCTCCTCGAAGGGTTTGTCGTGAGCGTGGACGAGGTGCTCGACGCCGAGTAGGCACGACGCAACGCTTTACACCTGCTGCTTCACGCCAAGACACGCCTCCCCGGCTGACTACCCAGCCGGGGAGGCGTTGTTCGGCATCAGAACCAGTAGAATCGTATTTCGCTATTGGCTAACGACCTGTATCGTGCATTCTTAATACTTTGCAAAGTCAACTGAAATTACTCGAAATTGTGAGGCGACAAAGGAACGCTTTACACAGGGGTGCGATTATTCGTGATTCAATGCACGTGCCAAGTTTCCCCGCAGAACGTCCGAAAAACGTCCGACCTGCACCCCTCGACTGATAGCAGGCCCGGACAGATCGCGGACGGGGCCTCCGTACCATTGCCCCTGTGGAACTTTTGGGCGTGGACCGCCATAAGGGCCACCAGCGTCACGTCCTCACGCCTGGCAACAAGTGGGCTTTATCGTCCTCTAGACGAAGCGCGGGGCTCGCCCCGGCCCGACTGGATCTATCCCGGCTCGACCCCACCGCCCACCAGGTGACCGACGCGCCCCGCGTGGCCGGCGTGCCGCCGGGGAGAAGTGCAACCGGCCGACTGTAGAAGCACATTGTAGCAACAAGGAGCACGTCCATGAACCCCCAGGATCTCGTCAACAGCGCCATCTCCTCGGCCATGACCACCGTCGGCATCTCGATCGCCCTGACGATCGTCATCGTCGTCGTGAGCCTCGTGTTCGTGCGGCGCTTTATCGGCAGCGTCACCGGCGTCGACATCCGGGGCGCCGTGAGCGCTCAAGCCACCGTCCTCAAGCTCTGGGATACGGGGACTTCCGTCAACAACCACCCGGTCGTTGGTATGCTGCTGGAGGTCCTGCCGCCGGACGGCCAGCCCTACCAGACGGAGACAAAAAGTCTCATCCCCCGCCTTGCCGTCGGCCAGGTGCAACCGGGCGCCGTCGTCCGGGTGAAGATCGACCCCGCCAAGCGTGACCGTGTGGCGCTCGACTTCTCCGGTGCCAGGTAGCATCCGAGTTGGGAGCACCTCGGGTCGAACATAGCGGCGGGCCGGCCGGCGTCTCCACCGGTTGGCCCGCCGCTTGCTGCTCAGCCTGGGCACCGATACGAGCAAGCCCTACGTTGTAGGCGTGCAGGAGCCAACGCACACGACTCCATCAGGTACACGGTCGCGATCTACAAACCTCGCCACCCAATCGCCGTGTCGCTATGGCGTAGCGCTTTGCCATGTCGCTGCTCATGTCCAGGAGACACTGTCACCGGCGTACTTGGAGCGCTTCGGCGATGGCGTCCTCCAGTGGGAGGGCGAGGCCGGCGGCCCACGCCGCGTCGAACGCCTCCGCGCCGGCGGCAAGACGGGCCGCCGCCACGGATTGCTCGTAGGGCGGCAGGTCGCTCGGGGGGATCGCCGCGCCCAGAACCTCGCGGGCAGCCGCCTCCGCCCCCCACAGCCGGGCCGCCACAAGGGGCTGGCCCTCCCGCCACGCCACCTCGGCCAGGCCCCGCAGGCCAAACGTCATTCCCAGCGGGTCGCCCAGATCACGTCGCAGCGCCATACTCTCCCGGTAGGCGGCCGCGGCCCGCGCTACGTTCCCCTCGTACAGCGCCAGGTCGCCCAGGTTATGCAGCACCACCGTCTTGCCATGACGATGGCCAAGGGCCTGATAGCGGGCCAGGCTCTCGGCGTAGTAGTCCGCCGCCTGGGCGTACCGCCCTTGCTCTTGAGCCGTCACGCCCATGTTGTTGAGGGTCGCCGCGATGCCCGCCTCGTCGCCCAGGCTCCGCTTGAGGGCCAGGCTCTCCTCGTAGTGTGTTCGCGCCCGCTCGTAGTCGCCCTGGTAGCCGGCGATGGCGCCCAGCCGATGCAGCGCCGCGGCGATGCCCACCTCGTCGCCCAGGCTCCGCTTGAGGGCCAGGCTTGCCTCCAACGCCGTCTCGGCGGCGGGGAAGTCCGACTGGGCCCAGGCCAGATGGCCCAGCGCGTAGAGGCCGATGGCCCGCAGGCGTTCCGGCAGGCCGTCGCTCAGGGCGAGGGCGGCCTCCAGCCACTGGCGCCCCTCGCGGAGATGGCCGCGCACGTTCCAGAACCACCACAGCGCCACGCCCAACTCCAGCGCCAGCAGGCCGTCACGCCGCTCCACCGCCCAGCGCAGCGCCGCCCGCAGGTTCTCGTGATCCCGCTCCAGGCGTACCAGCCAATGGCCCTGACCTGAGCCCTGGAGCTCCGGCGCAGCCCGTCGTGCCAGGGCGAGCATCGCCTCGGCGTGGCCGCGCCGCACCGGCTCGGCCTGTCCTTCGGCCTCCAGCCGGACCAGCGCGTACTCCCGCAGCGTTTCCAGCATCGTGAAACGCGGCTCGTGGTCCACGCTCTGTTGATGCAGCAGGCTCTTGTCCACCAGCGACGCCAGCAGATCGAGCAGGGTGTCGGGCGCGCGGGCGCTAAACGCCTCGATAGTGTCGAGGGCCGCGCCCCCTGCGCATGCTCCCAGAGCGGTGAACAGCCACTGCTCGTCCGGTGTGAGCAGCTGGTAGCTCCAGTCGATCGCCGCCAGGAGTGTACGATGGCGGGCCGGGCGATCGTCGGGCCCCTGGGTCAGCAGGCTAAAGCGACGCTCCAGCCGGTCGCGCAGGGCCAGGGGGGAAAGCACCCGGCAGCGGGCGGCGACCAGCTCAATCGCCAGTGGCAGACCGTCCAGTCGCACGCAGATCTCGGCCACTGCCGTGGCGCTCTCTGGAGTGAGGGCGAAGCCGGGGTTGGCGGCGCGAGCCCGCTCGACAAACAGCGTCACCGCCGGGTAGGCGGCCAGCGAGGCAAGCGGCGGGAGCCGGCGCAGGTCGGGTAGCGGAAGGGGCGCCACGGGGACGACCCGCTCGCCGTACAGGCGCAGGACACTGCGACTCGTCACGAGCACGCACAGCCCCGGCGCCGCGGCCAACAGCTCGCCGAGGGCCGGTGCTGCCGCCGCCACCTGCTCGAAGTTGTCGAGGACCAGCAGCAGGCGCCGACGGCGTAGGTGAGCGCTGAGCCGGTCACGCAGCGAGCCGGCATCGCCGGCGGGTAGGCTGATAGTCGTGGCGATGGCGGGCAGCACATCGGCCGGGTCGGAGAGCGGGGCGAGCTCGACCCAGAAGACGCCGGCAGGGAAGCGGTCCGGGTGATCAGCGACGATGCGCGTGGCGAGCTCCAGGGCCAGCCGGGTCTTGCCTGCCCCGCCGGGGCCAGTCAGCGTCAGCAGGCGGCTGGCCCCCGCCTCGCGGAGCAGCTCCCACAGGGCCACAACCTCGCTTTCACGCCCCACAAATGAGTTCACGGCGGCAGGCAGGTTGTGCAGGGCCACGGTGGCCTGCGGGGGCTCCGCCATGCGCTGAGGCAGCTCCTCCACCGGGCGCGGTAGCGTCTGGGCGGCGATGGCATCGTGAAGGGCGACCGTTTCGGGGAGCGGGTCAACCCCGAGCTCCTCGCGGAGCTGCTCGGCGAAGCGGCGGTAGGCGAGCAGGGCGCCGGCGCGGTCGCCGGCGTGGGCGTGGACCATGAGCAGCTCGCGGAGCACCTCCTCGCTGAGCGGGTCGAGCAGCAGGAGCCGGCGGGCTGTGGCGATGGCCTGCGGGTAGGCCTGCCGGGCCTGCTGCTGGGCGAGCAAGGCGCGGAGCGTGGCGAGCTGCAAGGCGCGTAGGCGCTCGCGCTCGGCGACCAGCCACTCGTCATCGACGGCAGGCAGCAGGTCGCCATCACACAGGGCCAGCGCATCCTCCAGCCGGCCCTCGTCCGCGCAGCGCTCCTCGAAGACGGCGACATCGAGCCAGAGGGGTGCACGCGGGTTCCACTGGACGACCTGGGTATCGACGAGGAGCCAGGGCTCGGCGCCGGGCGGCGGAAGCGCCCGCCGGAGGTCGTGAAGGTGGCGACGCAGGTTGCCGCGGGCCTCGGCCTCGGAGACATCGGGCCAGAGCGTAAAGGCGAGGCGGTCGCGGGGGGTGGGGTGGTCCCGGTGGAGCAGCAGGTAGGCCAGGAGCGGCAGCGTCCGCGGGAGGCCGGCGAAGCGCAACGCCCGACCGCCCAACGTGAGCCGGAGCGGGCCGAAAAGCCGGATGTGCAGGAGTGAGTCTGTGGCGCGATCGGGAGCCGGGGTGACCGGAGCAGGCTCGACGCCTGCGCCCGCCTCGGACGAGCTCCAGCCGGCCTCCGGATACTCCGAGCTACCGTGCATCGCGAAAGCTCCTTTCGCCGCCAATCGCTGCCAGGCCGCACGAGGGGAGTATTCGCTACAAAGGCTGAGCGGCTGCCGGGGCAAGCCATCGCCCAGTGAAGCCTACCAGACCTTTGTGGCGGAGCGTCCAGCGCCGCGGTTTACCGGGGCTGACACCTATCTGCATCATACTGGACGGTATTTCCGTACTGTACCAGGGTCAGGGGCGCCGCCTGGCGCTACGGGCCGGGCACGTAGGGACGCGACCGTCGGATAGGAGCATCTGACGGCCCACGCCAACGTGAACCGAGTGTCGCGCCCGGCCGTCCGAAAAGCGTCCGGCCAAGCGCGGCGAGCCCGAACAAGCATCGGACGAATCGCGGACGGGGGCAAGGTAGCCTACCCCGTGTCGCATCGCCAGGTCGGCCCGGGAGCGACCACTTCATTGGCATGACCGTGCGGCGAGAGAGGAGGACAGCATGAGTGCGACAGACACCCGTACCAGACACACCTTTGTGGTGCGCCTCTGGCACGAGCCGAGCGAGCTGGCCCCGCCTGGGCAGTGGCGCGGCTCGGTCGACCACCTTGCCTCCGGCGACCAGCGCCACTTTCTCACCCTCCGTGACCTCTGCGACTTTATCGTGTTGCAGACGGAGCGCGAGGGCCCAGGCCCGATTCAGATCGATGTGCATGACCCATCTGTAGCGTCGGCCCACCCGGCCGAGACCCCAACCGTGATCGATGAGCGGCTTTGAAGCCACCCGCGATCATCGGGGATATGGCTGAGGTGTCCCAAGTTACCCGCAGCAGCGCGCCGGCCAGTCCGGCGCGCCACCGTCGCCACAAAGGAGCACGACCATGAAGCCCACCACCCCGCTGCGCCTGCTCTCGTTCGCCCTGCTGCTCGTCCTGCTCGTCGGGTGCGCCGCCGCAGCCCCGGCCCGCGCCACCCTTGCCGATATTCCCGTCTACCCCGAGGCCGTGCAGCTCAAGCCGGGCGAGAGCGCGATCGCCGACACCCTGGCCCAGAACGTCCAGACGGCCGCCGGGATGGGCCAGGAGCTTGAGCAGCAGATGTCCACGCTGCCGGCCGGCACCGCCTGGGACGACGTCGCGCAGTTCTACGCCGAGAAGCTCGACGCCGCCGGCTGGCGCAAAGCCGACCTGCCCGTGCCCGCCAACCAGATGATGCAGATGGCCCTCTACACCCGCGGGACACAGAGCCTCACCGTGGCCCAGCTGACCGCGCCGATGGACCAGGGCACCTTCCTGCTGCTCTCCCTCGCCTCGCAGTAACCCCCATCGATAGGGCGTGCCGAACGCACACGCGCCCGGCACGCCCTGCTCTGTCTCCCACCCTCCTCGTTGGTACCACGCCGCAGGTCTACCGCCTCCAGGCGCGCAGACCGAGCTCGTCTGTCTGGTTGCGTGGTGCTGCCGACCGACACAACGGAGCATCTGATGGCACACCCTGCCGCTCGTCACCTTGCGCTCTGCCGGCTTGTCCTCTGCCTGAGCCTGCTGCTCGGCCTCGGTCTGGCCCAAACACCGGCCGCCCGCGCCGCGGGGGCCATCACCGTCACCACGCTTCAGGATGCCAATAACGCCAACGACGGCAAATGCTCGCTGCGCGAGGCGGTGCAGGCCGCGCTCAACCAGGCGCCCTTCAACGAGTGTGGCGGCGCGGGGGCGAGTCCGAACCTGATCACCTTCGGGGTGGCGGGGACGATCAAGCTGACGGGCGGGCCGCTGAACATCAACACCAGCATCGCGATCACGGGCCCGATCACCCTCGACGGCAACAAGGCCGACCGCCTGTTCGTCGTGGGCTCAAGCGGCACCCTCGCCCTGACCAACCTGGTGATCATCAACGGCAAGAGCGCCGGCGGGGGCGCGATCCTGAACAACGGCGGCACGCTTATTATCGCCGGGACGGTGTTCAACGGCAACCAGGGCAGCAGCAACGGGGGCGCAATCCAGAGCACCGGCGCCCTGACGATCGTGGGCTCGACCTTCACCGGCAACAAGTCCGACGCCCTCGGCGGCGCCATCGCCGCGGAGGGCTCCACGAAGGCCACCATCGCCGGCACCACCTTCAGCGGCAACAGCGCCGTGGGCAGCGGCGGTGCGATCTACGCCTCCACCACCACCGAGCTGGCCGACGTGATCTTTTCCGGCAACATCGCCGACGGGGACACCAGCTTCGGCAAGGGCGGCGGCGCCATCTTCAACAATGGCTCAAGCGACAGAACCCTGAGCATTGTGCGCTCGGCCTTCAACGGCAACCTGAGCCCCAAGGGCAACGGCGGCGCGATCTACAACAACGGCCAGGGGCCCGTGACCATCCGCGACAGCTCGTTCAACGGCAACCTGGCCGGCACGCCCCCCTCCACGAACCAGCAGGGCGGGGCGATCCAGAACCTCGGCCAGCTAACGCTTCAGCGCACCCTCCTGCTCGCCAACGCCGTCACCGGCGACGGCGGCGGTATCGCCAACGACCGCAACGCCCAGCTCACCCTCGTCAACGTGACGCTCACGGCGAACGCCGCGACCGGCAAGGGCGGCGGCGTCTTCAACCTCGACACGCAGGGCGGCAGCCCGAACACGCCTCAGGTGACGGCTCGCAACGTCACCTTCTCGGCCAACGCGGCCGCGAGCCAGGGCGGCGGGCTCCACAACGGCGAGGGCGCCGGGGCCTTCAGCCTTGGCAACACGACCGTCGACGGCAGCGACGGCCAGGGCGCGGGCGGCAACTGCAGCGGCCCGGTGACGGCCCAGGGCCGCAACCTCGACAGCGGCGCCAGCTGCGGCTTTGGCTCGGCCGGCGGTAACCTGAGCGGCGTGCCCGCTAACCTCAACGTGCCCTTCTTCAACGGCGGGCCCCTGGCCTCGCTGCTCAGCCAGTCGCTCAAGCCCGGCAGCCCGGCCATCGATGCCGGCGACCCGGCGCTCTGTGCCGGCGACCTGGTCGCAAACCTCGACCAGCGCGGCAAGCCGCGCCCCCAGGACGGCGACGGCGACGGCGCCGCCGCCTGCGACCTCGGCGCCTACGAGAACGACACGGTGGCCCCGGGCTTCGGCTCGGCCCCGGTCGCCCCCGGGCCCGTCCCCGTCGGCAGCGCCATCGTCAACGAGGGCACGGCCAGCGGGAGCCTCAGCATCTTCAACACCGGCGACGCACCCCTGAAGGTCTCGGGCCCGAGTCTCGGCGGGAGCCACCCCGGCGACTTCGCCGTGGATCCGGCGCTATCGCTAACCCTGTCCGACGCCACACCGGCGGCCATACCCATCAGCTGCAAGCCCACGGCGGCCGGCGCCCGCACAGCCAGCCTCACCCTCGCCACCAACGACCCCGCGCGCCCGAGCGTCACCTTCACCCTGCTCTGTGTCGGCACGGCCAAGCCGCAGCCGGCCTTCGGCGCCACGCCGTCGGCACCCGGGCCGTTGAGCTTCGGCCAGGTGTTCCTGGGGACTACGGGCAACGTTAGCCTGAGCATCAAGAACCAGGGTGACGCCCCCCTCACGGTGACGACGCCCGCCCTCAGCGGTGTCAACCCTGCTGAGTTCACGGTGGATGCCGGCCTGAGCCTGAACCTGGCGCCCCGGGCCAGCCAGAGCGTCACCCTGGGCTGCGCGCCCGTCGCACCCGGCGTCCGCACGGCCACCCTTACCCTTGCCACCAACGACCCGGCTCGGCCCAGCGTCAGCTTTGCCCTGGGCTGCTCGGGTGCGGTCAAGCCGCTGCCGCCGCTGGAGACCGGCGGGCAAAGCCTCGGCACTGCGCTTGTGGACGGTCAGCCGGGGCCCTACGGTATGGCGGTGAGCCCGGACGGCCGCCACGCCTACGCCACCGACATCGCCGACGACACGCTGACGATCTACGGGCGCAACAGCGATGGCACGCTGCTCTACCTGAACACCCTGGTGAACGGCTCGGGCGGCATCAGCGGCATGGACCAGCCCTACCTGCCGACCGTCAGCCCCGACGGCCGCAACGTCTATGTGACGGGCGGGACGAGCAACGCCGTGGTCTCGTTCAGCCGCGACCCCGAGAGCGGCGCCCTGACCTTCCTGAGCCGGGTGACCCAGGCCGACTCGTACGGCCTGTGCATCCCCACCTGCCCCAAGCTCGACGGCTTGCTTCGACCCTACCAGGTGCTGATCAGCCCCGACGGCCGCTTCGGCTACATGTCCAGCATCGATAGCAACAAGATCGTGGTGCTGAACCGCAACCAGGAGACCGGCGAGCTCAGGATCGGAGCGCTCAGCGGGCCAGTGCAGCTCTACCCGCCCGCCGGCTCGCCCGACGCGGGGGCGTTCGGTGGCACCTATGGCATCGCGATGAGCCCCGATGGCGCGAACATCTACGCGACGAACTACAGCGCCGACCCCGACACCCTGGTGGTGCTGCGGCGCGACGGGGTGAAGGGCACGCTGGCACCCGTGGAGACCTACAACGCCGCTCAGATCCCCGGCCTGAACGGGGTGTTCCGCGTGGCCGTCAGCCCCGATGGCGCCAACGTCTACACTGCCAGCTTCGATAGCTCGTCGCTGGTCGCCTTCAGCCGCGACCTGGCGAGTGGCAAGCTCACCCACCTCGCCACCTACACCGACGGCCAGGGCGGCGTGGAGGGCACCGGCACGACCACCTCGGTGGCGGTGAGCCCTGATGGCGCCTACGTCTACGCCACCGGCTACGACGACAAAGCGGTCGTGGCGTTCGCCCGTGAAGCGGGGACGGGGCGCCTCACCCCGGCCCAGGTGGTGCGGCGGAACCCGCTGAGCGGCTCGCCCGCGGCCCCAGCCCTCGACGGCGCCCGCGATGTTGCGGTCTGCCCGGACGGGCGGGTGATCTTCGTGACGGCGCTCAAGGACAACCGGGTGGTGGCGCTGCGCCTGGCCAACGCCCTGCCCACCCTGGAAAGCCTCACACCTGCCTCGACAGTTGCGGGCGGCCCGGGGTTCACGCTCACCGTGAACGGCAGCAGCTTTGTGCCCGGGGCGAGCGTGCGCTGGAACGGCGCGCCGCTCAGCACCACCTTCGTCAGCAGCGGGCAGCTGAAGGCGCTGGTGTCAGCCGCACTGGTGACGGCCGCAGGTAGCGCCACCGTGGACGTGCTCAACCCCGCGCCGGGGGGCGGGGCCTCGAACAGCCTCCCCTTCACCGTCACCGCGCCGGAGCACAACCCCGTGCCGTCGGTGACGTACATCGCGCCGCAGGCGGTGGAGGCGGGCGGGCCAGCCTTCGTGCTGAGCATCGTCGGCGCCAACTTCATCCCCGGCTCGAAGGGACAGCTCAACGGCACAGACCGGCCGACGACGTTTATCAGCAGCACCCGCTTGCAGCTCCAGGTGAGCGCCGCGGACATCGCACAGCCGGGCGTTGCGGGCGTGCGGGTGGTCAACCCGGTGCCGGGCGGGGGGGCGTCAAACGTGGTACAACTCACCATCGCCGGCCCGGGCGAGAACCCCGCGCCGACCATCGAGCGCCTGGAGCCGCCCTGGGCTCGGGGCGGGCCGACAGCGGCCGAGGTGACGCTCACGGTTGCCGGCGCGGGCTTCACCAGCGACTCGCAGGTGCGCTGGAACGGTGCTGCGCGGCCGACGGTCTACGTCAGCCCGACCGAGCTGGGGGCGACCATCCCGGCCCTCGACCTGGCGAACGCCGGCTCAGCCAGCGTGACGGTGGTCACTCCCGCTCCTGGCGGGGGCGCCTCGAACCCGGCGAGCTTCCGCATCGCGGCGGCGGGCGATAACCCGGTGCCGGTGCTGCGCGCCGCAGTGGTTGAGCGCGAGAGCGGGGGCGGCTTCCGGGTGACGCTGAGCGGGTCCGGGTTTGTGGCGGGGGCGCAGGCCCGCTGGAACGGCGCGACGCGCCCGGGGAACGTAGCGAGCGGAGAGGCCCTCAGCTTCACGCTCACGGCGGCGGAGTTCGCCCGGGGGACCGGCGTGATCAGCGTGGTGAACCCGAGCCCCGGCGGGGGCGAGTCCAACGAGCTGCTGCTGCCGATCTTCCGGCTTGTCCTGCCCCTGATCCGGCGGTAGGCCACAGCCGACGCTGCCAGCCCCGCCGCCTTTCGGTGCCGGCGGGGCTTACGAGGACCATCGCAATGTACAACACACCCACATCCATTGCGTTTACCCCTGAGGATCTGGAGTACAACCGGCGCGGCGAGCTCTCGCCACTGCAGCGGCAGAAGGATCGCGAGCGAGGGGCAGGCTGCCTGTGGCGTCTCGGGGCGTTCATGGGGGCCTGCGCGCTCATCGCCTTCCCTGCGTTCGTGCTAAAGGTCCGATGGATGGAGGGGGTCGGCATGGGCGCGGTGATATTCGGCGGACAGGCTGCACTCGTGTTCGTTGGCCTTCTGGTCTTATCTCTCTTGCCGATGAAGATCAAGGTCAGCGCGGTGCGGGGCCCACTGGAGGTTGTCGTCGACCGCACAACGGTGAACGCGCACAAGTACTACATCGTGGTCGGCGACGTCAGCTTCCCCGCAGACCCGCAGCTCCCCGGGATATTCCAGCAGGGCGCCGCCTACGCGATCTACTACTCGGCCGGCAAGGTCATTCTCTCCTATGAGCGGCTGGACGGCTTCGCCCCCAGGCCGGCCACGCCCCCCCTCGCCGCGCCCACGGACGTCGCTGCTCGCCTGGCCGCCCTGGAGGATCTGCGCGCGCGGGGGCTTGTCACAGGTGACCAGTACGCCGAGAAGCGGGCGGAGATCCTGGCATCGCTGTAGTCATAGACACGGAGAAGGCCGCGCTGGCCTCCCGCTGGTGGAACCTGCCGTCGAGCCACAGCCGGCCACCGTCGGTGCCGAAGGGTACAACCAGCCAGCCAGAGTGCGACACCCACGCGCCCCGGCGCAAGAGCGAAACACCCATGACCGACAAAGAGCTTATTGATATCATCACCCGAGTCGCCAGGGGCGGCGAGTCGGAGGAGCAGATCAGCCGCTGGCTCGACACGCTCGACCAAGTGTTACAAGTGCCGAGCGGCTACTGTTCGGACCTGATCTTCTGGCCGATGCGCCACGGCCTCGGCGACGATCCGCCTCCTGAGCAGATCCTTGCAAAGGCCAGGGCGTACCGACCACTCCTGCTATGACGGCCGCTGGAACACGCCCTGCCTGTCGCCGGATCCGCCGGCGGCCACGGCTAGCGCATCCAGCGGAACGTCTGGTCCCGCTCCGGCATCGGCGTGTGCTGGTCGAGCAGCTGCGTGAACACCTCAGGGGTGAGCAGCCCGGCGCCCGGCTCGCTCGTCTTGGGATCGATCCAGGTGACCAGCGGGTCGCCCGCGACGCGCAGAACCTCAGCGAACCACGCCGGCTGCCAGACCGGCTGAAAGACCTCGGCCCAGCGCGCCAGCCATGCCCGCCCCGGCTCCTCACCCTCCGGCAGGTGCAGCGCATAGTCGAGGGCGCGGCGGAAGAGCCAGGCGGCGAAGTCGGGGGAGTCAATCGTCCCAATGGTGAGGTCGTGGGGGCAGAGGACGACCGGCACGCCCTGCTCGGTCGCCCGCGCCGGCCACCAGCACCAGTGGTCACCGGCGTCCGTGCTGGCGAACGGCACGAACCCGGGGAGGTGGTAGTCCGGCGGCTGATACGCCGCGATCTCCGCCGGCTGCCACCACTGGGCGTCGTGGAGGTAGAGGTAGCGGCTTCTCAGCAGGTCCTGCCGGTCGATGTGGGCCGGGTCGAAATGACCGCGCTCGGCGAGCAGGCGGTAGGCCTGCGGGAGCGGGAAATCGTAGCGCCGCTCAATCGTCTCAACGCTCATCGGTTGCCCCTTCTACCCTGGCCTGGGCCAAGGCGCTCGATTGTGTATCTACGCACTTACTTCGGGTGGTCGCTGCTATCGTAGGGCGCGGGCGTCCGGCAGGCGTCCGAACTGTGGCTGAGGCGGCGGAAATGACCTCGTGGGATACTTGTGATCAAAAGAAAGGCATCGTCATGCGTACAACGTTCCCCTCGCTCCAGCTGCTCGCGCCGGTGACGGCGACCGTCGACACCGACACTCTGGCCCAGATCCACCTCGCCGACACCTTCGCACTGCCGGCCTCCTACCGCGCCTTCGCCGCGACATATGGGTATGGTCTGCTCTGCAATCTGCTCATTCTCTTCGTGCCCATTCCCGAGTGCGGCGAGGATGACCTGATGTGGCGCAGCCCGGCGCTCAGCGCATTCTTCCACGAAGGTATCGACGAGGAGTGGTTCGAGTACGAGCCCGACGGCTCACCGGAGCTTGTAGGGCGGCTCATCCCCTTCGGGATTAGCGAGAACGGGCACTTCCTCGCCTGGAACCCGGATGAGCCGACCGGCCCCGACGAGGCCATGATTTACGTCGTCGGCCCCAAGTTCCTGGCGGTGTGGCGGGCCGCGCCGACGCTGTACGACTTCGTGGCGATGTGTCTGGACGAGCGGGTGAAGGGGGTTCTTGGCATCGGGTACACCCCGAAGCCGGCCACGTTCAAACCGATCACGCCGTACGGCCGAGCACGGTGAGACCGCGCGGAAGACAGCTTGCTCGCCCCCAGAGAGAGCTGACGCCGTCAGCCCTGTCGCAAGAGGAAGCCATGCAGCAACGCAACACCGTCAAGACAGTTGTATTCAGCGCCGAGGATCTGGAGTACAACCGGCGCGGCGAGTACTCACCGCGGCAGCGTGCGGCGATGCGCGCCGATGGCATCGGCTGTTTTTGGATCCTGGGGCTGTTCGCCGGCCTCTGCGCGCTCGTCGTCGCCGGCGGGTTCGTGCCACGCGCGGACGTGCCGTGGCAGATAGCGGCCCTCGCCGGCATCGCAGGTGGGGTCGCCCTCTGGTTCGGGCTGGACATCTGGTTCTTCTTCTCCCGGCCGTCGGTCAAGGCGGTCACCGGCACGGTCGAGGTCGTCGTCGACCGCAGCACGATCTACAACTACAAGCACAACATCATTGTCGGCACGGTCGTCTTTCACACCGACCACCTGCTCCCCCGAGCCTTCGAGGCGGGTACGGCCTACGCGTTCTACTACTTTGGGTCGACCACGAACAACATCCTCTCGTACGAGAAGTGGGCAGACGTCCAGCAGAGCACCGTTGCAGCGTACCCCGCCACTGGTGAGACCGTCAAGCTATTTACGCTTGAGTGATAGGAGGCATCACAATGAACACCGAACGCTGCACGAAGTGTGGGTCGAACCAGCTGTATCAGAGCCGCAACGAGCTCCACAATCCCCTCCTGCTGGACATCGGCGAGCTCTTCGAAGTGACCTGCACGCTGTGTGTCGCTTGCAGGCATATAGCGTTTTGGGTGAGCGAGCGAAGCGTTGCCGTGTTCGGAAAAAACAAGCTCCTCTACGATATGATCGGCAAGAGCGGGCGCTGGCAGCCGGTGAACTCTAAGCATTGAGCCTGGAGCCGGCTGTTCAACGCGATCCGCCGATTGGTCCTACGGCGGTTCGCGTATCGGCCTCGTACCGTCACCCTGCTGTAGTCGTTGCTTCGTCGCAAATCAAGAGGTGAGGTATGGAGTACGGATTGGTCATCTGTTTAGTGGTAATGCTTGTGCCCTTGCTGGTGATGAGCGTCACGGCGGTGCGCCGTGTACGTCAGATGAAGCAAATAGAACAAGAGTTGCGGACGAGTGGAATCCCCGCGCAGGCGAGCATCCTCAGCATCACACTTGGCGACGGCGTTGCAGAGGGCGCCTACCGACGTCTTGACCTACGACTCACCCTTCGGGTCGCTCACCCGCACCGACCGCCGTACGAAGCCCAGACGAGGTGGCTTGTGCATGAGATCTCCTTGGCGCAGGTCCAACCCAACCAGATCGTTCCAGTCCGGATCCATCGCGACCACCTGGAATGGGTCTGCCCCGACGTCCCATGGGCGGAGTTCTGGGATTCGAGCATCTTGTGACTTCGGTCGAGACGCGCAGCCCTCACTTCGCGGGCGTCGGGGTGGGGGGGGTATTCGTGGGTCGAGGCACCGTGGGCGGGGGCGGCCCACCCTCGGCGGTGAGGATGGTCAGCGGCACCGGCTCGGACCTCACCCCCCGCCAAGACATCCCGATACCATCTGCCTCGATAAACTCAAAGCTCGCGCTGGCCGTGATGGTCACCTGCCCCGGTCGCAGCAGCCGCAACTCTTTGGTGGCAACAACAATCTCGCCCGGCTCTATCATCAAGCGGTCGAACGGCACGTCCGTATACGCAGGGTTGGTTAGGGGCCCCAGGCCGTCAGCGGAGACCTCGAAGCCGAACCCGGGCATTCCTAGTCTCCCGCAGCCTTCGTTGTGGAGCCGCACCGTGACGATCAGCGTATCGCCAGCCTTCGCCTCAGCCGGCACCTCGACGGTAATTCTGGCGTCCTTCCCCACACAGCGAGGGTCAGGCGTCGCCGAAGCTGATAGCGCTTCCGAGGTCGGTGTGTGGGCCGTGTGGCGGGTGGATGGCGGAGTGCTGCAGCCGGTGATCAGCACGGCGACGACGAACATGAGCGGCAGGTGTTTCGTCTTCATGATACCCCCGGCTTGAAGAAGTATCCCTACACTCGATTCTACCGCGGCGGCGTTTGTGATTCGTCCAGCCTCTACCTCACCTCGGGGTATCAGCCGGACACTTTTCGGACGTACATACACCGGGTAGCGGTCATGTGCTCAGGCTGGGGGCGCCGGCTATGCCGACCCGGAATGATGAGGGTAATCGTACTCTGGGTTTCGGCAAGATCTGGGCGGCGAGGCTTTGTCACTTTATCCGTTAAAGAGTTCTACCCTCTGTAATGCGCGTTTGAATCTATAAGCAATCGTGTACAAAGGGACAGGCGAGCAACTCATTCGTAGAGGGACTGCAATCACTGGGATGTGGTACAAATCGTTCGTACCAAGTCCATCATTCCAAGCAGATGGCTCCATTGCACCACCTCACATGGCCCACCAGTGAATAAGGAGCCGCTCATGCGTGACCAGTTTCAGACGCCACACGCCCCCTCGCCCCGCGGGCCGTACTCACAGGCGATCATTACTCAGGGGCGCCAGCTCTGGGTCTCTGGTCAGATCCCGGTTGACCCGCAGACCGGTCAACTGGTGGAGGGCGGATTTGAAGCGCAGGCTCATCAGGTTTTCCACAACGTCAAGGCGGTTGTCGAGAACGCCGGTGGGAGCCTGGCGAATACGATCAAGGCCCAGGTCTACCTCAGTGACCTTGGTGACCGTGCCGCCCTCAACGCGATCTTTGCCCAGTACTTCCCCGTCCCCTACCCGGCTCGCACGACCATCCAATCAAACCTGGGGGAGGTGCTGATTGAGATTGACGTCGTCGTCGCGCTCGAGTAGCTGTTCGGCCACCGTGGCAGAGGGTCATCATCAGAAGATCGGTTGAAGATGCGAGCGATCGTCCTTGAGCGGCACGGGGAACCCGGCGTGCTGCACGTGCGTGAGGTTCCCGACCCGACTCCAGGGGCCGGCGAAGTCCGGGTGCGTGTGGAGAGAATCGGGGTGAACTACGCCGAGGTGCTTTCTCGAAAGGGGCTGTATGGCTGGGCGCCGGCGCTGCCCTACACGCTCGGGATGGAGGCGACCGGCACGATCGACCTGCTCGGCACTGGAGTCCAGCAGCGAGTAATCGGCGAGCGAGTCATCGTCGGTGCCCAGCACGGGGCGTATGCCGAGTGGATCGTGGTGCCGGAGCAGCAGGCTCTCCCCGCTGTCGCCGGCTACTCGACCGAGGAGAACGCCGCGATCGCGGTGAACTACCTTACCGCGTGGGTGGCGCTGATGGAGATGGCCCGCCTTCGCCCGAGCGATCGTGTCCTCGTCACCGCGGCGGCGGGGGGCGTGGGCACCGCGGCTGTCCAGATCGCCACACGCTTTGGCTGTGCAACGGTGGGTCTGGCCGGGAGCGATGCCAAGTTGGAGGCCATCCTGGCCCTCGGCGCTGAGGCGGCGGTGAACTACCGCCGGCCCGACTTCGCTGAACGGCTCAAGACGGCGGCCGGCGCGGACGGCTTCAACGTTGTGTTGGAGGTCGTTGGCGGCGACGTGTTCCGCGCCGTCTGGCCAGTCCTCGCCCCATTCGGCCGGGTGGTCGTCGCCGGCTTCGCGAGCCTGGGGCTACAGCGCTGGAACCCGCTCTCCTGGCTTCGCACCTGGCGCGATCTGCCGAAGGCCGACATCCGCTCCCTCGCCCCGGGGTCGCACGGCTTCATGGGCACACACCTGGGCTATCTGCTCGCCGACCCGCCGCGGCTTGCGCGGGTCTGGGGCGAGTTGATGGCGTTTGTTGCCGCGCACCAGATCCGGCCCGTCGTCGGGGCGGCCTTCTCCTTCGACGAGATGGCCGAGGCCCACCGCCTGATGGAGTCACGGCGCAGTGTGGGGAAGATCGTGGTGCGGGTCTGAGACAAGCGCGGCTCGGTAAGGTGGTGGCTGAGCTGTTTGTGGGGGACGATTACACTACCACCCGATCACGTGTCAGCGCGGCGACGAACTGCTCGACGAGCGGGGCCCGATCCGCGGTGAAGGCGAAGCGCACGGCGCCCTTGCCCGTGGTACCGCTGTATGTGACCTCGAGGACGAGCAGCAGCACGCCACGACGCAGGGTGGCGTGACGAACCTCGGCCAGAGGCAACGACCAGAGCTGCTCGCGGAAGCGCCGCCGGTAGGTGAAGGCCAGCCGGTCGCCAGCAAGGACGAGGTAGCCATCGCGCCCACGGATCGGCTCGTCACCCTGTGCCTGGCCATACGCCGCCAGTGCCGGCGGGGCGGGAAGCAGCGCCGCGTGCTCTGGCGGTAGCGGCTCGGATTGGCGGATCGGGCTGAGCAGGCCGCGCAGACGGGCGACCAGCGCGCGAAGTGTGAACCAGGCCCAGCGCAGCAGCTGTGGCACCACCACCACCATCACCGCAAGCAGCACCCCCGCGATGATGTTCGCCGCAAGCGGGAAGCGCAGCGCCAGGAAGGCGATCAGCGCCACAGCCAGATCCTCGGCCAGGCTGAGAGCCACACCCGCAAATGTCAGCCCGCCCCCGCTCACGTTGACGGCCGTGCGCGTACCGGCCTTGCTGCTGTGCGAGATCAGCGCCACCACGCAAGCGACCAGCGCCCCGACGATCTGCACGCCCGGGTTGACGCCAACCAGGGCAGCCGCGGCGCCAACGAGTTCCGGGTCGAGTGCCGAAAGGCTCGAGGTTGCGAGGAGGATCGCACCAGCCGGGCGGATGACGGTGTGGAGCAGGTCCCAGAGCGTATCGACGAACGGAACCTTGTCGGCCACAAACTCGACCACATACAGTACCCCGGCGACGACCAGCACTGGCAGCGACGCCAGCACCTGCAGCCCTGGAGGATAGGTGCTCACCCAGCCGAAGCGGATGCTCATCCCAACCACGAGCACCGTCAGATACAGGTTGATGCCCGCAGCAAGGGCCAACGGCAGGATCGTTCGTAGCGAGGCCAGAACAACCATAGGTCGCATCCACTTGTTTCGGGAGGGTCAGGCAACCATGCCGCAGTGCACTGCCAACCGGTAGCCTAACCGGTAGCATCGACACGTAGCGTTCCAGCATCTGCACCAGACAACGGGTATGCTTGTGTGCTGGTCACACCACAGCCAGGGTATCGCGCACCTCGGCGACCAGCTCGAACGAGCGCAGCCGCGCCGGGTGATCAAAGACCTGCGCCGTCACCATCAGCTCGTCAAGGCCGGTCAGCTCCAGGAACGCCTCCAGCCCCCGCCGCACGCGCTCCGGCCCGCCGACCACGCCGTAGCGCATCAGGTGGCTCAGACCGGCGGCTTCGGCGGGCGTCCAGACCGCATCCATGCTGTCGACCGGCGGCGGGAGCGGGCCTGGGCGTCCCCGCTGCAGGTTGAGGAAGGCTTGCTGGAGCGAGGTGGCGAGCCGGGCTGCCTCGTCGTCGCTGTCGGCCGCGATGACGTTGATCGCGGCCATGGCGTAGGGCTGCTCCAGCGCCTCGGAGGGCTGGAAGGTACTGCGGTAGAGCTGGAGGGCGTCGAGCAGATGGTCGGGCGCAAAGTGCGCTGCGAAGGCGAAGGGGAGGCCGAGGGCCGCCGCAAGCTGGGCGCTGTAGAGGCTGGAGCCGAGCAGCCAGATCGGGATGTTGAGACCGGCGCCGGGGACGGCCCGCACCCGCTGCCCGGGCGCCGGCTCGCGGAAGTAGGCCTGGAGGTCCTGCACGTCCTGGGGGAAGGTGTCGACGCCACCGGCAAGGTTGCGCCGCAACGCCCGCGCAGTCAGCATATCCGTCCCCGGAGCCCGCCCGAGACCGAGGTCGATCCGGCCGGGGTAGAGCGACTCCAGCGTGCCGAACTGCTCGGCGATCACCAGGGGGGCGTGGTTCGGCAGCATCACCCCGCCGGAGCCGACCCGGATGGTTGAGGTGCCGGCGGCCACGTAGCCGACAACGACGGCGGTCGCAGCACTGGCGACGCCGGTCATATTGTGGTGCTCGGCCAGCCAGTAGCGCCGGTAACCTAAACGCTCGGCGTGGCGGGCGAGGTCTAGCGTCCGCTGGAAGGCCAGGGCGGGCGTGCCACCCTCGGTGATCGGAGCCAGGTCAAGAACAGAGAACGGTATCAAGAACTATTCCTCTCTCTGCCCGATGCGGGTGTAACGTCTACCGTGTACGCCCGCGTTGAGGCGCATCTGTCGAGTGTGAGTCACTTCACTATACCGCGGCCCGTCACTGCCTGTGGCTTGGACTGCACGGAGATAGCGAACCGCGGACCATATCTTCGCGGACCCTCAGGCGGTACAGATGCTGATCGAACCTGCATACTCACGGAGGACACTGTGCCCATCTCGACGCTTGACCACGTTGCCGACCTGTTGGCCGCCCTCCAGCGCGACGATGCTGACGCCTTCGCCCGCGCCCTGATCCGGCTCGAAACCCACATGGGTCCAGATGACATCGCCGACCTGCTTGCCGCAGTCCTGGACGATGAGCCCCCGGCATTCCAACCGGCGCACACTACACCAGGCGCGGTGCCGTGTGCCTGAGGGCTACCGAGGAGGGCGCCGCCGCTCAGCTCCCTGCAGCCGAGCCCTCAGACTCTTCCTTTGCCATAAGTGCCTTGATATCCGCCCATTCGTAGACCACCTCGGGTAGCATGACGCCATCCTCGTCGAAGAGGCGCTCGTCAACCAGGCGTCCGCCAATGGCCTCATAGAAGCCGCGCGCCGGAGCATTCGCAGCCAGGCAGCCGATCCGGAGCGCGATCATGCCCTTCTGCGCCAGGTCTGCTGCCACCGCCTGCACCAGACGCCGACCCAGTCCCTGCCCCTGGTGGCGCGTGGAGATATAGAGAGCGTGGACTGCGCCGGTTTGCGGCAGCACCTCTGCATCTGCCGGGCCACCCATCGCCAGCCCGACGATCTCGCCGTCGTTGTGCTGGGCGACATAGATGCAGTCCTGAGGCCGCTCAGCTGTCGCGATCTCGCGCAGCGTGCGCGCCCAGCCGTCTGCCGAGACCTCCGGTGTCCACTCCTCAGCACGCTTCGTCCAGGCGGCGTCCGGCATCTGTCCCCGGTGGGCCGCCAGGTAGGTCGCGACCATGACCTGCCCCATAGCCGGGGCATCTGCTTCGTGTGCAGCCCGGATGATGATCATACACGTCCTCCTGGTTTGCCCGGAAGCGGCGCTATCGCCCATTGCCCGGTAGCTCGCATCCCCATCGCTTCAGGGTGTCTCGCCATCAGGATGGCCACCGCTGCCAAGCACGCGCTGGCGGAATGCCGCTAATTCTGCTATGTGCTGCTCGTAGTGCCCATAGGTCGTCCATTTGGCCCACCAGCCCACCTGCTGCCGACCGTACTCGTTGAGGAGTTGCTCGTCACTCCCGCTCTGCAGCAGCTGCAAGAGGGCCTGCCGCTTCTGCAGCAGCCGGTCGCGGCTCTCGGCCAGCGGGCGAACCCCCGTCTCCTTGTTCGCGCCGCTCCTGCTTCCTGACCGCTTATCGGATTGTTGAACAGAGCCTAATCATTTCCCATCTCCGTTCACGTCCTGCCGGGGCACGTCTGACTTCCAGGTTCACGCGGGCGTGAGGCAACCGTCGATCCAGCTTGCAACCGCTGAGGAGCTTTCCTCAATCGTCGACGCACTCGTGTCGATGCGGGCGAGGAGTGGCGCAACTTCGGCGGGCGGGTCGCCGAGCCAGCGGTTGAAGGCCAGCTGGGCGGCGATGAACGCTTCCTGCCCGCTTTCCCGCCAGGCCGGACGTGAGCGAAGTCGCGCCTCGAGCACGGCGTCGTCGCAGGTGAGCGCCAGGTAGCGGACAGTGGAGAAGTAGCGTTGCTCGACCAGTGTCTCAACGTTCGCCGGCACCACCATCCCCGCGCTGAACAGCACCACTGGGCGGCCCGACTGGTTGATGCTCAGGCAAAGCCGCAGCCAGCTGGTGCGGAAGGCCAGGTAGCCATCGCCAGGGGTGTCGAAGGCAGGCTGCCAGAGGATGTCGCCGTCGAGGATGATCACGTCGTCACGCGCGCCGAGCAGCCGCTGGGCGAGCGTCGACTTTCCGGTCCCGCTGGCACCCCCGACGACCAGCAGCGGGAGGGCGCGCAGGGGATGCGCGAAGCCGCACTCAGGGCAGCGTGCCTGCGACCGAGACAGGTCGATCTGTTTATCCGGCCGGTAGCTGCCACACGACCAGCAGACGTGGAACATCTCAGCCTCCGGGTTGATCCAGTGCAATCCAGTGGCCCGCAACGGCTTGGGGTGCCTCAGGAGCGTCTGCTCGTCCTCCAGCATCTGTCTGTTGCGCCTGGTGATCCGCGCCGAGCCGCTGTCGGTCACGTCACAGGTCACCTCTACGCGCGTGAGCCAGTGCTTTCGCGCCTCGACGAGGGTGAGCGCTAGCGGGGCGGTGCCAACGCCCTGTCGCCGGGCACCGGGCTGTACCGCGTAGCCGATGCGCCCACCGATGTTGGTGAGCTGAGGCGTCAGCCTGTGGCGCAGCCTGCTGACGGCAAGTACCTGATTCTACCTGGAACCGGGTGTACTGCGGGAGTTCCTTCTACCACCACAATACCACGCTGATACCAGCAGAGGAAAGATTTTCTATAGACAAGCCGCTTGCGCCGTGCCATTTTTGGTGTACTCTAGCAAGAAGACCCATAAAAGAAATACAACACTGCCTGTTCTGCTGATTGCCACCCGATTGTGGTGTTTGATCACATTCAGCGACTGATTCTCTTGCTTGCCATATCACGATCAGCATAAAGGACGTCAGGATGGCACGGAAACGTACTAAGGTCGCCAAACAGGCCCAGACTCTCCTGGTGTGGCTGGAAAGCCTGGATCTGCCCACGCGGGTGATCAACGCGCTGCGCCGAGACCTGGAGGTCGTCACGGGCGAGCGGGAGGACGAAGACGGTGGGGTGCTGGCGGGGTTTGACCAGACCCGCTTCATCGAGGAGCTGTACCAGAAGCGCGGCGGCCAGATTGGCAAGGTACCCTCCGTGGCCGCAAGCGCCATTGAAGCGCTGCGGGCGGCGATCCCCGCCCCGGTTAGCGCAGACGAGCAGAACGCCGAGCAGCCGGCCCAGGGTGTTGAGGCAGCAGCCGAGGCAGCCCCAGAAGGCACCGAGACTCCGCAGGAAGCCACAGCGCCGGAGGAGATTGATGCTGCCGCAGCCGCTCCTGGTGTTCACAAAGCGGTAGACGCTGGCGCTTCGCCAGAGGGGGTTGTCGAGGCTGCTAAGCCACCGGCTGACGCCGCACCAGCGGCTGTCATAGAGCAGGCAAAGGCCTCTCGCGCCCCAAAGCGACGTGGACGGCCCCCACGAGCAGCAGTAGACCTGGTGATCGCCGAAGAGCCCGCAGGGGTGCTGGCCGCTCCCGCAAAGCGCCGAGGTCGTCCACGACGCGATGAGGTCGCGTCGGAGGGGCCTGCCGAATCGCCGCTGCGGACACGCCGTGCAAGAGTCACCGCGGCACGCGATGCAGCACCGCAGGCCCCAGCTGCACCACCGGCAGAGACCCCTGCGCCAGCCCTGAACGTGCCTGCAGCACCTTCGGCGGCTGACCCCTCATTCGACGTGCTGCTCCGGCTCTGGCGCGAGCTCCACCCCCACGGGCAGCGGGCGGCGATGCACTTTATGGCCGATTTGCTCGTTGGATAGGTTGAGGGGAGCAGGTACTGGGGCTGTTCAAGGCCGAGCTGAGGCTGCCTCGCGAGCTCGAGTACACGACCAGCTCACGACGCCTACCCCGACTCTGGAGCGTGCCGCGTGATCACGACGCTGATCTTTGACTTCGACGGCCTGATCGTCGACACCGAGACGCCGGACTACGTCGCGTGGCAGGAGGTGTACGCCGCCCATGGGGTCGCACTTCCTCCCGAAGTTTGGGCGATCAACGTCGGCTCCGGGCACCTCTTTGACCCTTATGCACATCTGGAGGCGCAACTCGGCCGAGCCGTCGACCGTGAAACGATCCGCGAGCAGGTCCGAGCGCGCTTCTGTGCTGAGCTCGGCGCCATCACCCCACTTCCCGGAGTGGTCGCCTATCTCACCGCCGCCCGGGAACTCGGGCTGCGGGTTGGCCTCGCCTCCAGCTCGTCCCGGGCCTGGGTCGCCGGCCACCTGGAGCAGCTTGGCCTCCTGGGGCACTTTGAGGCGATCTGCACCTCGGACGATGTCGCCCGCACCAAGCCCGAGCCGGATCTCTACCTGCTGGCACTCAGACGCCTCGGTGTTGAGCCCGGGCAGGCACTCGCGCTGGAGGACTCGCCCAACGGCGTGCGGGCAGCACAGGCGGCTGGCATGCGTTGTGTGGCCGTGCCGAACCCGGTCACCCGCCTGATGAATCTTCACCATGCAGACGTGGTCGTACCCTCGCTGGCTGACCTCCCGCTCCCTGCGCTGCTGGCACGATTTGCGGACTCGCGATAGCCTCAAAGGGGGGGCGCTCAGGCGGCTCGCCCCCAGGCCGCGTTCTGGAACACGACCCGATAGCCGTCGGGGTCCTCGAACGTCACACCCCGCTCGTCCCAGTAGGGGTTATACGACGGCACCGGAAGGTAGCCGTGGACACGCATGCGCTCGACGGCAGCCTGCCAGACAGCGGCGTCAGGGATGTAGAAGACCAGCAGATTGTCCTGCGTCGGCGCACGACCGACGAGGTGTCCATGCTGGCGGGTGAACTCCAGATGGTAGCCCGCCCCGGGCAGGCTGAGCATTACCCCGTCGAAGCCGGCGTGGTCCTCAAAACTCGCGATCACCTCCATGCCGACGCCGTCGCGGTAGAAGCGCAGAACCGCATCGAGGTCGTCGGTCGGTCGCGCCACACGGAAGTGCTGGGCGATCATCGTCTCCTCCTCAGCAGTCGGACGACCCGGGCATCCAGCCAGTTGCCTGGGTCCAGGTGTTCGCCCGGGCCATCAGCGCCCAGATGAAGGGGTCTTTCGCGTCGGTGTAGGCGTGGCGGTCGCCGCCGAGGCGGCCGGCGAGCTCGCGCTTGAGCGCCGCGTAGCGTGCCGCCTCGTCGGGCTGGGCGCGCAGGTAGTCGCGCATCAGCAGGGCGAACTGCTCCGACCAGCTGCCTGCCGCCCGTACATGGATGTGAATACGCGGCCCGGCGGCCTCGCGGAAGTAGCGCTTGGTGCGCTCGGGGTTGTCCGCCTGCCAGCGGAAGCCGGCCGACTCCAGGCCTGGTTGGTAGGTGCTGACGGGCTCCAGGGAGGTGACACTGATCTGGACATCGAGGATGGGCTTCGCGGCCAGGCCCGGCACACTGGTCGAGCCGATGTGGTCAATGCGCAGAGCGAGGGGGCCAAGGGCTTCCCGCAGCCGCGTGCCCAGCCGCTGGAACTGCTCGGGCCAGGTGGGGTCGTAGTCCACGATCACGATCCGGTCTTCCACTGCTACCTCCCCCGTGTTCAGGTTTCCCGCGTCAGGGTCAGTATACGTGGGCTGTTCACGCACCGCTTCGTGCTACAATCCGATGCCCATTACGGGGGAGCATCGAGCTCTATGTCATCGGCGAGCAGGCGCAGGAGAGTGCCGGGATCGGCCGCGCTGGCTGCCTGGTGTAGCGGAGAGAGCGAGTTGAGCCCCGTCCTGGTACAGCCTACCCTTCGGCAGCGTACTGTCAGGGCGAAATGTGAGCACCCGGCTTACTGAACAAGTCAAGCGTTCTTGCTTGCCGCTTGGTCGAAGCGTAGGCCGCTAAAGCCTTCGCCTGTCCCGGCTGCTTTGCGGCGTGAGATCCAGAGGTGCGTGCTGCCATCCACCCAGCGGGTGCGACCGGCAAGGCGCAGGATAGTCGTCCCGGCCCGGCTTACTTCCTCTTCCCGGATGCGGTAAACCTTTTGGGCTGGAACGTTTGTCGGCTGAAGAATCCTGCCGGCTGGTCTGATCAGCTGTCCCCATTGGTCGGGCAGTGCTCCGATCTCGAGGCTGTACGAGCCGGTTTCTGGGGCGATGTTGACCGGTGCAAAAGGGATCCAGTGAACCGGGACGGAGGTGTACAGCGAGTAGCGGAGCGCGGCCACGGCAGGAGCGGGCGCCTCGTCCCCTCCGTTGGTTGACGGCGTGATTGGCGGTTTGCCGGCCAGATCGCGCTCGTGGCCGGGCCAGGGTTGGCCGAGGCCGTCCTGGGTTGTTTCTTCCACAGCCCACACCAGGTTGGACATCTCGTCGCGGAGCAGGCGCACCTCCTCGAGCACCGGTCCGGTCTGAACGGCCCCGGCCGCGCTCCACGGCAGGAGGAAAAAGGGCGCAACCCCGGCCTGCGTGTCCGCCCGGGCAGTGGAGAAGAGCGTCCAGCGTGCTCCTGCCGGCTGGCTTCCGTCCAGAGTGTCGGCCCGCTTGACCAGGGTGCGCTCGCCAAATACGTCGTGAACCAGGAGCGCGTCGATCCAGCACAGCGTGCCAACCGGCTGATCAAACGGGATCACGAACCAGTCGTTGCCGTGCACAAGCATAAAATCCATCAAGAGCAGCTTCGCCAGGTCGCGCTTATCCGGCTGCACGAGGCCGAAGTCGGTGCTGTTGCGCTCGAACTCCCACCAGCGCGCGTTCGGCATGCCCTTGAACTGCACGTTCATCGGCAGCACCTCCAGGCGCCGGCTCTCGCCCGGGGCTGGTGGCGGCTGCACTGGTGTCTCGCTCAGCAGGTCGAAGTCGCACCAGTCGAACTCGCCGTCTCGGCCCGGGTGGGCAGAAAGGTGCAGGCGTTGTTGCTTTTGCAGCGCGAGCGCCTGCACTGCCACTTCGTACTCCAGCTGATCGGGGCGCCACGCGGCGGCGTCCTGAAGGCCCAGCCCGCCGAACAGCTCCTTGACCCAGAGCGCCAGCTCGTCGAGGGCCGCCAGGGCCGCCGTCCGCTCCTCGGCGCTGAGGTCCGCGGGCAACGTGAAGCCGGCCTGGTCCTGATGGGCCTGGTGCAGCCGATACCCGTCGATCGCGCGCCCCGCACACACGCGCAAGAAGCGCAGGGCCTCCTGGTCACGGAGCAGGTAGACCGTGTAGGCACCAGCCGTGCCGACCACCGCATACCTCTGCCCATCCTGGTCATCGGTGACGGTCCATTCGGCGCCCTGCTCCTTGACCCAGACCAGGCTGCCCGGCGACAGGCGCGCGTCGTGGAGCGCAAAGGCCTCCACCAGCGTGGCCGGCGGCTCTGCGCCGCGGTCGAGATCGGGCTGCAGCTGCTCCGTCACCTCGAACAGGCGGTCGGCGCCCGAGCCGAGCAGCAGCGGGAGCGGATAGCTGCGCCGGAAGTGCTTGACAAGGGCGATGGTTGTGCCAGGATCGGGCAGCACCTGGCCGAGCAGCCTCTCGAAGCACTGCCCCAGCTCGACGCGCACGGAAAGGTCGGGCGTAAACGGCTCAGACTGCACCAGCGCTTCCAGCGGTGGCGGGGTAGCGCCAGCGAAGGCCTGTGACGGCCCGCCTGCCGGCTGCCAGGCCGTGAAGCTGCCGAGGGTTGCATCCAGCTGGATATAGGCCGGGGAGGCCGCATCCTGGCCGTTGAATTCACCGAGCTGCCATTGGCGGGCCAGCATCCAGGCGGGGTCGCGAACCCGCGCGGCGAGGCCTGCGGCGATCGACGCGGTGCGGGGCCGGGGCTCCAGCCGGTTCCAGAAGGTGATCGAAGGCGGCATGATCGCTCCCTCCTCGCGCGCTTAGTCGCGCTCGCGCCACGCGCCGAGGTTTGTCGAAACCGCATCGCTTTCGCGCTGCTGCGCGAGGTCGTCGCCGGTGTTGTCGGCCACAAACAGCGCTGGCAGCCACTGTCCTAGCGCACCGAGCAGCTCAGCATCCGCGGAGCGGACCCTGGCGAGGTCGAGCCCCTCGTTGACCGCGGCGATCAGGTCGTCCAGCTTCCAGCGACCCTGCGGCTGCGGGGAGACCGCGAGGAGCACGGCGTGGGGTGGTTCGGCGCCGGGCCTGTCGTAATGGAACGCGATGCCTGTCTGCTCGCTGCGGCCGGGGATGACCTCCGGCCACTCATCGATCATCAGCCCGCGCCACAATCCTGCTGCGGCAAGCTGATCAGGACGCTGCAGGGCGATGGAGAGGCGCCCTGAGGGAGGGCGCTCGCTCTCGTCGGCGAAGGGGAGCGCGGCCCAGCGCTCGCCTGCCTTGTACGGGAGCTGCAGCACGTCGAATGGGGCCTGTCCCGCTCCCAGGGCGCCGGCGTACAGCTCCAGGCGACGCCAGCGCTCCAGGGCGGGGCGCACGCGGGCGGCACCCTGGAGCCACAGGCGAATACGGTTGTGGCGCTGGCCGCTGGTCGCGGCCTCGATCCGTGGCGGGTCCACCAGGCTCAGCGCCAGCTCGTCGGCCGAGGGGCGCTCGAGTTTGAAGGCGGGGAGGAAAAGCAGATCGGCACCAAAGACCGCTCGCATCACCTGGCCTGCCGCCCTGGCCCAGGCTGCGTCCTGGGTGTTCGGCACTGCGATCGCCGCCGCCTCAGCCTTGCGGCGCTCGAGCTCGCGCTGCACGCGGCCCGCCTGTGCAAGCAGTGCTTCCGCCAGCTCGACCGTGCGCTGGCGGGCGCGTTCCTGCTCCCACTCTGGTTGCCCGCTGTCCACCATGGGGTTCGACGCGCTGTCCGGCAGGCCCTCGGCCAGGCCGAACATGGCAGCGGCGAGCAGCGCGACGCGAAGGGGCTGGGGGTTGGGAAGGGATGATCCTGGCTGGCTCTGGTACGCCGCAAGGCTACTCGCCAGCGTGGCGTTGGCACTGATCAGGCTCTCGATGGTGTTAGCGAGGGCGGCCCGCGCAGCCGTCGCACGCTGGTCGGTTTGCTCGCCCTGCCATTCAGCGCGGGCGCCCAGCGCTGCCTGCTCCGGCAGGAGCAGATCGGCCGGCGCCAAAGCCCTTGCGCTGCCGAGCGCCGCCTGGATGGCGCGCGCCTGCTCCAGAAGCTCGGGGAAGCTGCGCACCGTGCCCCGATCCCAGCTCGGGTCGGGGGCGTAGACGATCCGCACGCTCTGCCAGGTGGCCCCGCGCGGCGCATCCGGCTGGCTCAGAGCGGCGTACGCCACGCGCCGGTCCAGCTCGCTGCCTGCGGGCGCCTGTGCGGCGAGGGCGGAGAGCGCCAGCAGATCGAGCGGGTGCAGGCCCAGATCGGCCAGGGTAACGTCCTGCAACGGCTGCAGCTGCTCAGGATCGCCCGCGGCGGGAGCCAGCACAGCGACCCGGCAGCGCACCTGCCGCGGGTCGCCGAGCTGTTGGGCCACCCAACGATCCAGGGAGGGCTCGGCGGCGGCGCGCGGCGTCGGCTGGGCGGGCCAGCCGTCGGGGGTGGGGGCCACCGGGGGCGCGAGGGCGACGATCACCCGGTGAGTGAGGCTGCTGCCGCTCCGCGGCGCCCGCGCAACCTCGGGCTCCGGTGGACGAAGCCCCTGCGCCATGGCGTCAAGGGTGGCCACGCTTGCGGCGGTGTTCCCGCGGACCGCCTGGTACACCGCCTCGCCGAGCATGAGGTCGGCCACCCCGTCGAGCAGGCCGGTCAGGCGGTCGACTAGGCCTTGGAGCTGCTGCTTGTCGTCTCCGCTGGTCGTCAGGCCGGCGAAGGGGTCGGACGACTGCTGCAGGGCCAGCCCATCGACCACGTTGCGCGCGGCGATGGCGGCTGCCGGCTGCGAGGCGAGGTGAGGGTTGGGCGCGACGAGCGGGAAGCGCTGGCGCAGCGGCTCGATGTACTGCTCCAGCTCGCGCTCGTGCAGGCCCCGCTCGAGCTGGTAGCCAAGCAGCGCGCTCAAAGGCTGCCCCTGGCGCAGCGCATCAAGCAGCCACATGGCTTCGCGCACCCGCCGGGACGAGAGTTCAAGGGCGTAGCGTTGCGGCGCGCTCGCCGAGCGGGTCATGTAGCCGTTGCGCAGCACCGCCGCCGCCGCGGCGTGGGCCATCGAGGGGGCGTGGATATGCCCGCCACCGCTGGCCGGCACGATGGCGGGCTGCCCGTCAACCGTCTCCCACTGCACGCTCGCGGCGGCTTGTGGCCGCAGATCTTCCACCCAGCCGTAGGCACCCAGAACGCTGCCGCTCGCCGTGCGGAGCGCATCGAGGCGGCGGCTGGCAAGCGCGGTGATCCAGGCGTCGAGCCGATGGGAGCAGACGTCGAGCGTCTCGGTGAATAGGCGCTCCAGCTCGGCCACCGACGGGGCGTCGGACGCGGTCACGCCGGCCAGGCGAAGCAGGAGCTGCTGGTAGCTCAGGAGTTCGGCCGCTTCCGGCGCTGTTCTCAGCTCGCTCCACAGGTACTCGCCCAGGGGTCTGCCGGTGTGTGCCGGCGCCCCGAGCCGCTCCCAGGCGGACTCCGCCGGGGAAACACCCGGTCGCAGGCCGGCCAGTTCAGGCTCGCGCCGGAGCTGGCGGTGCTGGTGTGGGGTTATGTGGCCCCGTTGCAGCAGGTACGCAAGCGCGGCGCGGTCGTACTCCAGCAGCAGGGCGTGCCGCAGCACCAGGAAAAGCAGTGGCGGCTGCTCCATGCTGGTGTGGGCGAGGGCGAAGCGGAGCGTGTCCACCACCCGCTGGCCTTGCACCCCCGGCGGCAGCTGCGCGAGCCAGGCGATGTAGTTTGGATAATCGCCGCGAGCTGAGACGAGTGGCGGAAGGGGCCGGTCAGCGGGGAGTGCGGCGTCGAAGACAAACGGGTTGCGGAAGCGATAGGCGGCCCGGTCGAACACTATTTCGCCGAGGCGCGCCTGCCATAAAGGCTTGGCCGCGCTCACATCCCAGGCGGGGAAGCCGAGGAGTTGAAGCACAGAGTCGAGCGCCTGCCTTCGGCGCTCCTCCCAGGCACTCCAATCCCAGCTCTGGAAGCCCGCAGGTGCGAAGAACTGCGTGCCGCGGTAGTGGTACAGGTTCAAGAGCAGGTCGCCGCCCAGGGTCGAGCGCACGCGCGCCTCGCGGGCGCTGGCCTCGGTGGCGAGCACGTCGAGGAGATCCTTATCGGGGTCCTGGCTCTGGCGGCGGACATGCGGCGCGTTGAGCCCCGCCTGCTTCCAGTGCCGGCGCAGCCGGCGCAGTATGCCCACGTGGCCGCCCTGGCTGAGGCGAGCCAGGCCCACCCCTACGGCGACCGTCCCCAGGTTGGCGCCGGGAAGTACCTGCGTTGATCGCCAACGCGCTGGCTGGCCGGTCCCATCCAGCTCATCGGCGATCTGGAAGCGGTGAGCCAGGAAGAGCCGGAACCTGGAGCCCGTTACGATCAGCAGCTCCTGGCGTCCGCTCTGGTTCAGGTCGGCGATGGCCAGCGCGCTATGAAGTACCGGCCCGGGCGGCGGCTCGGGAAGAACCACGGGCCCCTGCCAGGCGGCAGGTTGCCCGCTCGGGTCCAGGTTGAAGCCGACCTGGTAGAAGCCAGAGCGCGCATTCAGGGGGAAGCCATAGCGGCCAAACTGAAGCAGCAGCAGCTCCGGCCGGCCGTCGCCGTCGATGTCCGCCACGCCGAGCGTGCTTCCCGGGTCGTCGCTGACGAATGGCGTGGTGGGCAGCTGCCAGGGCGGCTCCCAGGCCCCCACCGTGCCATCAGGGCGCAGGCCGCGCCCCACGCGACAGAACGCCTGCGCCTTTAGGTCCCCCTGCGCGGCGCGCTCCTGGTGAAACACGAGCAGGTCGGGCTGCCCATCGCCGTCGAGGTCGGCCACAGCGACGGTGATCGCCTCGGTCCACGGCCCGAACGCCCCGCCGAGCGGCTGCGGCTCGCCCCAGCGCGCGACGCACCCGGAGCTGTCGAGCTGCCAGCCGATCCGGTAGAAGCCCTGCACCGCGCCGCCCTGGCTTTCGGCATGGACCACGAGCAGATCGGGGCTGCCGTCGCCGTCCACGTCCGCGACGCACATCCCGGCGCCGCTGGTTTGTGCGCCGAAGCGAGCGGGCAGGAGCTGTGGCGCGCCCCAGCCGGCCTGATGCATCCCGCTCGACCCAAGGGTTTCGCCCATGGAAAGATAGCCCCGGCTTCCCTGGCTGTGCCGATCCACCTGGAGCAGCAGCAGGTCGAGCGCCGGTCCGGCCGTGGGCGGGCTGGCGTCGGCGGCCCAGCGTTCCAGCGAGCTTACCGGAAGCAGGCCGTAGGGCGTGCTGCCGACCCTGAAGGCCGGGTAGGGGCCGCGGCCACGGACGTGCTGGACGAAGTGCGCTCTAAGCCGGTCGATCTCGGCATCGGAGAGCACCCCCTGGGCGGGCAGCACCTGGCCGAGGCGCTGGGGGGGGCCGAGCAGTTGCTCCAGGTAATAGCCCAGGGTGGCCGGCCACAGGGCGGCGTTCATGTCTGCGGCGCGACGCTGCTCGACCCCGTCGGCGCCGGCCAGATGGGAGGCGAGGGCGGGCTCCAGGCCCAGCGCGGCGGTGAAGATATGGCCGTCATGGTCAGGCGGCTGGTCGGGCCGCAGCACAATCTGTCGCTCGACGGCGTAGCTCAGGGCGCCGTCGGCATCGGGCGGAGGGTAGGCGGAAGGGGCCTCAGCGGTGTTGTTGGTCGGGGTGCCCTGGGGCACCAGGGCCAGCCCGTCGGTGTAGCGGTGCGCCTTCAGGAGACCGGCGAGCGCCTGGCCGCCCTCTGCCGGGTCCAGCGACGCTTTGACCCCGAGCACGAGCAGCCGCGTGAAGCCCGCCCTGTCCTCGGGGCTCAAGGGGATGCGCAGGGCCATGCCGGCCTGCTCCGCCTGCACAACGTCGTAGGCCCAGGCCAGGTCGGGGTCGCTCAGCAGATCGCTGGCCGAGGTGAGCCCGCCGCGCTCAAGCCCGGTCAGTGGGCCGACGCTCAGGGCAAGGGGCTCGACCACCGGCCGGCTGAGGGCGCGCAGCACCTCGCGCTCGCCCCGGTATCCCACCACGAGCCAGCGGTCGGGGAGCAGGCTGGCCCGGGCAGGGCGCGTCCAGCCGTGGGGTCGGATCTGTTCGGGCGCGGGGAACTGTGGCGCTGTGCCGGCTGTGCCACGCTCGTCCAGGTTTGTGGGCTCCGTCTGCTCCACGATCCAGGCGAGCCGCGACGCCGGGAAGTCCTGCAGAAGGCGGCGCCAGACGGGGAGCTCTTTCTGCCGCTGCTTGCCGGCGTCTGTCCGGTCCACGTGCCAGGCTTCGCGCCAGAAGAACTCGCCGGCGGCGCGCTCGGCCTGCGTGAGCCAGGGCTCGTGCGTATCGGCGTGGAGGGCGTCCGGGTAGATGCGCACCCAGAGCTCAGTGGGGCTGCCCACCGGCTTGAAGCGCGTCTCGACCCGCACCGGGAGCAGGGTGATTGGCAGGGCGGCCGGTAAGGTGTTTAGATCCGCAGCCGGATCAGCGGGGTAGAGCCAGGCGCTCAGCGCCGCCACCACATTCTGGCGCGCGGCGCGCTCGTCGCCCAGGGCCGTTTGAACTGCCGCGGCCGCCTGCGCGAAGGCCGCTTGCGCGGCCTGCACAGCGGGGTCATCAGCGGAGGCGAGGCGGGACAGGCGGCGCCATTCCGCCATGGTGCCGGCCTGCTCCGCCATGGTGCGCAGCGTCTGCTCGTGTTTGAGGCGGAGCGCCTGGCGTGCCTGCGCCAGTGCGAGCTTCTCGGCGTGGGTATGGCTCATGGTGCCTGCGGTTCCTTGTTACGGCGGGAGCAGATCGGTGGCGTGAATCGCTACCCGGACGGGCTTCTGGAGGGTGATGCTGGCGACATCGGAGGAGGTGGAGCCCAGGGCCGCGTGCCAGCTCAGCCCCTGCCCGTCGAAGGTGGGAGCGAGCGTCGGGCGAGCGTCGTCTAGGTTGATGTAGTGGAGCTTGGCCAGCGCGGCGGGCAACTCGGCCTCGGTCGCGGCGGTGTCGCTCACCAGGTGGCCCCAGGAGAGCGTCTCCCAGCCCTCCTCCAGCTGTGCCCCCGCATTGCTCTGGCTGGCGCTGTTCAGCCCGAAGCGGAGCGAGGTAGCCTGCTCCTGCAGCACAAAGAAGAAGCCGGCAGCGCCGTTCTCCCCCCGAGCCTCGGCTTGCGACAGCTGAAAGGCGAAGAACGAAACATCCGGCTTCAGTGTGCCGCTGAAGATCGGATGGCGTTCGTCATCCGGCCCGATGGCGCCGTTGGTGTCGGCGATCTTGCGCCCTTGCTCAGGCATGCCCTCCGTTATCCAGGCGGCCCGGGTCGCATACACCAGCGCTTCAGGGTAGCGCTGGAGCAGGTCGCCGCGGAGCAAGAGCACCAGCATGCTGCCGGTCGGCGTGGCGGTCGGCGAGTTGGGGTCGGCGTGCGAGCCGATCGGCCCGCGCCAATCGTCGAGCGGCAGCAGATCGTGCAGCTTTTCCGCCGACGGGAGGCCGCCCTGCCTGGTAAGGAAGCCGCTGGAGTCCCAGAATGTGCGGAAAAAGGAGCCGCGCTGGTCGGTGGGGTAGCCGCGCCACAGCAGCTCGCGCCCCAGTTCGTGGTTGAGGCCAGCCATGTAGGCCTCGATAAAGGGCTGGTTCGCCTCGAGCAGCGACACGCTGTTGCGGGACACATGCTCCAGCCCGGGCAGCAGCCAGTCCTGCGATAGCTCGACCAGCGGCCTGAACATGGGCTGCCGGAACTCGGGGTAGGCCATCACCTCGCCCAGGGCGTCCGTTCCCCGCCAGGCGCGGCCGTGCGCTCCAAGCGTGAGCCGGCTTTGATATGGGCGCTCGATGGTCTGCTGGGGGTGCAACGCTTGCGTGAGCGTGGCGGCCAGCGGCTCCAGATCGATCGGCTGGCGAGGCGTGGGCCCCACGCCCGGCTCCTGGGTGCGTTCCACGAGCCGCTCCAGCTCGCCGCTGAACCAAGCCCAGCCGGTGCTCCCTGGTTCGACCTCCGTTGGCGGCGCGCTAAAGGGGCTATCCTGGTCGTACGGGTTATAGTTGCGGGGAACGGTGTGGTTTGGGTCGGGAGCGTGGGGAGTCTGGCTCAGCCTGCCGCCGATGCCTGCCGCGTCGGTCGTGTTGATCGCCCCGGGCGTGGCTGGCGGCGGCGCCAGCACCAGGCTGCCCTCGTTCAGGCGCTGGAGCAGCGGCTGCCGGCTGGCGAGGCCCGGACGGCCCTGGCGGCGCCCGAGCGGGCCCAGGGGGCGTGCCACGCGCCGCCACTGGGCGTCGAGCACCCCGCCGGGGAGGGGGCTGTCGTCTATGCCGGCGAGCACCGTCTGCCCGTGGTGGAGCACCCGGCCGTGCACAGGGGCGCAGAGCTCCAGCACGCCCTCAACCGTGGCAGTAGCCAGGTGGCGGAGGTGGACGCGGGTCGCGGCCTCGCGGGCGAGCTGGGCCTGGCGCAGCTCGGCGTTGATCCGGCGGATGGCGCCGACCTGGCGCCAGGCGCTGGCCATGAGCTGCTGCTGCTGGCTCTGCACGACACTGGTGCCGAGCGCTGCGGCGACACGCAGCCGGGGGTCGATGTTCAGCTCGTGGAACCAGCGCCGCCCTGCGTTTGGGTTGTCCGGGTCGATGGTGTGCTGAGCCGCGTGGTGCTGCCCGTACAACGGGAGCAGCGCCGATATGTTGGCGGCGGGCTCAGGCGCCGGCCGAGGCTGAATAACGAAAAGGTCGGGCAGGCCGTCCCCGTCCCAGTCGGCCAGCGTCAGCGCGGCCGCGGCGTCGGCCGGGCCCAGCAGGGTGGGGAGGCGGGTAGACTCCCGAAAGTTGGCGTCCCCGCTCAGGGTGATCAGCTCGACGGGGGCGTCCGGGGCGCTGCCGCGGGCGATCAGCGTGAGCTGGGCGCTTTGTCCGCTCCGCGCCACCGCCATGGCCGTATAGTCGTCGGACTCCGGCAGCTCGATCCCGTCGCTGAAGAGCAGAGCCCGGAAGCGCGCCGCGCCCGACAGGATATGCAGCCGCGCCGAGCCGCCGCCCGTGCGCTTTTCCAGCGCCCAAAGGTCGGGGATGCCGTCGCCATCGTAGTCGCCGAGGGCGAACTCGTAGGCGCTCGACGCCGGCAGCACGGTCACATCCTGGCGCTCCGGCCGGCTAAAGCGCGAGTTGTCCGTGTAGAGCGTGTACTCGACGCGCCGCGAGGCCGTTCTGCCGAGTGTCAGAACCACCAGCGCCTGGCCGGTGAAAAGGAAGCGATGGTTGGGGCCGGGCGCGGGCAGGCTCACCCCGGCCTGCCAGACGGTGGCGTCCGGCCTGGCGGCGTCGTGGACGATCCGCAGCGTCGCCCCACCCGCAGGCTCCTCCGCGACGAGCGCCAGGTCGAGCGTCCCATCCCGATCCTGGTCGGCCAGCGCAAAGAACGGCCCGCCCGCAAGCTCCGGCAGCGCCGTGTCGCCGGTGTGGACCACCTGCTGGTAGAGCGACGCCGCCGAGAACACGCGCACCCGGGTCTTGCGCGTGAGCTGCGCGCGTGGCCCGTTGAGCAGCTCGGCGAAGCGGGCCACCCAGAGGTTGCGCGCTGCGGGGTCCCAGGGCTGGCCGGCGCTCGGGGCGCGGAGCGCGCCCTCCAGGTCGAGGGGCGTGGCGGAGGCGGAGGGCAGGCCCGCACAGGGGCGGCTCGCGTCCATGGGGCGCCGGCCGACCTTTGAGTCCACCTGCTGCTTCTCCAGCAGGGCGACCAGGTGCTCGAAGTCGCCGCCGGCCCCGGTGCCGAAGCGCCAGGAGAAATAGACGGGCAGGGCAAGGGCGGCGGTGCGCACGCCCGGGTCGGCCTGGGCATCCTCCCAGCTAGGGGTGAGCGCGTCCAGCACGCCGTCGGCGGGGTCCACCGGCTCGGCCAGACCTGCGCGCCGCCCGCGCTCGAAGACGGGCACCAGGAAGACGGTGTAGGCGGTGCGCGGCTCCAGACGGCGCGCGCAGAGCAGCCTGGCTACCGCACGGTTGGGCTCGCGGTCCAGGATCGCCCGCAGCCTGCCCGCGTCGAGCGATTCCGCCGCGCCGTCGAGCTGCACGTGGGCCCACGCCCAGGCCTGGCTCAGCCGGGGCAGCGGCGCCTTGGGGTCGACGTTCAGGCGCGGCAGGGCGGGTGTGTCGGTGCGGGGCTGTGGGGGCACAAGGGTCTGCTCGTCGTCCTTGAGGGCGATCAGGCAGAGCCACGGCCGCAGCCGGCCGGTGAGCCCGGGGGCGGCGGGCGTGTAGCGCCAGGGGAGGTCCGGCTGACGCAGCTCGAGCATGGGGAAGTAGTTGCTCTCGACGTCGAACACCTCTGGTTTTGGCCAGATGTCGGCGATCGCCTGGGGCGTCAGGCCGGTGATCTCGCCCGGCCCGATCAGGGCGAGCGGCTCCACGGCCACGTTCTGCTCGCCTTGAGGCGCGCCCTGGACCTGCACCGCCAGGTCGAGCGTGGCCCGCGCCGCGATGGGCTGGCCGGCGAGGCCGTCAGGCCGGCGGATGCCGAGGGCGATGCCGCGCCGCTGCCAGGCAAGGAAGCCGTACGTTCCGAACTCGTCGCTCATCGGCGCAGCTCACTTCTCCGCACGCGGCACCACCTGCAGGCGGCCGCGCTGGGCCGGGTTCTGTGCGAGATACTTCTCAAGGGCCTGAGACGCCGCGGTTTTGGTTTGGGGCGCAGGGATGGCGATCGGCACCTCGCTGAGGCTGCGCACGTCGACGATCACATAGGTGTCGTCGTCGAGGCTGACGAGCGCCGGCGTTCCGGGGAGCGGGGCGTACATATCCAGCTCGCCCGACGCCAACGCCGCTCTGGCCGCCGCGGAGCGCCCCAGCAGCGCCTCGTGCTGCCTGGGTCGTAGCTGGAGCATATCCGCCGGCGGCTCAGGCCCGTCGACGATCACCTGCTTGTAGCTGTAATCGGCGCGTTTCAGGGCCCCGAAGCCCACATCGTCGCCCGCGAAGCTGAGGCCGGCCTGCATCTGCTCGAAGGAGGGCCGCGAAAGCTTCTGCGCGTCGCTAAGGGCCGTAAACTGGGCGGGGGCGAAGAAGTCGTACACCGCGGCCGGCTTGTGATGGTTAGCTGCGAGGAGCACCTTCTCGACCGTGTAGCGCTCGGGCGCGTCAAGCGGGGCCTGGCCGAACTGCGTGAGGGTGTGGTCGAGGGGGACCACTTTCTGGCGCAGCGTAAGGCCGCCCAGGGGGTCGATCAGCACATGGGCGGCCTTGCCCTCGCCGGGGAGGGCCAGCGAAACCACCGCTGAGACGGCGGGGGGTGCGAGCGGGGTCCAGTTGTCGGCCCTGGCGACCTCGGCTTTGAGCTGGGCCCAGGGGCTGGTGACCGCGATCGCGTAGTGGGCCTCTTCGCCGATGATCTCGTCGACGGCTACCTCGACCGAGAGGAACAGCACCGAGACCTTGGCCTTGCCCCAGACGTGCCAGGGTGTGGGTCCGGTGAGGTGGGCGTCGAGGGTGACGGTGGCCAGAAGCTGGCTGCCTCGCCGCAGCGCCGCGTTGAGGAACAGGTCGGCGCTGATGGCGAAGGGGAAGGAGATCAGCACATCGAAGCCGAGGGTGGCGCTCAGACTGAAGCCGCCCACCTCGGCCGTCAGCTCGCCGCGGGCGCCGAACTGCAGGGAGTTGGCGGTGATGGCGGTGTAGGCCTGAACCAGCAGACGCACCTGCTCGCCGAGCTGGATCGAGAGGCTCACACGCTTGAGCAGGGGGAACTCCGGCGGGGGCTGGAACTGAGGGTGCAGCCCGCCGACGGCCAGGGCGAAGTTGGGCGTGGTGCCCCAGGTGAGGCGCATGGCCATGTCGCCGGTCAGGGGAAAGCCGACCAGCTTGGAGTCGCGCAGGCTGGCGTCGATCGCGAGGAGCTGGCCGGGGATGTCGAGGACGCCCGCGATGTCGAGGTGCAGCTCGGCCGCGGGGGCGTCGGCGTCGGGCAGGGTGATGTTGACCTGGCCCAGCAGGATGATGAGCAGGCGGGGAAGCTGGATGATGATGCCGAGCTCGGCCTCGACGATGCGGGCGGGGCGGCCCCAGGCGATCGCGGCCATGGGGCCGAAGACAAAGCTGTTCTCGGTGGGCGGGAAGATCGCCTGCAGGTCGCTGATCAGCCGCGGCGCGTTCTTCACCGGGTCGTCGGGGAACAGGATCTGCCCCGCGGTGCCGCTGCGCACGCTGTCCTGCAGGGCCTGGACGACGATCGAGCGGTGGATGCCGGCGAGGCCGCCGAGGCCGGTGAGCGAGAAGCCGTAGCCAAGCTGGATGGGCGGGAACTTGGCGGTGATGATGATCAGGAACGAGAAGCCTTTGGCCCCGCCGGGGAGCCTGGTGTCGAGCAGGCCGATGGCGGCGATGTTGATCTGGTTGGCTTTGAGCTGCAGGATCCCGGCGTAGCGGCCGTTGGCGTGGTCGATGAACAGGTAACCGCCGCCGCTGATCGGCCCGGCCTTAACAGCGAGGCCGAGGCCGTCGGGGGGTTTGAAGCCGATGGCGACAGTAGGGCCCTGGTCTTTCACAAAGAGCAGCGTGGCGCTCAGACCAATGCGGTCTACGGTTATGCTGAGCGGGCCAAACACAAGCGAGCCGGTGGCCGCGACCACCGCCGCAAGACCCTCATTGCTGCCGCGCAGCGCGAAGTATACGGAGAGGATATTGACCACTCCGCCCAGACTCTGGTTGAGTGGTAAGCTGAACTCAAGCCCCCCGCTTCCCTTGAACTGGATCGGCTGGCCATTGACCACAGACAGCCCTATTCCGGCCGTGACGTTCACGCCCTCGGCCGGGAGCACCTTGGCGAGAAAGCTGTCGAGGGCGCGGCGGGTCAGCGTGATGGCGAGCTCGCCGATATCGAGGCCGGCCTCGATCCACTGGTCGTTGGATGCTGAAAGCTTTGCGTGCGCCGAAAAGCCGCGCATGCGCAGGAAGAAGGCGCTCCCAGCCGAGCCGATCAGGAAGATATCCGTCGTTGTCGTCGGTGTGCTGGGGCGCTGGGTGAACTGGAGCGCAAGGGCGGCTTCGGCGCCTGTGGGCAACCCGCTGATCGAGGGGCTCTCCTTTGGGCGCAGCTCCAGGCGCAGCCCGTCGAGTGTAGTAGCCAGAGCGCCCTGAAGCGCCAGCGACCAGCGCGGGCCAAGCTCCACCGTGCCGCTGACCGCTCCCAGCAAATAGGGCAGGAGCGCCAGCCCCCGCTGACGCGGTGGCTGTGCTGCGACAGGGCGCAGAGCGAGGCCGAACTCCTGATAGCTCTGCGTAACGCCCCAGCTGCCCCGCTTGAAGATCGGGTAGCGCATCTCGGCAACATTATCGGTCGCAAGGTACTCCCCGCCCGCCGCCCCGAGGGCGCGCGTCAGCAGCAAGAAATTGGCGAAGAACAGCCGCTCGTCGAAACCGCCCCGCGGCTGGGCGGGATCGCTGAAGTCGTCGGCGCCCCACCCATAGACCGCTGCAAGATGGTCGGAGGGCCTGCTGAAGAGGCGCGGGATCCCCTCCCAATCCACCGAGCGGTAGCCCTGGGCGTGATGGTGGGGCGGCAGCGGGCTGAGGATTACCCGGTTAGCCAGGCCGGCCAGCGTCAGGAGCGCAGAGACCGCAGGGCTACGTCGCTCCACGTAGCTCAGCAGCAGGTAATCGCTCAACCGGGTGAACAGCGTGCCGGGTTCCTTGATCTTGCTGTTGTCAAAGAAATCGACGCCCGCAGTCAGGCCGTCTTTGATCTTGGCGGCGGCGGCGAACACCGCCTGCACCTTCGGCGCGGCCGCCGCCAGCGCGGCCGGGTCCTCCTCGGCGATCGCGGTGTAGACCGCCTCGATCACCGCCTCGACCGCCGCCGCCACCGCATCGAAGGCGCTTTGCGCGCTCGCCAGCCCGGCCGCGGCCTCTGCCGGGACCTGCCAGCCAAGCTCCGTCAGCAACGCCACCACGGCCTGCTCGTCGCGCAACTCCAGCAGCGGCTCGACCAGCCGGGCCAGCTCCTTGAATATCGTGGTTTGGAGCGAGTCTGAGGGTTCGCTCATGTGAATGCTAACTCTCGCCTAGACTAAGGTGCGGCCGGTAAGCGATTGGCATCGAGCCGAAACGAGCCGCGAGCAGCTGAGGGCCGACCTAGACGAAAAACATTGGCTGGATTTACTGGATCGGTCTCTGTGTACCCTGGCCAGTTTAGTACGCGTGGGATCGAATCTTTGATGCTGTCAAATTCATCATCTACCAAGTTTTGCACAAAGTTGTTTAGCCCATTTGCAATCACCCGCTCGTCGTTCACGCCCCAATTCCAAAGCCGTATATCACGAATTATCCCTCCCTGAGCGTGGAAGATACCAGGATTCTGGTTAAGCGCATGCCAAAGGGCCTGGCGAAGAAGTTGACCTGGCTGATTACCGTTGGCTATATCTGCAGGGCGGTTGACGTGCCAGCGTAGCACAATGGCCATGGTGAGCTCAGACGAAAAAATTTCGGTCAACCGCACTGGATGTTGTATAGCTACATTATCCTCATCCGTTCGGAACAGGCGGTGAGGGTTCCCCGCTTGATCTGGCCATTCGATCGTTGTCAGAGCGCGTAAGCGCAGTCGCGCCATGTCCCACATTGCGTAGCGAAAATTTTGATTGGCCCGAACGCCCATAACGAAGCGGTAAAAAAGCGGCAGTAGTCGGAAGTACTCCAGATTGTTCCCATTCCAAGTTGGCAGGTCGCTCGGTGTATCTACGGCCTGCCAGGAGGCGGCGTAATCGATCGTCAGTTGATTTCCTTGCCAGGCAAGCTTCGTGGTTGCGTCGCGTTCGTCAGCCAAGTGGACATCGCCAACATACTTGCGCTCGGTCGCATTGAACATATTAGGCGCCCCCCACGGGGTCGGCACGATGCCGAAACGCCGAAATAGCTGTTTATAGTCAGCCGGAAATTGGTTCTGCAGCAAGGCCACCAGGGCGAGAAGTTCGCCGGAATCGAGCGTCCATTGGTAAAAGCCTACAGAAATAATTCCCGCGTCGTAACCATTTACTGCATCAAACATCGCACCGGCTTCAACGGCTGCGGTGGCAAAAATGACCCGCATCGTGCTTACCGTTGCGTTCGCCGTTACTAACGGGAGCCCGGCTGCGTCCACAAAAGGTCCGGCCGGCCAAGGTGCCCCCGTCAGGCTTTGCCAGGTCATCGTGGCCGAGAAGAACGAATCTTCTGGGGGTTTAACAAAAGGCCCACCGTGATACAGAAGCTGTGGTGGCGGCGGATTAACGCGAAAGGCGATCCTGCCTGTACGAATCACCTGGCCAGCCTGCGCGATATCGGCCCGAGCCCCATCTACGGTTGCAATACCGGAGAAGTAGCCTGTAAAGTCGCGCGTTTCAAAGGTCCAGGCTGGTGTAAAGGCGTGAATGCCATTACGTCGATGCCAGAAATTTGTTCTTTGCCGATGGCTATTTCTATCAAAAGCCTGCACTATTACCGGGCATCTATAGCGTTGCCGCTTCCAATACTGCAAGAGACAGCGGGTTTCCATGTTCGCCATACCTGAGATGGGGCCAGTATAGCGAACCGGGTTCGGGTTAACATCTTGCAGGAACAGTGTGTAATCAAGATTGTCATCGGCAGGACTGGCGTCGTGCTCGGCTGCAATGATTGCTATCCGTTCCATACCTGCGTGAATCTGAAACTCGCGCACGGCCCACCCGGTCGGTTCACGAAACCTATCAGGGTCGTTCACCAGATTCTGATTTGCTCCCGCCCCTTGCACATCAAATCCGGCTGTGGCAAAACCAACATGGCGCAGATCAGTCACGAGATGCTCGATGTGCCGGGTAGCGCCTGTGGCCGCGCGTTGCACGCCGCCGTACCGGGGCTGAAAGGGCGCCGCCGTATCGTCTCTGTCGCCCTGCTGCAGCAGATACCCGCCGTAGTCGTCGGTTACGTTGAAGAAGAGGTCGATCACCGGGAGCTGCGCCCGATCCAGCACCTGCTGGGCGAACCGGCGATGATCCACCTTGCGCAGCGAGCCCAGCGAGCGCAGCCGGTCGAAGGCCGCGAGCAGAAAAAACAGATCCTCGTCCGCGTCGACCACCCGCCGGTCGGTGATGGCTTGATTCGCCGTCCAGGCTCCCACGAGCGTGCCGCGATCGCGCTTCAGCGAGCTGCCAAGGGCTGTGTTCACGTCGAGCTTGCGCAGTTCGTCAAGAACCTTGGCTGTGTGGAGAATGTTCGACCTGGGGAAGCGCGCGAGATTCACCCAATCGGCGTAGTCGCCAAGGGTGTTGGGCAGGCTCCAACCGGCGACCTTGCCCTTCAAGACGATCTCCTGCTCGGCGCTCTGACTGAGCACCCAGGTGCCGTTTGACAGCTTTGCGACCGCAGTGAGCGCTTGGGAAAGCAGGTTGCGCTTAGTTACAGCTACAAGGAACACAGGTATCTGGCAAAGCCCCAACGGAACGTCCCAATAGTCGAGCCTGGCCAGGTCAGGTGGCGAGGTGGTAAGCTGCGCCAGCATGGAGTTGTAGCGTGCTCGCTCACGCGCTCCGTCAGTCTGTGAAAAGTGGGTAACGTGCCGGTGTTGATGGGCGAGGTGGTGTGTGTAGGCCACTGCGGCCAGAAGGCGCGGGGCGACACCATTTCCTGGCCAGCCAGTCGCCGTAGCTGCGTCTAGGATGTAGCCACGATATGCATAGACGAAGCGCATAAACGACAGTGCATCATCCTCTGGGGTGCCGCGCTCAGCAACAAATCGAATGCGCGGTTCAGCGGGTACCACAGTGATGGTTCGTTTGATAGATTCGACGTTAGCTATGTTAATTCCCGTCACGACAGATCGCACACCTATAGATTGAAGAACCCAGCCCGCTACCGGGCCAGATTGATCTGATGTCCACTCAATTCGAACACCATCGGGCACATTGAAAGCTGTACCTATCATGGGCATACCCGCCACAACAACTTCAGGCATATCAAAGACGATCGGTATGCCGTTGATAGTGCTCGCGAAGCCTAATTCTTTTGGTTCCGTATTGCTTGTCAGCTGATCAAGCGCTCCAGCCATAGACAACTCCGTCGACTACCGCCGAACAAACGGCAGCAAGATGCTCGGCACCTCCAGGTAGAACTGCACCGGCTTCACAGGGCCCTCGTCGGGGTCGCGCTTGCCCCACACCCAGAAGCAGCGGATCGTCACCATCTGCAACTCCGGGGCGGTGGGCGGCCAGGGCTTCAGCGCCTGGTGGCCCGTGATAGCTATGTCAAGTACATCTGGGATAGTCACCCCGACGCCGCCGAAGTAGCCGCGCGGGTCGGCCTGGGCTTGCTGCCATAGATCGTCGTTGAAGGCGGCCTGCTTGAACGCCAGCAGCACAGCGTCGTCGCTGAGCAGCTCGCCCATCCCGCGCAGCACCGCATCGCGCCCGCTTGCGTTCGGCTCTTCCACAGCCACCTCCCCTGCTATCCGCGCCACCTGCCAGATCGCGCACTGCCAGCCGGCGCCACCGCGCACGAACAGCTTGGTGTTCCAGAAGTGACCCACCACCTCGCCGGTCGGCTCGCGCAAGGTGACGAGGCTCGTCACCACCGCGCTGTCGCCGTAGAGCTGCACCTGCTCGTCGCTCACCTCGCGCCTGCGGCCGGACGTGTCGGCGGCGATTCGTGCCAGCATCGTCGCCTTGTCCTCGACGGCGTAGGTAGCCCGCACGATCCTGAAGTCGTCCGCGAGGATGGGGCCGAGCCGCTCGGCCGCGCGCTGGTCTTCGGCACGGAACGACTCCCTGTTCAGGCGACGCAGCTCTGTTTCGGCGTCCTCGCTCATCGTCGTCTCCTCGCTGTGAAGGGGAGTGCCTGCTCGCGCAGGGCTGGCCGGCTCCTCGGGCTCGTGCCGCCCTTCTCCGTTCATCTCCCGAACAAGAAAAGCGGCGAGCCCGGCGAGGTCGGCGAAGCCGCGCCGCTCGCGGGTGCGCGCGTTGTGCAGCGAGATCCGCCAGGCCGGCGCAGAGCCGCCAACCCGCCAGAGCCGCAGAACATATGCGAGTGAACGTTGTGCCCGTGACACGGGCAACTCCGGAACGAGTGGGCGATCGTGAGTGCCGGCGCGTGGGGAAAGATCGCAGTGGCTACAGTCTAGCCGGCACCCGTAAGAGCACCGTAAGAGGGACTTCCATTTCCGTGAGCACGTTACTATAATGGTGTTAGCACCGCTTGCTCCAGTCAAAAGCATGGCCTATGGCAACGCTCAGCATCTCGTTGCTCGGCCCGATCCACGTTGTCCGCGATGGGCAGCCGGTGAGCTTCGGCTACAGCAAGGCCCGCGCGCTGCTGGCCTACCTCGCACTCGAGGCCGGTCGCCCCCACGAGCGCGACGCACTGGTGGGCCTGCTCTGGCCCGACCTGCCCAACGCCGCGGCACGGACGAACCTGCGCCAGGTGCTTGCGAACCTGCGCCAGGCGCTCGACACCCCGGGCGCCCCCCCGCTGCTAATGGTCTCCCGCGAGACGATCGAGCTACGGCTCGAGCCCGGCTGCAAGGTTGATGTGACCCGCATGCAGGCCTTGCTCGACGCGTGCGAAGCCCACCCCCATCGCCATAGCGCCGCCTGTCGCGCGTGCGCGGTGCGCCTTGAGGCGGCGGTGGCCCTATACCAGGGCGAGCTGCTCGCCGAGTTCGCGCTGGGCGACTGCACCCCGTTCGAGGAGTGGGCGCTCCTGCGCCGCGAGCAACTCCACCAGCGGATCTTCGATGCGCTCACGACGCTGGCCTTGTTCTACGAGCGCTCAGGGCTGCTCGAGCGCGCCGTGGAGCTTTGCCGGCGCCAGCTGGCCCTCGACTGCTGGCGCGAAGAGGTGCACCAGCACCTGATGCGCCTGCTCGCCCTGGCCGGTCAGCGCAGCGCGGCGCTCGCCCAGTTCGAGCGCTGCCATAGCTTGCTCAAACGCGAGCTGGGCGTCGCACCATCTGCGGAGACCGTTGCGCTGCGGCAGCACATTCTGGAGGGGGGCGACGGCAGGACACCAGCCGCCGTCGCGCCGCCCCAGCTGCCTGCCTGGTCGTCGCCGCTTGTTGGCCGGGAGGCCGACCTTGAGCGGCTCGACCTGCTGCTCGCGGAGCCGGTGCATCGACTGATCACCCTTGTTGGGCCGGGCGGGGTTGGCAAGACACGCCTGGCGGTTGCAGCGGCCAGACGCCAGACCGGTCTCTTCGCCGATGGGGTCTGTTTCGTGCCGCTGGTTGGCCTCAACGCCTCTGGGAAGCTCGTGCCCCGCATTGGCGAAGCGCTCGGCATCAAGCGCAACGACGAGAGCGACCCTCAGGCCGCTCTTCTGGCGTTTCTGCACAGCCGTGAGCTTCTGCTGGTGCTCGATGGCGTCGAGCATCTGCGTAGCGAAATGGCCGCCCTTGTCGCATTGCTGGCGGCAGCACCTCAGCTGAGCCTGCTCGTCACCTCGCGGGAACGCCTCAACCTCGACGACGAGCGTGTGTATCCGGTTGTTGGGCTTGCCCGTATCCCAGGCGCGGGCGGCTCCACGTCCTCCGCGGAGCAACTGTTTCTGCAGAGCGCGCGCCGCGTCGAACCGCTGTTCGCCCCATCCCCCGAGGAGCTGTCGACGATTGCGCGGATCTGCATGCTCGTCGACGGCTTGCCGCTGGGGATCGAGCTCGCCGCCGCCTGGGTACGCACCCTGCCGTGCGTGACGATCGCGGCCAGGCTTGCCGTCGATCTTGACTTCCTGCAGCATCAACGGGGGGATGCGGAAGAGCGGCACCACAGTTTGCGGGCCGTGCTCGACCACTCCTGGCGTCTCCTCAGCCCGCTCGAGCAGCGCGCCGCTTGCCGGCTCGCGGTCTTTCGGGGCGGCTTCACCGCCGAAGCCGCCGAGGAGGTGGCAGGGGCGGCCGTGACCGACCTTGCCCTGCTGCTGGACAAGTCCTTGCTCTCACGCGGTCCGTCCAACCGCTTCGTGATGCACGAGCTCGTCCGCCAGTACGCCGCTGAGCACCTGGCGGCGTCCGGCGAGGCGCAAGCAGCGCTGCGGTCGCACTGCCGCTTCTTCGCCGGCCTCGCCCAGGTGGCGGCCGTGGGCCTGCAAGGCCCTGCACAGGGCCAGTGGCTGGAGCAGCTTGCCGCCGAGCAGGGGAACCTGTGGTCCGCGCTGGACTGGTCGCTCACCGAGAAGGGTGAGCTGAGCACCGGGCAGCGGCTTGCCGACGCCCTGGGTATCTTCTGGGTGTTGCGGAACCAGCTCCAGGAGGGGCGGACGATGTTGCGCCAGGCGCTTGCGCACGCCTGCCCTGAGGCCTGTGCGGCGAGTTTGCGGGCCTGGGCGGCCGAGCTCGCGCTTCGCCAGAACGACGACGAGGAGGCTGTGGAGCTTGCCCGGCAGGCGGTGGCCCTGGCCCGCCGAGGCGGCCATCGGCACGCCGAGGCCCGGTCGCTGCGGACGCTCGGCGAGGCCGCGGAGCACGGCGCTGCCGGTGTGCCGGGTCGTCAGCTCCCGCCGCTGGAGGCGGCAAGGGCGCTCTATGTGGAGAGCCTGGCGTTGTTTGAGGAGCTGGGCGATCAGTGGGCGGTCGCCGCCGTGCTGACGGACCTCGGCTATATCGCCGCGGCGCAGGGGGCCTCTGCCGACGCGCAGCACTACTACGAGCGGAGTCTCCGCCTCCGTCGCGCCCTCGGCGACTGCGTCGGGGCGGCCCGAACCTTGAACTACCTCGGCGATCTGATGCGCTACCAGGGCCACAGAAGCCAGGCCCTGCGGCTCTTCGCCGAAGGCCTGGCATTGGCCCGACAGGTGCAGGACGACATTTGTATCGGCAACATCCTGCACAATATAGCACACGTCATGCTAGTGCAAGGTTCTCTCGCTAAGGCAGCCCGCCACTTTCTCGCAAGCCTGGAGTCGTTCGCCAAACCAGGCCACTACCGGGGCGTTATCTACTGCCTCGCTGGATTAGCCGCAGTGGCTTATCACACCGCACGCCCAGCGCTGGCGATCCGTCTCCTAGGTCTTGGCGAGGCATTGGGTGGTGAGCTTTCAAGTGTTATTGTTGCCGCAGCTGATCTCGAGGTGTATCAGCGCACACGCGCTGCCCTTCACGCGGCGACGAACGAACAAACATTCGCCGCTGAACTGCTCGTCGGACGCTCGCTCTCGCTCGAACGGGCCCTGGGCGAGGTCCAGGCGCTCTACTTGAATGTGGAAACAGCATCGTCCTTCTCAGCGGACCCACAGCAGTACAATCCACCCTTACTGATCACTGGAGGATCTGTAGATTTCTGAGGGCCTACCGAGATTTGACTGGGGTCCATCGCCGCAGCTGGGCTCAGAGCATCGGGTCAACAAGGAGCCGCCGCCCACCGACGGTGACGAGCAGCGTGGCGTGGCGCAGGAGTTGAATCTCCATCTGGTCTCCAGGTTGGGCTACAGTGCGTCCGATTGTAGCACGAGCCGCCACTACGTTCGGGTAGCGGGGGCGAGGACGGAGGAGGGTGGCCGGAGCGGGAAGCTTAAGGGTGAGCAGCTCAGCTCCCCTGCTGATCACCGTATGCGCTCACCGTCGCCTTTGCCCAGGCAACAGCGTCAAAAGGGTCGTCTCGGGTGAGCCCAAGCGCAGCAAGGATCTGGTCGTGGACGACCGCACGCGCAGAAGCTGCGTGTGGCCGGTCATCGGGATCGCCAAAGCCGCCCTGGGTTACCGCAATGAGATCCAGGTATTCCTGTGCGAGCCCGACAAGCTCCTCAGGCCCGGGTGGAGGTACAGCAGACATAGGCTCTCCTTTAGCGCAAAGAACGAGTGTTCGTAATTGTAGCGGCCACACCGGGCGCTGGCAAGTGTCCCTGCAAAACCCTCACCTTCACCCGACAAGGCTCGCCGATACGCAGTGTACTCGTTCCTGGATGCCTCTGGTCTTCCTACATCGGTTGTCACCTACTCCCAGATCTCGGCGATCGTCTGCATCGCGCTACCCATCGTGCGGCAGAGCTCGACGAGGACCTGTACCGTGCCGACGGCGTCGTTGATGTCGAGCAGCTCGACTGGCGAGTGGGAGTAGCGCCGGCATATGCCCAGCCCTGCCGTCGGGATACCCTCACGCGCAAGGTGGATCGCCGCCGCGTCGGTGTTGGCCTTGCCGATCACGGTCGCCGGCTGGAGCGGTACACCTGCCCGGCCAGCGGCCTCCTCCAGCAGCCGCACGACGCCACGGTGAGCCAGGTGGCCCGTGTTGGCCAGCAGGTTGACCGGGCCCGCCCCGATGCGCGTGGGCATCTCCCGGTGGTAGCGCACGTCCGGCGTGTCGCCGCTCATGAAGGTATCCACTACCACGGCGTAGTCGGGTGCTGCCCGCTGGGCTGCCACCCGCGCCCCGCGCAAGCCTACCTCCTCCTGCACTGCGACGAGGGCAACCAGGGTACCGTCCAGCGTCACGCCCTGAAGCTCGCGGAAGAGCTGCAGTAGGACGGCGCAGCTCACCCGGTTGTCGATCGCCTTGCCGACGAGCCTGTCGGGGTTGGTCATCGGCTCCAGCTCGCTGAGCCATACCCAGGGGTCGCCGACACAGATGCCTATCTGTGCCACCTCGTCGGCGGAGGTGGCCCCCACGTCGACGTACAGCATGTCGAGGGGCTGCACGCGGCCGCGCTCGTCGGCCGACTGGAGGTGGCCAGACTTTGCGCCGACAACACCAAGGTGACCGTTGACCCAGAGCTTGCGCCCGATGATGAGGGCGTCAAGCACACCGCCCAGTCGGTCGATGACGAGGAAGCCGTCGGGCATGATGCTCTTGACGACGCCGCCGATCTCGTCGGAGTGGGCGGAAACCATCAGGCGGGGGTGGGGGCTCCCCCCACGCTTAATGGCGTAAAGGTTCCCGAAGTGGTCAACCTGCACCTCGTCGGCGAGCGGCGTGAAGGCGGCGCGCAGGTGGCGCACGACGGGTTGCTCGAAGCCGGGCGGGGCGTGCAGGGCGGTCAGCGCGTGGAGCGTTTCGATCAGTTGAGCTTTCATAGTACCTTCATCAGGAACACGTGGGCGTGACCGGGCGGGCAGTCGGGTACGGTGCCAACAACCTGGTAGCCGTGGCGCTGGTAGAAGCCGGGAGCCTGGAAAGTGTAGCTGCCCAGCGTGACCAGGTGGCAGCCACGGGCACGGGCTTCGTCCTCAACCATTGCGAGGAGCCGGGAGCCGTAGCCCTGGCCACGCAGGTCCGCGTGGACCCAGAGCAGCTGAACTTCACAAAAGCGCGCCCAGGTGTAGCCCGACACGCCGGCAACAATGCCTTGCTCGGGGTGCCGGGCAAACGCGGCGAGCAACCGGCCGTCATAGGCGCTCACCGCCGCCATGTTGAAGGCGTTGATCTGGTCGTCGAGGAACTCGACGTCTTCTCGTGGAGGCTGGTCAGTGAGGTTGAGCGCAGTCTCTGGTGTCAGCATAGGGCTCCCCATTAAGGAAGGATTCAGTCCGGCTTCGGCGCCACAGTCCGTCCTGTCCCCACCAATAGTGTAGAAAAAGCCGCCAACTCGTACATCACCTCGGCTTGTCGAGCAGCTCGGGCCGTGGGGTTTCGATGGCGGTTAGGTGGTATCTTAGCCTCATCGTACTGCTCAAGTTTAAGGTAGCATGAAATGCCATTGCACTGAGAAGCTCTCCAATATTCCAAACGAAGGAGGTTGGCGCTCGTCTTGATAAGACATTCTAGTGCGTCCTAATGCACAACGAGCCCCTCAGCTGTGGTAGCCTGACGTTGCTGAAGCGACAA
>Ga0164290_1001154_pt1 | contig 49557 bp, 43 predicted proteins | sample Micstemetagenome_FD_108782 | JGI IMG/M metagenome (GOLD analysis project Ga0164290, IMG submission 108782) | Contaminated culture microbial community from soil near Moab, Utah, USA - Microcoleus steenstrupii SON62 (Illumina Assembly) | ecosystem: Environmental > Terrestrial > Soil > Soil crust...
GAACCGGCCCCGCTGGAAACAATCACGGTCTTCGGTTTCGCGGTCCCTGTAAGGGCAATAGAAGCGTTTCCCTGCCCCTTGGCGTCATTTGTCGCCGTTGCGGTCGAGGTAATCCCGATTGACGCTGTACCGGCCCCGGTAAGCCTTTTATGCGGTGCCGCTTCGCCGTCGATTTCTATTGATCCCGAACCGCTGGAAACAATCACGGTCTTCGGTTTCGCGGTCGCTGCAATTTCGATTGAGCCTGAACCGGTCCCAATTTTTAAATTATGCGGGGCTGCGGTTGCTCCAATGGTGATCGAGCTTGAACCCTTCCCAACGTGGGCAGCCTGTGCCGCTCCCGTGGCTGAAACTTCAATAGAAGCTGAGCCAGCCCCCATTTTGTATTTTTCACCCGCTGCGGTCGCTGAAATATCAATCGAGGCTGAACCGGCCCCGTTCCTAGTGACTGCTCCCGTGGCGGTCGCTGTAATTTCGATTGATGCGGTCCCGGCTCCAAGATCGAGGGTCAGCGGGTCCGCAGTCCCACCAACAACCGCACCACCCGTGCCGACGATCTCGCGCGTGACGTAAACAATGGCTTCACCGCCGACAACCGCACCACCTGAACCAACCTCATCAAAACTGCCATCTAATTCGCCAGTGCCACCAACGACCGCACCACCAGTGCCGACAATCGAAATGGATTGATTGACTAGAGCTTCACCGCCGACAACCGCCCCACCAGAAATTGACGGATTGAAAATGCGAATTACGGTGGCAGCGCCACCAACAACGACCCCACCCGAACCAATCTCATTTCTGCTAACAACGCAAACAGCAGAACCACCAGCTACCGCACCACCAGCGGGGCTTTCCGTGTATTCGACTGAGGTTTCAGCGGGAACAATGTTTGACGGATAAAAGTCTTCAGTCCCGATAATGCCGGTGAATGCCATTTGGCTCCTTAATCAGTGCAGATGCAGCCAAGGCTTTCCGCATAAACTTTGAATGAATAAACGCTTGGACCATCCACTTCTAAAACCTCGTCAGCAATCCGCGTACAGCGTAATTGGTAGCTCCACGCGGCGACCAACATATTGTTGAACAAGACCGGTTCGCTAAATTCAATAATCATAAATTATCCTGACACTACTTGGAGATGAGGGAAGAAAGCACCAGTGAGGTTTGAGTTGCGGATGTCAACAATGCCTACTTTGGTCGGAGTCAAAAACGATGTGCGAGTAACCGCCGTGACTAATCGCATGCGGTTGTAATCAGGGACATTGCCGAGCATGAACAGTCGGTTCGTGCCATCGTCTCGCACGCAGAAATACAGCGGGGACTGCCCTATCGTGAAACTTACCGCATCAGAGTTGAACGTCGTCGCATTTGTCATATTGGTCAGGTAGCAAGTGCTATTGTTGACCCGCCAACCGATGGTCTGAAACGCCGTTCCATCGGACCAACCGAGTCCAATGTGATCCAACGTGTTCACTGTGCCAGCACCGGGAATAATCAGGGCATACATCGTGTAGGGAGTGCTGGGAACATTCATTGCCCGCATGCGACAAGTGAGCGTAGCCCCGTTGCTTGTCGATTGAATGTAGAGATGGTTTTTCTCAACACTCGCCGACATGTTGCCTTTGACGAGCCAACTCAGCGCATCGCTTCGGATGTAGCCATAGGCTTTGGTATCGGGATCGGTGCCGTCAGAAAGTCGAACGTGAACGGTGTTGAATCCCGAGTAAGAACCCCAGCCCCAAGTTCCAGCCGCTAGACTTCCAACCGTTCCCGAGGTGGCTTCGCTGCCGTTAATGAAGAGTGTTCCTGGCTGAGTCAAACCGGGATCGTTGCCGTTGCTGGCGAGAACGCATGCGTATTCATTGGTTCCGCTGCCCGTCAAATACCAGTTGTAGTAGGGCGGTGACAAAGCAGTCAGGGGATCAGTTAGCCGACCGTGGGAACCAACAGCTTGCCATTGCGTTGTTCCGTAGCGGTATTGGCTAAAAAGACCGTCCGTCGGTTCGTAATGATCGTTCGTTCGGACGCTGCTTGTCGGAATGCTGGCAATTGTGCCCGTGCTGTACTGTGGCCGCGTGTCGAGGTCGGTTTGAAGCTCAGCCAGCGCTGAGTTTAAATTTGTGCTCGTTAGGTTTCCGCTGGCTACCGTGGTGATTGTGTTGCTTGCGGCGACTATCGTTTTATTTGTTAGCGTCTGTGTCGAGGTCGTTTGAACCACCGTTGACGGGAAAGTCGGTGTTCCGCCAATTGTGTAGGTGCCTGACAGCGTGCCGCTCATCGTCGGATTGGTGAGCGTTTTATTCGTCAACGTGTCGGTTGTTGCACGTCCGACTAGAACATCGGTCGAGGTCGGCAAGGTCAGAACGCCAGTGTTGCTGATCTGCGAAATAACCGGGTTGTTTAGCGTCTTATTGCTTAGCGTTTGAAGCGTCGTTGTCTGGACCACATCCGATGGAAACGTTGGTGTTCCGCCAATTGTGTAGGTGCCGCTGAGCGTTCCGCTAAACGTTGGGGAAGTGATCGTTTTATTTGTCAACGTGTCGGTGGTCGCTCTTCCGACAAGCGTATCGGTCGAGGTCGGGAGCGTAACCGTTCCCGTGTTGCTGATCGTCGAAATGACGGGGGCCGTGAGCGTTTTATTTGTAAGGGTCTGAGTGCCCGTCAAGGTTGCAACTGAGCTAGGGAAAGTCGGAGTTCCACCAAGCGTATAAGTGCCCGTGACTGCCCCGTTGATCTCAACACCAGATAGAGTTTTTCCGCTTAGCGTTTGATTATCTGTAGTGCCAACTACCGCGCCGCTTGGCGTTGTGCCTTGAACGAACGTGTCGAAAGCCCCTGCGGTAATTACGTGGGTGACCGTGGCCCCGCTGCTATGGCTGGCTGCCGTGGTCGATTCGATCCCGCGCGTGACGGTGAACGTGTTGGTGCTCACCGCCGTGACCAACAATAATTCAGAATCAATCTTGATCCTGAAATTGCCCGTGGTCGGGAAGCTGCTGGCACTTGCTACGGTTAAGGAGGTGACCGCCGAATTGATCGCTCCCGATAGAGTAGAGCGACCATTGTTTGAGAATTTTTCTGCCATACGTTATTTACGTGTATGGCGGTTTAATTCTTAGCTAATGCTTAAATCAAGGTCACCTGCGGGAATGCTGAACGTATCCGTGTTGGTGATTGTCTTGCTGGTCGTTAAAGCACCATAGAACAAAACATTTCCGTTCGTGGCGGCATCAACAACTGCGAAGTGAGTCAAAGTGCCCCAGTTACCCGTTGCGGTCGGCCATGTGATCGCCGAAACATTGTCACCCGTAGAAGACCAATTCGCGTCGTCTGCATCCACCTGAACCCGCGCGTAAGCGTTTCCGCTTGGCTCAACAATGGTTGATCCCGTAGAAGCGGCGGTTGGGGCTGCGGTGCAAACTGCGACGTATCGAGTGGTGGTCTTGGTCCAAGTGCCGCTGCGAAGCAACTGCTTGCGAATTTCACCGATTGTATAATTGCTGGCTGTAGCCATTCTGACTCCATAAATAAAAGTGGTTAACCTCTTTTATTTACGGCGGTGAGCCACAATTTCGTTTCGCATCTTGATCGTTAGCCGGTCAAGTGAAGCCTTACCTTTGTTGTCCACTGCTTGGTTCAAAAATCGACGGGCTTCAATATGCTTCGTGCCGTAATTGAGTAGCGGCCCGTGCGGCGCGTCTTCAATGCGGGTCTGAACTAGCGTCGAAATTCGATCTTTTTTGCGTTTAGCTGATCGAACCTTGATGCTCTTCTTTAGCTCGCCAGTCTCGCCGACTGGTGCCAATCGCTTCTTCTCCGCTTGGATCTCCTTGCAACCTTCACGCTGAGCCTTGCGAATGATTTTATTGCGCACCTTTTTCTCTAGCTCATCGAGGCTTTGCGTGGCTTCCCGAAGACCCTCAACGTGTATTTTCAAGATTAGCCCTCCGTGGCTGTAATCACTAACTCCCTGTTTCGCTGTTTAACATTGTCCACGTTCACAATGTCCAACGTTCGTTCTGACGCGCCTTCACCAACGACGATTTTTTGCTTCGTGTTTACCCCTGCGAGATACCGCAGTTTGAATTCGTAGGTGCTCACCGCTTGGATTTGTTTCGCCGCTTCCGATTCGCCCCCTGACAGCTTTGTCATTGAGGCTTTGCGAACCGCGAACGTGGGCCACTCGCCAATCACATCGTTGTAGGAATTGCGATTCGCAGGGTTGCTTAGATCGGGGGGCGATTTAATCGTGATTTTTTCGGTTAGGTCACCGGCGTTGATCGTCATGCGTACCCCTTAAACGAAATTTGGCCGAGTAAGCGACTGATCCCCATTGCGGTGTCAACGTTCAGATTGTCCGCTTCCCGGTGTTTGTTGAAATATCCGCAGTAAAGGGACATCGCTTGCTCAGCCTGAAATGGAATTTGGTCGTCCGCATAGCCTGCCACGAATCGAATCGTGACCGCGTTGGGTCGGCTGTAGGTCGAGGGCCACGAATTGACCGGCTCAATCCAGCCCGGCGAATCGTAGGGCGTGACGGTGTAGTAAGCGGAAGGAGCCAACGTCTGCTCCTCGTTTTCGTCGTCAAAATATTTAACGCTGGTGACCGATTGGAGCGGCGGCATTGGGAAGTCAATCCAACCTTTGAAGCACGGAAACACCATTTCCCAAGTCTGAGTTGTCAAAGCTTTGCAGGCTTCCGCTTCGCAGTACGCCAGCCCCCGCTTGAGAATGTCAGTCAAACGCGCGTCTTCATCGGTTCCAGCGATAACGTGGTCAGCCTTGAACTGATCGAGCGTGTAAACCTTGGTCGGGTCCGGTCGGGTGATTGGCTTTAAGTACATACCTGTATTTATTCACCCGTGGGTCAATAAAAAACCCCGCTGGCAAACACCAGCGGGGCGAGAGTTTGGCGTAAATGGACTTTGCACCAAATGTTTAGTTTTCAATTAGGCTGCGGCTGCCATTTGCAGTGCGAAGACCTTTTTGCTGTTGACGACCAGCGAACCACCGCGCTGTTCGGCGAAGAAACCGTAAGCACCTTCACGGCGATAAGTCTCCTTCAGCATTTCAATCTTTAGCTGTCCAACGTCGCGAATCAGGATACCGCCACGGGCAACCAGTGCGATTGGCTTGGCTTCGGGAGCAATGTCGGGCATGTTGTCGTCAATGATGACGGGAACGTCCTTGATCTGCTTTTTAGCGGAGACCAACCACGAATCGGTATTGATCGGCTTGCCGCTGGTGTCCTTCTTATCTTCAAAGTGCGCCCAAGTGCGGCGATTCATGACCAGTGCGGCATCCTGCAAATAGTAATTATCCATTGCCAGGGTCAGGTTGGTGATGTCCGTAATGTCAATTTCGTCGTCAGCGGCGGCTTCAACCACGGTCGCACCAGCCAACAGACCTTCCTGTTCATTGGTGCCCGTACCGTTGATGTCGAGACCAGCACGCAAGCGGCCAATGTCCTCGGCTAGATCGTCGCCAACCAGCAGATTGAATGGAACGCGGCTGTCTTCGATCAACTCAACAGAAACCGGAGCGGTCAAAGAAGCAAAGCGATAGGCTTTCAGGGTCTTCTTTACCAATGCCCGCTGCTTATTGTCTGGCGTGGCGGCTGCGGCATTAGCTCCCGTGTATTCAGCGACTTGCTCGCCCGTGTTGGCGCTGTTGTCGTGAACGATCCAATCCATATCGTTGCCGTCTGGAGTGGGCAGAACCTTTGCGATTTGGCGAAGACCACCAAAGGAGGTGACAATCTTTTCAAATCCAGCAAAGACCGAAGGAGTGAGGTGACCACCATCAGCGGCGGTTCCCTTGGTCTGCGAACGGAACACGAATGAATCGCTGTAAGGAGTGGTTCCTAGACGATCCATCGCGACGCGCATGCGGTCGGTAATTTTGTCGGAAGCTTCACCCTTCGCTAACTGCCAACCACGGAAAGCCCACATTTCGTCGTCAGCGGTCGATGGCTTTACAACGTTGAAGTTTGACTTGGTATCAATTACCGAATGGCTCTTGAGGCTGCGAACCTCTTCGCGGCGAACCTCGGTGTCATAATCATCTTTGAGCTTGCGGCCACGTTCGGCCCACTGAGAATCGCGCTCTTTTTCGTCGTCCGTGTAATTCCGCTGTTCAGCGTCTACTTGGTCGGCCAGGGCAACACGGTTGGCGGTGATCTGTGCCATTTCCTCTTGGATTAGTTTTAGTTTCATTGATCCTCTATAAAAGTCTTAAGGCTTTGATAGAGGTATTTATGAAAGCTGGCTTAAATTATTCGTGGTCCCTTATCAGTTGGTTGCTGTCGGTACATAAAAAAAGCCCGCCACAACGACGAGTCATGGCGGGCCGGTCTTTCGCGAAAACCTTGACTTACAATTTGAATGCTCGCGCTTCGGCGATTCGCCGTTGTGTTTCGTAGTATTCGTCCCGTTCTTTATCGAGGTCTTCCATTGAATACTCCTGAACGGACATACCGCGTAGGCTCCAGCCCCGAACTGCTAGGTTCGATCCGCCGCGATAGTGCGGAATGGTAACCGGCCCCAATTCTTTGATCGCTGTAATTTCGTGAACCGTGCGAACCTCAAAGTTTCCTTCGCGGGTCCAGGTCGAGCGCCCTAGCTTGGCGTGAAATGAACTACCGCGAAGCCTCTTTGACTTCACCAGCGTGTAAACGTCCCGGCCCGTGGTCGTTTCCGGTAAATCCAATTCGTAATGAAGCCCCTTGCGGTCATGCCACAACCGCAACGAACCGTCATCGGTGCTGCCTAGAAGCGCGTTTTCGTTGTGATTGAACGTCGCGATGACCTTTGGGCGAGAATCAATCAACGTTTCCCAAGCCCCGACCGCGATTCGTTCCTTGCTGTGCGCGTTTAGCTCGGTTTCCGTTCCCGGCGTGCCGTCCCAATAGGGGCTGGCTGTGCCCGCAATCGTCATTTCCTTGACTGCCCTAAGCTCAAAATCATTTACTGCTGTATCCATAGAGGTATTTACGGTTGTTCGCCGCTTTCCTGTTGGGGCTGATCCTCGGTCGGTTGCTCGGGTTGCTCTTGTGGAGCTTCCACAGGGGCTTGCGGGGCTTCCGGCTGAACCTTTGGCTCTTCACCTTGAATCAAAATATTCGCCGGTAAACGCCACGTTTCGTTGGGGTCTTTTTTCGTGGGCAGGTTGTATTTGCGGAAATACTGCTCTTCGCTCATCAGCCCGTTGTTTACCTTCGCAATGTCAACGTTTGTTTGCGTTGTCGCGTCCAAAATGCGAAGGTCGTCGCGTTCAAATTCGATGTAATGGCTTCCGCTTTCTTTCTCTTGCTCGGTCAACAGCTTGTTTTCAAGCTCAGCTTCGATCTGGCAAAGAATCGGTTCGTAGCAGTCCGTTAACGTGTCGAGCGACTGAGCCTCAATCGAATTGTGGCTGGTGCTGATCGAACTGTTTAATTTGTAGGCGGGAAGACCAAGCATGGTGGCACAATCAATTTTGCTCGCCTCCCGCGATTGAAGGAATTGCGCCTCTTCGTTGGTGACTGGCGAGCGATTCAGCTTCCCGCCGAACGGGACTAAAAAGAATTTGTGCTGGTTATCGACTCCATAGTGAACCCCCTCAACGTAATTCCGGTATTCGTTGAGGTCTTTCTGATTCTTGAAGTCAACCGGCAGTTCAATTGCCGTCACGCCTAGTCCGCCGCGCTTGAACCAAACAGCCCCATATTTTTGGACGGCAAGCCCTAAACCTAGCGATTCTTTGCACTGCTCCACCAAGCTCAGACCGACCATTCCGCTTGGATCAACCGACCGATTTTTGAAGTGGATGATGTCCGAAGCGTCATAAAACCGCGTGGCGTTGTTGATCGTCGTTTGATACTTGAGCGTGAATGAACCGTCGTCAGCATAAAAGAAGACCGGAAACGTCACACGGCAATCGAGGAGCCAAGTTGCGGCTGGTGAATAGTCGTTGTTTCGCTGAATCACGCTGTATCCGTTGCCCGCCCACTTCATATCGCTGACCATCTGCCGTAGCCAATCGAACGTTGACATATACGGATTGGCCCGGCGTCGAACGATTCGATAGGCGGAATGCTCCATTGCCCGGCGTCGGGCGTCATTCTCGATCCGTTCATAAACGTGACCGCGAACACGGGCCACGGTGTCAGCAATTAAATCAACGCCACGGGTGAAGCCCGGCAGCCCCCACACGGTTTGTTCATTGACGACGACACCGGAGCTTGCTTCCCGGCCCCGTCCCATCATTTCCCACCATTGTTTGGCGGCAAGTTCGTCAGTCATCGAGATTGATTGCGAGCGCGTGACCCAACCGGTTAACCATTTTTTAAGCATGAACTTATTTAGTGTTCCATCCGTCAAATAAGCTCCCGTTTCGTGGGTCGTGCTGGGTCCGCATCAAGCCAAGTGCCATTATGGTGCTGATGATCCCGTCAACCTTTTGAATTGATCCGTGAACGGGTTTCACGGGGCAAATATTGCCTTTGCTGTCGGTCTCAACAGTTGCATTCTGCGCGTTCCAGTTCAGCACCGGATTATTCAAATGATTTAATTTGTGCTCAACGACCAAACGTTCAAGCTCCTTGGTGGCTTGGCTCATGCCTCGGTAGCCTTGGCCCCACATGACCATATTTTGCCCCTCGTCTTGAAGGTATTTAACGATGGTGTCGGCCTGCCAACGGTCGTATGCGATGGCTTCAAAATTGTATTTGTCCGCTAGATTCATGATCGTATCTTGGACAAATCCGACCTTTGCCAAGATTGACTTGCCGGGAATGAACGTGAAGTTCGCGTTGTCGTCCTGTGCCCACGTTTCAAAGTTGTTGTTTAGCTTTGGATGGTCCGCCGTGGTGCTTTCTTTCGGTAACCAGAACCACGTTTTGACCACTGCTTTGTCACCCTCCAGCGGCCAAACGATTGAAAACGCGGTTAGATCGAGCTTGTTTGAAAGATCTAGCGCGGCATAAGCGGGCAACTTTTCGAGGTCGCGGTCTTCAATTTCCCAGTGGCATTTGTCCCAATCATCCATGCGGATGAACCGCGTTTCTTGCTCGGTCCAGATATTGAGGTGCAATCTTTTGAACGTGTTTTCGTAGCTCGGTTGGTTGATCGCTTTCTGGTGCTCACTTTCGAGGTAATCGAGCTTGATTGCGTGGCCCAATGTCGGGTTGGCTTTCGCCCACGTTGCCGGTGAATGCCAGTCGTCCCCCTCATCGGCTGCGAAAATGACCGGCAAATGTCGCGGGTCTTTCTTCCGACCGTCCCGAATTTCAATGGAAAGTTCGTGGTCTTCCCAACAGATAGAAGACCTTGAGTGGCCCGCCGTGGTGATTGCTAAAAAGAATGGCTGATCCCGCGAAGCTGTACCGGTTCGCAATACGTCAGTGAATTCTCTTGATTGCTGAACGTGGTATTCATCCACGCAACAGAAATGCGTGTTTTCCCCGTGGCTGCCCTCGGGATTGTTGGGAATTGCCTGTACGTAACTTCGCGACGGAAGGTAAACCAGTTTTTTGCTGGTGCCGTTTGGTTTGAACTTGGGCTTCAAGAACGGGCAATCAAGAACCATCCCCTTCGCAATTTCATAAAGAAGCCCCGCTTGTTTGGCGTTCTCCGCTGCAATCAGGTTGTCGGCCCCACGTTCGCCGTCGCATGCGGTGAACCAAATCGCCAGCGCTGCGGCAAGCGTGGTCTTCCCGTTCTTACGTGGGATTTCCAGATAGCAAGAGCGATAGCGGCGAAGCTTTGTATCGAGGTCAAGCCAACCGAAAATATTTCGGACTAGTCGCTTCTGCCACTCAACCAGGAGGAGCTTTCCCCTTCGCCCCTTAACGTGACCAAGATAGGTTTCAATGAACCTAATTGGCCGCTCCGCTGCTTCGGCATCAAAGAAGTATTTGCCGTCATTCGTGGCAACTGGATCGTAGCCAGCAATAACTAAATCATTTGGGTATCCGTCCAACTGCCTCCCGTTAAGCGTCCAAAAATTCGTCCGCTGGATTGTTCACTTGCGGGTCAACATTGATCGTGGCCCGTGATTGCGGCGTCAGTCCGAATTGACGCGCTAGGCGGCTGTACTCTTGCCAGCTTTGCCGGTATTCGTTGAAAGCTCTTTGACGATCAATGCCCGGCTCGGGGCATTTCTCAAGCGTTGCTTTTGAGACTTGGTAAAAGTGCCACCAATCGCAGAGACCTTCCAGCGTTGATTGGTCTGCGGCGGTCGCTAATCCCATTTCGATTAGCTGCGGAATGGTGTCTTTCCAATGCTGTTTGGCATACTTGCCCAATGAATCGGGCATGACCGGTAAGCCATCAGCCTTCGGATTGTGTTTGATTCGGCTGTGGTGTTCGCCGTGTAGCCGCTGGTCAGCTTCGCTTTTTGTCATCCTGCTCCTTAATTTGCCGAACAATCTCGCCGTATATCTTCAATCGTTCGATCATTTCAGCCTTGGAAACCGCGTATTTCTGGCCCGTCACAGGGTCTTCAACCACGTATGAATCCGCAGCGCGTGCTTTCTTTCGGTCCCGTCGTTCACTTGCCATCGTCTGCCACCTTCACTAATTGATTTATGTTGAACGTGTACTCCTTCAACCGGCCCAACTGATCGAACCATTGACATTTCGCAACCTGCGAAAGCGAAGCGACTACCATTCGTGGCCCGCCGCTCTTGAGCGTCACCACTTCGCCAACCGCAAACGGTCCCTGATAAATTCTGTCATTCATCGTTCTCCTCAAGCGGCGTGTAAATCCTCAGTACGTCGTTGGTCGCCTTCCAAATCTCAATGCGGAGTAGGTGACAATAAAAGCAACCGCAGCCCTCTACAGCCCCATTGCGGGCGTCTAATGGGCTTTCGTTGGCTTCTTTAGGTTGTGGATTCATCAAAGACCCCTGAAATTATTTACAAAAAAAGTGCAAAACGCCCGTGACGGTCTCCTAGTCATCCGGGTCTGAGATTTTGGGGGCTATCCCCTCCCGAGGGCTGCCCCACTCAACCGGTGCTCTCCATAGCTTGTCCTGGGTCTCAAGCAACCGTGACCATTGCACGTCGCTGGAAAGTAACGCAATGGTCACTAGCGGTTTGTCTTTCATTCGTCGTCCTGTCTTTCTTCCGCTTCATACATGCTGAAGTATTTGGGCAATTGCTTCCGCCTATCCAACAGCGCATCCATCATCGCGTCATACACGGCACAGGCTTCGTCTACTGTTGCAGCGCGTGCCAATGCGTTGTGAACCAGAATGCCAGCAATCATCGCAACGGATACGGTGAATGGCTTATCTATTACCAATTTGCTCATGCTGTATGCGAGGTGGATGTAGGCTTCCCGTTCCTCTGGTGTAGGGTCTTCATTCATTCTCGGTTTGTTCCTCGGTCTGATCTGCTTTGACCCACTTATAAACGAACTGGTCAACAATGTTCCCGTCATAGTCCACTGTGACAATGCTGTCTGTTGGTCGGTGATAGTACGTGGGCAGGGTGTCTGCGAGCGTGGTTATCTCAACGAACTTGGGTTTCTCTTCCAAAAGTGCGGTTAGGTCCAGTTTTTCGTCGTCCGTTAGTGGTCGGGATGGCTCAACCTTTTGATAGGTATATTGTCCCGTGATACGGTGAACTTTCTTTGGTTCTGGTTGGTCTTTTTCCCAACCGAACCAGCCCTTTAAAAATTTGAGTATTCCCATAAAACTAAATTAGTTAGTCCTAATGGAATAAAATTCATTCCCCGTTTGCGGTTCGTCGGGAATGACACTGCTTGCAGAGTGGCAAGCAAATAGAGCGGTCGAGCACTAACGACTTATCGCCGTGGTGCCGAACCGTATGGTGAACCTCTGTGGCTGCCGTTCGCTTCCCGTCACGGTAGCAATCAGCGCACAGGGGCGATTCGCTCAGAATTACTTGTCTGAGTGTTTGCCACTTCTTTCCGTAGCCCCTGCGGTAGCTGTTGGGTCGGTAGCTGTCGGGTGCGCGGTGCGAATGATCGAGGGGAACGATTTGATTGCAGAGTGGGCAATATTTCTTCATGCCCTAGTTAGCTAATTCACTGCACAATATGCGGGGCCAGCCCGGAAAGAATCGCGTGACCGGAACTCGTTAGTCGATAGGCGTTATTCTGCGGGTCGTCCTCAACCAGTTTCGCATCTTTGAGGAAATTTAGAATGTTCAACGGAATGAGCACTTCACCCATCGCAATATCGCGGAGAGCTTGAAAAAGCTGCTTGGCTGTCGGGAAGTGTATCAAATCTCTCGGCACTTTCGCGTCCTTCTCGATGTGCTTCATTACAGTTTCAAGCACGATGCCCCGTTCCGTAGCGCGTTGCAAAGCGGCTCTGTTCATTCCAGTTTTGCGAGGATCAGGCTTATTTTGTGATCGAACTAATTCAAGAATCTCCCGAATCATGCTCTTGTCGTCGCGTCGCTCTGGTGCCTTCTCCGTCTGGTCTTTCTCCGGCATGTCTTTGAATTTCGCTTCCAGCTTCGGCCACCACGTTTCAAAGGTTTCGGTCAATTGACCATCGCTTAATCTTGCTTCGGCGGGAAGCTGAGCGTTGATCGTGTCAAGAAGAGCTTTCATCTCGACCGGATCGTGCTTCGTGTGCTGGAACTGAGCAAGTGGCGGCTGAACGTCGGTATGCTCCAATTCGAGGAGGTACGTGAAAATAAAAGCGTCGTGCATTTTCGAGAGTGCCCCCGATTCAAATTGAATCCAAGGAGCGGTTTGATTCTCTGGCGTTAGGCAGACAATGCCCACGTTGCACGCCTCTAGCTGCCCCATAATCACGTTGTTGCCGCGAACCCCTTTTTGGATGTCGCGACTAGAGATGAAAGGCTTCACCGCCTGAATGACGCTTGGTATCCACCAGCGAAGTGCTTCCGCTATGAACTTGCTACGGGTGCCGGACCAGCTAATGAAGAGCTTCATTCGTGTGACTCGCTGCGGGGCTTGGTGAGCTTCGATAATAGCTCAGCGAAGCGCGAGCTTCACCGACAAGCCAATCAAGAAATGAGCGAAGCCACGGTTGATCGCTGCCGTGGCTTTTTCGTTGATCCGTACCGCTTAGCGGACCAAATTTCTTGGGCAAATTGGGCAATCGTTACCCAAAAAAACCCTTGCCGCAACTTTCGCTGTGACAAGGGTTTAAGGTGGTCAGGGGCGGAGTTGAACCGCCGACACATGGATTTTCAGTCCATTGCTCTACCAACTGAGCTACCTGACCAATCAGGCATTTCCGCAACCATTGCTGCGGAAACATGGCATAGTAAAAGCCGATCGGCTGGCTGTCAAAGGGTGGTTGAGCCGGGCTCTGGGAACTTTTTTTCTTCGGCGAGTCCAACGCAACGTATTTTCCGTAAATGCGTTACGCGCCGCCCTAGGTTGCTCCCACCCATGAACCGCTATAGATTGGCAAGCGTAGGTAAAGCTGTCCCGCCGCTGGCATCGCCAGCACCGCAGGGGTATGCCCATTCAGGAAGCCGCTTCCAGGGAACCAGGAATCTATGCGAATCCTACCTTCGGCCGTCATCGCCGCGCTTTCGCTAGCCCTTTTTGTCGTCGGTGGCTGCTCGCCGAATCCGCCACCAACACCAGTCGATCGGGGCGAGTCATCGGGCGAGGATTCCGGCAATGATTCGGGGAGCGCAACTGGCAGCGGCTCGTCGGGCAGCGCCAACACCGGATCAGCGATGGCGGAAACTCCGGACCAGGAAAAGGCCGACGACGGTCCGTTCAAGCTCGGCAACATGATCGAGCCGTTCACTGTGCCACCGCTCGAGGAAATCGAGAAGTCCGCCGAGTGGAAGGACAACCCCGTCCTCGACAGTCTCGCCTTGCTCCGCGAAAAGCTTAAAAAAGACAAACCGCTCGCAACGGTAACCGAGGCACTCAAGCTGCGAAACACAAGCGTTGAGAACAACGAAAAAATCCTCAGCGGGCTGGGGCGGTATCCCGAAACCGAAGCCGACGCCAATTGGGAAGCGAATATCAACCGCCACAGCGGCGGCGATGTGAATAGCGCGAACCCCTTGCTCACCAGTTCGGTTGTGGAATCCGATGTGAACGGGCTGACCGGCTTCGGTCTGTTCGGCTTCGACTGGGACTTCACTAACTTCGGCTCCAAAGATTCCGTCATCTCTTGGCAGACCAGCGGCGACGGGATGTACGACAAGGTCGTGATGCGCGATGACCTGACGTGGTCCGACGGCGAGCCGATCACCGCCCACGATGTGGCGTTCAGCTATCAGGTCATCATGACTAGCGCCGTGCCCGTCCCCGCCGTTCGGCAAGGCACGAATCAACTGAAGTGGGTCGAAGCTTACGATGATCACACCGTAGTGTTCTTCCACAAAGAGTCGCTCGCGACGAACCAGCAGAACATCAACTTCCCGATCATTCCCAAGCACGTCTACGAAGACACGCTGGCCGAAGATCCAACGATGACGCGCATCAAAAAGCACGTCGCGCTAGAAGACAACCCGGTCGTGGGCGGTCCGTACATCTTCAAATCGCGCAAACGCGGCAGCGAGATCGTGCTGGAACGCCGCGAAAGCTACTACATGCACGACGGCAAGCAGGTCCGCGACAAGCCGTACTTCAAGACCATCCGCTTCCGGATCAACCCCGATCAATCGACGGCTCTCTTGAGCCTGAAGGCTGCCGACATTGACGAAATGATCCTCAGCCCCGAGCAGTGGCAGACGCAGACCGGCGACGACGAGTTTTATCGCAATAACACTAAGGTGTTCGCGACAGAGTGGACCGAATTTCACTTCGTGTGGAACACGAAGGATCCGCGTTTCAGCGACAAACGGGTGCGGCAGGCTCTGTCGTACGCATTCGACCACGATGAGTTGCTGAAGACCCAGCTTTACGACATGTGCGAACCCTGCACCGGTCCGTACCACCCGACATCGAAATGGGCTCCGAAGCCGGCGCCCAAACCGTACAAGCAAGACCTCGACAAAGCAGAGGAACTGCTCGACGAAGCCGGCTGGGGAGACAGCAACAATGACGGCCTGCGCGATAAGGTGATTAACGGCAAGCGAGTCGACTTTGATTTCACTGTCCTGGTGATGAACAATCCCGAGCGGGTTGAGACCGCCGAGTTGCTGGCGGAATCGCTCGATCGCATCGGCATAAAGTGCCGGGTGTCGACGCTGGAATTTGCCGCGCTAGTCGATAGGCTCCAAAAGAAAGAATTCCAAGCTGCCTTCGGCGGCTGGGGAAGCGGTACCGATCCCGATACGAGCGAGAACATCTTCTCGTCAAAGGCCGAACGCAATTACGGCACTTACACGAATCCAGAGATCGACAAGCTGTTTGTCGAGGGACGCAAGGAACTCGATCCGAAAAAACGGCAGGCCATCTACCAGAAAATCCACACCATCCTTTGGGAAGACCAGCCGTACACCTGGCTGTACTACCGCAACGCGTTTTACGGATTCAACAAGTCGCTCCGTGGTTACTATTTCAGCCCACGAGGACCTTACAACTACGGCCCCGGGTTCTCGAGCATCTACAAACCGGCGATGCCGTAGTCGAAGAAGCCGGCCAGTAGGCTCGCTGGGTTCGCTCACCCGGGAAGTTCGACTCATGCCAACCTGATCGGATCACTAGCGACTCGCCGAGTTTCCGCGCCAGCCTGCCTATGACCGCTTATCTGCTGCGACGAACGTTGATTGGGGTGGTCACGCTCTTCGTGATCACCGCTCTGCTGTTCGCGCTCATCCGGAGCATTCCCGGTACTCCGCTGACCTTGAGTCTGGGCGAGGCGGATCTTGGGAAAAAGCAGAGCGCCGAAGACCTTGCACTACTCAACAAAGCGTACGGTCTGGATAAAAAGTGGTACGAAGCGTACGGCGATTGGCTGCTAGGACTGGCCAAGGGTGACATGGGCGATTCGCTGCGTTACCGGACGCCGGTTTCCGCCCTAATCCGCCAGCATATCGGGCCGACGCTGCTGCTCTCTGTTTCGTCCTTTGCGATCACTTACCTGCTGTCGATCCCGATCGGCTTGTACATGACTCAGAACGGCGGCCGCTGGAATGAGCGGGTGCTGAGCGTGCTCTTCTACATGCTCTACTCGCTGCCGGTCTATGTGGCGGCAATTTGGCTGCTGTATTACTTCTACCTGCGGTTCCAGGGAACGATGTGGCAGCTGCCGCCAGGTATGGTGAGCGATAACCACGCCGAGATGTCAGCGGTCGGAAAGATCCTCGACATCGGCAAGCACTTGATTTTGCCACTGTTCTGCTACAGTTACGGCGCGCTCGCTTTTGACACGCGTTTCATCAAGAGCAACATGGAAGAAGTGATTCGCCAGGACTACATTCGCACCGCGCGGGCGAAGGGACTGGATAACAAGACGATTCTCTGGAGACACGCGTTCCGCAACACGCTGATTCCGTTCGTTACGCTGATCGGCCTCACTTTGCCCGGTTTGATCAGCGGTTCCGTCATTCTCGAGCAGATTTTCAACTGGCCCGGCATCGGACGCTTGTTCTTCGAAGCCGTCAGCTTCCGCGACTACACGCTGATCATGGGCCTGGCGCTGATGTTTTCGGTGGCCACTCTGCTTGGGAATCTGCTAGCCGACATTTTGTACGCCATCGTCGATCCTCGCATTACCTACAAATGACGGCCGTCTCCGACCCCAAAACGAATCAGGCCCAGACCGAGGCAACCCAGGCGCCCAAGAGCCTCTCGTACTGGGGCGAGGTCTGGCTGCGTTATCGGCGTCGGCCGATTGCGATGATGGCGCTGGCGTACGTCGTGCTGCTTGCGCTCGTGGGCTTGTTTTCCCCGATGATCGCCGGCACCAAGCCGATCGTGACTTATTACAAGGGAAGCTATTACTTTCCCTTCATGAGCTACTACTACGATCGCTGGGAGAACCCGATCTTCTTTCGCGACAAGTTTCGCGGTGAGTTTCCCAGAAACCTGAAGAAGAACGACTCGCAGAGCTGGGCGATCTGGCCGCTAGTGTTTCAAGATCCCAACCGCCGCGTGCGAAAGAACGAGTGGCCCGATCGCGAGGCCAATCCGACCGGCGAGAAAGGGGTCCCCAGCAAGATCAACCTGTTCGGGACCACGCCGCGCGGCATGGATGTATTTGCGCAGATCGTGCACGGCTGTCGTTTGGCACTCCTCGTTGGGTTCGTGTCGATGGGCATTGCTTCCGCGGTCGGTATCACACTCGGGGCACTCGCAGGCTACTTCGGCGGCTGGGTCGACATCTTGCTGAGTCGCCTGATCGAACTGGTGATGTGCATGCCGTCGATCGTACTGATTCTGGCCGTTGTTTCGGTACTTGAGCAGCCGACGGTTTGGCACATCATGGTGATCATCGGACTCACCGGTTGGACCGGCATTGCCCGTTTGACGCGTGGCGAGTTCATGAAACTGCGGTCGCTCGATTATGTTTCCGCGGCGCGGGCGCTGGGCGCGGGGAACATGCGGATCATCTTCCGCCATATCCTGCCCAACTCGCTTGCCCCCGTGCTGGTGCCGATTACGTTTGGTATCGCCTCGGCGATTCTGATCGAGAATGCCCTCCGGTTTCTCGGTGTGGGCCCGGTCGGCGGCGCCAGCTGGGGTTCGCTGCTCAACGAAGGGCAGCGCAATTTGGAACTGTGGTGGCTGATTCTGTTCCCTGGGGCGGCGATCTTCTTCACGGTGATGGCTTACAACCTGATTGGTGAAGGCTTGCAGGCGGCGACCGATCCGCGGCTCCGCGAAGGGGCCAAATAGTTCCAAGCAAACGCGCAGAGCGAAGCGATATCCTTATGTCCGTCGACACCGCCCAGCCACATGTTCCTCACCGGCCGCCGCTGGTTGAGGTTCGCAATCTGAAAACCTACTTCCATACCGAAGACGGTGTGGTGAAGGCGGTTGACGATATTTCGCTGACGATCGAGGAAGGCAAAACACTCGGGATCGTTGGCGAATCGGGGTCCGGAAAGAGCGTAACCTCGTATTCGATTATGCGGCTGCTTGGTGGATCGGGCCGAATTGTCGACGGCGACATCTCGTTCCTCGGCCGCGACCTGGTGCGCCTGCCGGAGCCGGAACTGCGGAAGATCCGCGGCAAAGAGATCAGCATGATCTTTCAGGAGCCGATGACGTCGCTTAACCCGGTCTTCACCGCCGGCGCGCAGGTGATGGAAGCCATCCAGCTCCATCAGAACGTTAGCAAAGCGGAAGCTCGCAAACGCACCATCGAGTTGTTCGATGAAGTCGGTATGCCCGACCCAGCACAGAAGGTCGATGCCTATCCGCACCAGATGTCCGGCGGGCAGAAGCAGCGTGTGATGATCGCGATGGCCCTGTCGTGCAATCCGAGGCTACTGATCGCGGACGAGCCCACGACGGCGCTCGACGTAACGATCCAGGCGCAGATTCTCGATATTCTCCGCCGCCTGCGTGATCAACGCGGCATGAGTGTGCTGTTCATCACGCACGATTTGGGCGTGATTGCCGAGATTTCGGACGACGTTGCGGTCATGTTCCGCGGCAAGATTGTTGAGTATGGCCCGGTCCTGAAGATCTTCTCGAATCCGCAGCATCCGTACACGAAGGGGCTGCTCGCCTGCCGGCCGCGGTTAGATTCGCAGTACAAGCTGCTGCCGACCGTTTCGGACTTTATGGAGGTGGTGAAGAGCGGCGACGATATTAAGATTATCGAGAAGCAAGTCGACGAAACTCGCTTTCTGCAGCTTCGCACGATGGGGCGCGGCCGACTGCTGCATCCTCGTTCGCAATTGAAGGAGATTGGTCATCCGTGGGAGGATGCGAAGCACGCAGCCGACACGACAACCGTCGCCGAAGGCACCACGCCGCTGCTCTCGGTTCGTGATCTGAAGGTTCACTTCCCGATTCGCAAAGGCTTTTTTTTGCGAACGGTTGGCCATGTAAAGGCGGTCGATGGCATCAGCTTCGACATCTACCGCGGCCAAACGCTCGGCTTGGTCGGTGAATCGGGCTGCGGCAAAACAAGTGCGGGCCGGGCGATCCTGCGGCTCATCGAACCGGACAGTGGGCAGGTAGTTTACGACGGTGTGAATCTAGCCACGCTGGGCTCCGAGGCAATGCGGCAAATGCGGCGGAAGCTGCAGATCATCTTCCAGGACCCCTACGGCAGCATGAATCCGCGCATGACGATCGAATCGGCACTGGCCGAACCGATGGTCATTCAGCGAATCGGCAAATCGGCCTCCGATCGACGGGATCGGGCGGTGCAACTTCTGGAAGAAGTGGGCATGGAGTCGCGGCATCTGCGTCGCTACCCGCATGAGTTTTCCGGCGGTCAGCGGCAGCGAATCTGCATCGCCCGGGCCTTGGCCGTGGAGCCGGAATTCATCGTTTGCGACGAATCCGTTTCGGCCCTTGATGTCTCGGTGCAGGCCCAGGTGCTTAACCTGCTCAAAAGCCTGCAAGAGAAACGCAAGCTCACCTACATCTTCATCAGTCACGATCTGAGCGTCGTGAAATTCATGGCCGACATGATGGCCGTAATGAATGCCGGCAAGATCGTCGAGTTCGGCCCCTCGGAGAGCATTTACGCCAACCCGCAGGAGGCTTACACCCGCAAGCTGATCGAAGCCACGCCGAAGGACGACCTTGAGCACATCCGCCAGCGGCAAGCCCAGCGAGAAGCGGCTCTTTCGCAGAGAATCGTAACCAAATAGTTCTTATTGCTAGTGCAAGCCGCTGTAGCGCGTACCCGGTGGAATTGTCACCGGCTCCTCCTGGGCGTCGAGCACCAGTAGCTCGTCGATCATGCCCTGCGTGTCGTCGGCAACGCGGCTGATTCGTTCCAGCCACAGCGACTTCGCCAGGCCGGTCGCGTCGAACAGTTCGTCACTCAGGCAGCCGAGCACACTGCCGGCAATGATGCGGTTCAAGTCTCCGTTGGGGATGCGCATCGTTTCGAAGCTGGCGAAAGACGAACGCATCGAGGCAAACATTAGTTGCCAAGCCAGGCTCATGCCCGTCGATATGCCGCCAATCGGCAAGTCGGCAGCGAAGTCGTCGACTCGATCACTCTCAAACGCCAGTTCACTCACTTCGACGTGCGGCCGCAGATAGGCGAGCAACACATCGCACCACCGTTCCAGCCGACGCCGCAAGCGGTTCAGCTCCACGGCTTCAGCCACCTCGACGCCGGGACCATCGACGATCAATCGCAGTGCCTGCCGGCGAGCTTCCTGATGTCCGAGAAACGTCGCATGCGCGACCGGGTAGGCTTCATCGATGCCACGGCTGCGGTCGTAGGCCGCGGCGGCAGCGGTCCAAGTTCGCGTAAGAACTTCGCTGACCAATATTTCTTCCGCCACGGCTCGCGCCCGCGGCCATGTGCGGCGCAAATTGTGGGACTGGGGCTGGCTCCATGGCGCTAGAACTCGCTGCCAACGATCGAGCCGACACTTCGACACGGCCCAATACCGCTCGATTGCCCCCGCAGGTATATAGGCCCGCTGTGCATGGGCGAAGATGGGTCCGTGCAGGGCAACCAGGGCGCCGACTTCCAAAAGCTGACGGGCTTGCATGAGTTTCGCCGAGACAGGTGCAATGGAAAACAAAGAATGCCGCAGCGCCCAAGAACCTGAGGGGACAAAGGCTCTTGGACGCCGTGGCACTTTCCGCGACCGCTACCCGACGGGCATCGTTCGCGTGTAACCCTCGAAGGCAACCTCGGTGCCAGAGGGTAGAGAGCGACGATGTTTCAGACGCAAGTCACGACTGGACCTCAAGAAACATCGCTGGCGCGCGAGTTTCGCTGCGGAACGGCGTTGAAGCGTCGCAACGCGTTCCCGACAGTCGGTGTTGCGTTCTTGCAACGTCAGGTAGTTCGCGAGTGGACTCGCTCAAGGCTTCTGCGGGCGTACAATCGGCACAAGGAGAAGAGGCATGCGAATCGGCGTCGTGAGCGATACCCACGGTCACCTGCATAACACTTTGGCCGCAGTTCGGATGCTCGAGTCGCTCGAGGTCGAAGCCGTGCTCCACTGCGGCGATATCGGCACGCCCGACATTCCGCCGGCCCTAGCTCGCTGGCAGGCCCACTTTGTGTTCGGCAACTGCGACCACGACGAAGCCGAGTTGCGGCGGGCCATTCAGATGGCCGGTCTGCACTGCCACGATCGCTTTGGCGATCTCACGCTGGGGGGACGGCGAATCGCCCTGATCCACAGCGACGACGTCCGTCGGTTTCGCACCACGATCGACAGTGGCGAATTCGACCTGGTCTGCTACGGCCACTCGCACAAGGCGGAGTTTCATACCAAGGGCAAGACGCTCGTCCTCAACCCCGGCGCGCTCTATCGCGCCAACCCGCACTCGCTTGCCATTGTCGAGCTTAAATCGCTCGAGCCGACGATCATCCCACTCGGATGATCGCCGTTGCAAAGACACTGGTTATCTGAATCAGCCAGCCAGCCGGCGCGGCATTTCTTCCGTTTCGGCTTCGGCATTCGCCGAGTTATATCGGTACTGCATCAGGTACGCGTCTTCCGTCGTGTCTTCGTAGAAATCCCGCAAAACCGAGACAGCCCGGAAGCTCATCGCCTTGAAGAACAACTGAGCGCCCAGGTTGGTTTCGCGCACTTCGAGCATCACGCGATTGCGACGGAGCGGCGAGAGCTTGCCGACCAGCTTATTGAGCATCTGACCGCCCACGCCCTGGCGGCGAGATTTCGGATGGACGGCAAAGTTCAGTACGTGCAGCCGATTGCGGTGCAATTCATAGATCATGAATCCAACAATCCGCTCGTTCTGCTCGGCAACCATACCGATGCAGTTCCGCTGACGCAGGCAGCGGACAAAATCGTCTTCGGTCCAAGGAAATTCGAAACTGCCGCTCTCGATTGCCAGCACCTCTGGCATGTCCCGGCGAATCATCCAACGAATGTGAACAGCGGCCTGCTTTAGCTGAGTGCTCATCCCTGGCTCCCTCCCTCGGACCCTCAGGCCTCCGCGTACTGCGGACGGCCCTCCTACGAGGTCGGTAAGATAATCGATAGTCACTCAGCCGACCAAGATGGAAAGCCCGCATCGGTGGTTGAATTTACCGAAGCGCTGCTAGCAGATACGTAGCTGAATCCGCCAGGATTCAGACAAACCGTGCTCTACTTGCGGGACATCTGACTTCTGGCGAATTCAGCTACGAAAAGAGGTGCGTGGATTGCGAGCTAATGGCTCCGTGCCACCACAAACTTGGCCATCACTTCCAGCACAGCCTTGGAGGTTGAATCGGGCAGCACATCCAACCGTTTGCGCGCTCGCTCTGCGTAGCTTTGGGCCCGCTGACGGGCGTAAGCGATCGAATCCGTTTTCTGGAAGTACGGCAGAAGCAACTCGGTTCGTCGGTCCTCGCCTTGTAACAGGTCCAAAAGCTCTCGTCGCTCTACTCCGCTGAGCACTTCCAGCGCACGAATGATCGGTAGCGTCGGCTTTTGCTTTTCGAGATCCGTCCCAAGCGACTTGCCGGTCGTGCGATCTTCGCCCAGCACATCAAGCAGGTCGTCGGCGATTTGGAAGGCAATGCCCAGATCCCGCCCAAAACCGTCCATCTGCTCGACCACGTCGTCGCTCGCGCCGGCGAAGTGAGCACCAAGCTGGCAGCTACACGCAGTCAACTCTGCGGTCTTGCCCTCAATGATTTCCAGGTAGTCCGCCTCGGAAAGTTCAAAATTGCCCCGGCTACCTTTCTGCCGGAGTTCCCCTTCGCAGACGGCATTGGTCGCCCGGCCGATGAGCCGGCAGCCGATGACGCTCTCCAGCGTACTGGCGAGATAGAAGGCGTGAGTGAACAGGTAGTCGCCGAGCAGTACGCTCGATTCGTTATCCCAACGGGAGTTCACCGTCGCGAGGTGCCGCCGCATGTCGGCTTCATCGAGCACGTCGTCGTGCACGAGGGTCGCCGTGTGAATCATTTCGACGACGGCCGCCAGAGTCAGATGATCCTTGGTCACGCCGCCGAGCGACTTGGCCGTGAGCAGGAGCAGGGCAGGGCGGAGCCGTTTGCCCCCCAGCAGGCAGCCGTAGCGGACCAACTCGTCCACGAACGGATGCGGGTTCCGCAGCTCACGTTTGAGAATTCGCTCCACTTCACCCATTTCTGCAGCGATGGGAGCGTATAAATCGGACAACTCGGGCGCGGGAACTTTGGCGTCGCTTCGAACGTGGCTGGTCGACATGGCAATTTTCTCTGCGTCTACCGCTGCTTCCATTCCGCGGCCGAAGCTCACTGGCGAGCGGCCGCGTTCCATTATGCAGTTTCGTCCTTAACCGCAGAGGGGGCGGACGCTTCACGCGGTAAAACGCAGTCCTCGCGAACAAAATGGCCGCTGCGGCCGCCCGACTTTTCGTCCAGCTGAATGCTGTCGATTCGCATGGTCCGGTCGATGGCCTTGCACATGTCGTAAATCGTTAGTGCCGCTGCGGATACAGCGGTCATCGCTTCCATCTCAACCCCGGTTTTTGCGGTGACCTTGGCCTTTGCCTCGATTGCGACCGTTTGTTCATCCGGAAAAGAGAAGCTGACGGTCACGCCATCCAAGGGGAGCGGATGGCACAGCGGAATGATGTCCGCCGTGCGTTTTGCAGCCATAATTCCGGCCAAGCGGGCAACCTCTAGCACGTCCCCCTTGGCAAAGCCACGCTGCTTGATGCGCGCGAGGGTAGCCGCCTGCATCACCACTCGCCCGGAGGCCCGCGCGACCCGCTCGGTGACTGCCTTCTCGCCGACGTCAACCATCCGGCTTGCGCCTTGCTCGTCAAAATGGGTGAGTTCGCCAACCATTCTCGGGTCATTCCGTTCAGCAGATCGCTAACCACCTCGAAACAGTTTCGACTTCGATTGTACGCGTCCGAAAGCGGCATCCCAAGGGACGTGGCCAGCAGTCACTGGTGGCATTCGCGGGCCCGAAGTGTAGTACGCCGTACACCCCGAAAAAATCAGCCTCGCGGCGGGAAGCAAGTTTCCGTATCACTCGCCCGTCCCGTGATCTTGGACTTTGTGAGCGATCGCCGTGACTACTTTCCGACTGATTCTGCTAAGCCTGCTTGCCAGCACTTCAATCAACTACGCTCGGGCACAGGAGCAGCCCCTGATTCCCGACCTGAAAATGACCGACCAGTTCGCCAAGAAGTATGATCTGGCGGACTATCGGGGCGAGGTCGTCGTGCTCGTCTTCGCTGACAAGGCGGGTGCCGAGGCTAGCCGAGAACTCGGGAAGCGGCTGCATGTCGATTTCCATCCCAGTGCGAGAAACCAGCAGCCGCCTGCGTCATTCGCAGCGCCCGTCGCGCCGCTCCCTGGTTTGCCGGAGGGTGCGCGATCGCCCGATGCCAAGATTGTCCCCATCGCCGTGATTGGCGACGTGCCCGCCGCACTTCACCTGATGGTACGGGCGCGATTCCGTCAGGCCTCGCCTGATGCGCCCATCTGGATCGACATGACCGATGCCATGCGAACTCAGTTCGGAGTGAAAAAAGATGTGCCCAACATTGCCGTAATCGATGCCGCAGGCCGAGCGCGCTACGCCACCTCCGGCACATTCGGCGAACCGGACTACACCAAGCTGACGACAATCATCCAAACTTTACGTTACGAAGCAGCCCGGGCCGAGCTAAGTGCGGCGTCTGCCCGGCCAGTGCGATGAAATTACGAGCCACCAAAAGCAACGAAACGTGGTGAGATGGTCGGAGTGGGTTCCCTAATGGGCCCGAGAACTGTTGGAGCTTCTATTTCTCCGCCGGCGACTCGTTCTTAGATTCGCCGCTCCCCTCCAATATCCCCTTAATCCGATCCTGCCGCTCCTTCACGGTGCGATCATAAACCTCCTGCTGCGACTTCTGAAGTTCGTAGAGCAGGTTGACCGCTTCCTGGTAACCTTCGGAGCGGACCATGTGGCGGAGTATCTCGCGCATCGCTTCCGCCATCTCCTCCTGTTTGGCCAGCCCTTGTTCGAGAGCTTCGCTGCGTTGCTGCGAGTCCGAAGCTAGGCGACGGGCCTGATCGAGTCGCTGCATCGCCTCCGGCGCGGACGAATCGACCAGGGCGCGCATTGGCGCGATGATGTCCCGCTGCAACCGCGTTTGAATCTTGCCCTCCGCTTCTTCCAGCCGGTTGTTCCCGACTTCAATGACAATCGCGTCCAGCCGATCGGCGATCGCCCCCACATTGCCCGTTAGCACCTTCTGCCGCCGTGTGATCTGCATGAGCAGATCACGCTGCTCAGCGGATATCGACTCGGCAGACCGCGTGTCCGCTTCGAGGGCGCGGCCGTCGGTGACCAGGTCTTCCTGATTCTTAAGCAGCCGCTCGAACTCTTGTCGCTGTTCTTTCTCGCGGCGGAGCAAATCTGTGCGGAGTTCTTCTTCCGTCACGACTCGCAGTAGAATGTCCGCCGACTTACCTTCATTCGGCCCGGATACGTTATCGTTGTCAGCCGACGCAACATGGAAGCTCAGGGCACTACCGGGCGGAATCTCAAGTGGCTCCAGCTCGAATGCCTCCTCGATTGCCAGTTCCTTCCTGCCGCTCTTTTCACTGATCGACTCGAATTGGGTTGTGCCGCTCCCTTCGCCGCGCATCGCATCGTCGCCGCGCCATTGAAAACGCAGTTCTGCCGTGGCGAGGCCGAAATCGTCTGTCACTCGCACCAACATTGGCACCCGCGCCTTAGGCACCACCATTCCGCTCACGCCGACCAGACGGACTCGGACGCGCGGCTCCTGGTCAAGCCGCAATCGCAAGCCAAAGCTGGTCGGTCGGCGGGAGGTGAGTCCGAATTCGTCTTCAAGCTCAACGATGTAGTGTCCGGCGGCCAGCTCCCCCGCAGGAACCTCGCCCTGAACGCTGTTGGACGAAGAAACTGTGAGCGGCCAGGAGTTTTTGTCCAGCAACAGCGAGGCTCGTCGCAGCGGCTTATTCGACGCACCGCTCAATCGCAGTTGGCTTCCCTTGAGCACGTAGTACGGCCCTTTCCCAGATGCGAGCACCTGCGTAGATTCGCCGGTGTAGGCGGGTGGTGTCACCTCCAGCGAAAGTTCGTTGAGCGCCGGCTGTTCGACGAGTCGAACCTGGATCCAGTCCGTCACGGCGTCACCGCCCCTAGCGCGAAATTGAAATGGTTCCAGCACCGCGGTGAACGTCGCTGCGAAAGTACCGTCAGGAGTCCGCTCCATCTGCTGCGACGCCCGGCCACTAGTCTGGCGGAAATCGAGGTGAATCGTCTGTGGGACGACTTCGCTTCGCGGATCGACCTCGACGATCTGCTTCCAGTCTTCGCCGCGCGGGAACACGACCTCTCCGTTCGCTGCCCGCTGCACGACCAGGTAAGTTTTCTGCGGCCACTGCCGCTCCCCCAGCAGCAAGTTGCGGTTGAACCAGATCCCAAGCGGCTGGCTCGCATAAACGCCATAGCCGAGCAACACAAAGATCAGTGTGGCAGCCACAAGCAGCGCGGCATTCCGGCGATAGCCAGATCGATTGAGAACGCTGGAGAAATCGACCTGCTCGGCGGCCTTCGAGCCAAATTGCACCGTCTTTCGAACTAAGGTGGGCGACAGGCCCCGCTCGGCGATGTTCTCAAGTTGTGACAGTTGCAGAGCGCTGATCAGACTTTGCCCCAGTTGTTTGTTACCTGCCTCAATTTGCAATGCGAGCGCATCGTCGCTCATCGAAGCAGAAAGCGGACGAATCAGTCTGCGGTACGCAAGCCAGCCGGCAGCAGCCACGATGAGCGCCAGCATGACCACCCGCTGCGGGCGATCCATGCGAAAGTACCAGTCAATCGCCAAATCGAGAGCGAACAAACCGAGCAAGAGCCAAAGAATGCGGCAAAGGCCATCGACCCAGAACCAAGCCGCGATCCGGCCCCGCAATCGCTGCAAGCGGCTACGGATGCCGGCGGTATCTTGTCGGAGCGACTCAATGGCGAGGTTGGACATTGTTACTTACTTGCCGTTTCATTCACACGAGCGAAGTTCATAGTGACCGGTTCATGTGCGTTCACAACAGTTTGAACCATTTTCGAACGAACCACTCGGCGCCCAGCAGACCAACGAGAATCACGAGCATTCCGCGGAAATCCCAGAGCGGATCAGGCTTGGAGCGGACCTCGATCGTTTCAGTTTTATTGGGCACGGCAGCGATAAGCTTGTCCAGTTCGTTTATCTCAAAGTACTGCCCGCCCGAAGCCTCTGCGAGTTCCTTGAGCAATGGCTTGTCCAGCCACACTTGGTTCGCTTCGACGCTAGGCATCTCCACGGTGAACGGCGATTCGATCATCGCCCCTTCGGCATCGCTGGCGCCTGGCACGGCAACACGGAGCGTATGAACGCCAGTCTGCCTGGCAGTGACCGTCGCTTCGTACGCTCCTGGTTGGCTGGTAACAGGCAGCAACACCACGGTCTCAGGCGATTCCGATCCACGCTGGAGCGAGGCTTCCACCTTGGGCACGGTCAGCGGGTTGTAGGTCGCATCCTGGAGCCGAGCAGTGACCGTGATCTTTTCGCCCAGTTCGTAACGGTCGCGATCGGTCTGCATGTAGCCGCGGCGACTTCCCTCAAGCGCTCGCCCTTCCACCAGGTAGCGGACCGCTTGAATCCAGAACTTGTCGAAGAACTCCGCTTGCCGGCCCGCACGGCGCCAGCGCCAACTGCCGTTGAAACCCAGGTACAACGTGTGCCCCGACCCGTATCGCCCAGCGACCATTAGGGGCCGCGAGCCTTCCACCTCCCGGAGCGTTGGATCGCTGTGTTCAAGCAGCACCAGCGCGGTTGGTTTTGCTTCTTTCGAGGGAAAGCTCCAAAAGATGCCCGGTAAGCTCTCCCAACGCTGCAGCGATTCCTGACGGTCGGGATAGAACCGCATCACGGGATGGTCGACGTTCGCCTCTACCACGTTCAGAGGCCAGGCACGTTGGTTGGTTGAGAGAAGCGATGCAACCTCGAGCGCGCCGACATCGCCGAATTGCACCGGCAGGAGTTTCTGCAACTCGCTGGTGCGAGCATTGGTGAGCAGTCGGCCCGAATGTTTGGGACCGGCCATGAACAGCAGACCGCCGGCGTGCTCACCGACAAACTGCTTGAGCAGTTCGATCCAGGCCTGGTCAAACTCCTGCGGATCAGGGTCGAAAAGCAGGATTTCGTCGTAGTAAAACAGTTCTTCCTTGGTGACCGGCAATCGTGTGATCTGTCGATTGCCTTCCTGGGCTCGTTCTTCGTCGAGAGTCTGTAGCCAACAGGAGAGCGTGATGGTTTTATCGCGCGCGAGCAATTTTTGGACGAGGCGATATTCCCAGCTGGGGGCGCCGGCAACGAGCAGAACTCGCACCCTTTCTCGGCTGAGCACCTTTACAACGGCCGAAGTGTGCTGGTTATCGGCCTCGTCAAGTTCGTCTTTGACCGGCTCGACTTTCACCGTGTAGACGAATCGCCCGGTCTCCTTGATTGTGTGCGAAAACTGAGATCGCAATCGGCCGCCGCCACTGGGGACTTGCAGTTGCTGCGATTGCACAACGGTCCCTTCGCCGGTGATTTCGTCTTTGTCGGAAACTCGCTGCTCAATCAATTCGACGCGCACTTCTCCCGCATCGAGACCTTGGGCGACGACCATGGCATCGATTTCAAACGGCTCGTCCTGCCAAACCTGAGGCCGGACGTAGACACTCGCCACTCGCACGTTCCTTGGCCGGCTCGGATCTCCAACGCCGACGATCAACAATGGGATATTGCGCTGTTTGGCTTCCCTGGCGATCGCGCGTGGGTCATCCTTCGCCGTATGCTGGCCGTCGGTAAAGAGAATTGCCGCCGAAGGATTGTCCGCCGCGATTACTTCGCGAATTGCGGAGCCTAGATCGGTGCCGCGACCGTCGGCTGTGAGAGGTGGAGCACTGATTCGAAGCACCTGCGTGCCGACCGAATCCGTTGCCGCGGTAGCTGTAGTCGGGGGCTGGTCGCCGCCCGCAGCTGGCTGAACCGTTGGCGCTGCATTATCCGACAATTCCCAGCGACGCAGTTGATCCGAGAAATCGAGCCCGCGAATCCTGCCTCGCGACGAAAGTTCCCGCAGTAGTCTGGCGTTTTCAGAGGAGAGCGCTTCGTTAACAAGCTGAACGCGTGTCGGACGCAGCGAACGGACTTCTTCGGCGCTCCTCCCGAGCGCCTTCGCGGCGGCCGACGCTGGTTCTTCGTCGCTGTAGCGGTCGGCGGTGTTCATCGACTGTGACGCATCGCGAGCAACGACGAGCGTCGGCAGATTCGTTCGCTGACGCAGATAAACAATCGCTGGGTTCAGATACACAAGTACTAACAGCAGCAGCACGCCCGCGCGCAGGCAGCCGAGCAGCAGCTTCGCCCAGCGTGGACAACTGTCGATTTCACGCCGGTAGAGCCAGAACACTCCATACAAGCCAAAGGCAACCAGCGCAAGCAAGACGAACACGCCCCAACTCGTGGGCAGGTTCGTCCAGGACAACTCTGGCTGCGCATCGGCAGAGACCGTCCCTCGGTCGCCGGCAAAAAACTGCAGGACAGAGCGGAGCCAGGGCTGCGTCGCGATGACCGAGAAGCGATCCACTAATATCTCCAAGCCCGGCTAACATTGGGAATCGGCAGGTGCCGCACAGTTCCACCGCTGAGATCGACCTCGGTGACACCACTACGGTCCACGACCATCGTATTGCCGTCGGCCAGTCGCTGGGCGGTGTAAGGATTGGTGAAGCCGCCCTTAGACCAGACGACATTGCCGCTCGGATCGTATTCGCGAATCTGGGGCAAGTTCAGTGAGCATACAAGCGTGTTGCCGTCTGGAAGCCGCTGCGCGGAGAAGACCGCTCCTACGCCGTTCAACTCCGACACTTTCTTGCCGGTCGGATCAACCTCGATCACCTTTTGTGCATTCTGCAGGGCGACGAGTGTGTTGCCATCGTCCAGTCGTCGCGCGTCAACCGGCCGGCCGTCGAGTGCGACCTTCCAAACGGTGCTTTTTTCCGGATTCACCTCGACGACAATCGACGCCTCCGTGCACGCGATCAATGTATTGCCACTTTCCAATCGCTGCACGCTCGTAGGACCGCCTGGCAAGTTGTCAACCTTCCAGACTTCCGTTCCATTGCCGTCGTACTCGATGATGCACCGCTCGTTATAGCTGCCAACCAGACGATTCCCATTTGGCAAACCCAAACACGCCCATGGCTGGATTGGAACCTGACGCTGCCAAACTTCTTCGCCCTGGGCATCAAATTCGATCAGTTTGTTCAGACTGTGGTCGCAGACGAGTAACCGGCCTAAATCGACCGGAATTGTCTGCAATGGCAGCCGAAGTTCGACGGAAGGCGCGTTCTCGTCCAGCCACTTCTGCCACTGCCTGCTTGCATCAATTCGCTTGTCAGTCGAATCGTACGGCAGATAGCCGAAGCTTTCGCCAGTCAGCGCACGCAAGGTGCGAAAGGCGGTGATGCGGTCGTCGAGACCGCGTGCTTCGAGCAATTCAACGAGGACGGGCAGTGCCTCGCGACGTCCATGGCCTGCAAGCAACTCAGCGGCGGTCACTCTGACGGAATCGTCACAATCGTCGAGCAATTCAATCGCGTCATCATCGGCCGACTCCTTTAGCAAGTGGACCAGGCCGATCAAAGCAGCGATTCGTTGCGCCGGCTTGTCCGCAGAAAGGGCTTCACGGAGCCACTTGGCGTCATCCTTGGTTGTTGTAGCTTGCAGGGCCCGATGCAAGGCGTTTCTCAGATAGGCCTCGTCGCAGAAGCTGGCTGCTTTGAGCACCGGCTCGCCAAGTCCTGTGAGCTTGTTGTGTGTAATGGTGGTAAGCACTGCGTTCAGTAGTGCCCGACTGTCTCTTTCAGAGCTCTGCAATACGCGCTTCGCTCGCCACCTTACTTCTGCGTTTTCACTCCGCTGAGCAGCCTGAAGTTGTGTGGTCGCTCCGAAGGGTCGTCGGACAAGTTGGGTCATCGCCGCTTCACGCTGCTGATACTCGGGATGGCCAAGTTGTTCAATCAGTAAGTCCGTCTGCTGCTTGCGTTGCTCCGAAGGGTGAAGTTCTCGCAGAAATCCGCCGAGCGATTCCCTTGTCGGTTCTAATCCGAACGCCGCCAATTGCCGAATGTGAGCGGGAGCCGCTTCTTTTTTTAGAGCGTTGACCTCCGCCGCAGGTTTCTCCCCCACGTCTTGTGCTGCCAGTCGAACGGTTCCGAATACAAGGACAGCCGCCGCGCAAACGCCATGCCAGGGCAATGTCCCTTCGACATGTCGAAAGTTCAACGGCTGGGTTTGCATTGCGCCCTTCGCGAATCAGCTAAAAACTGGAAAGCCCGGTCACATTGTGCTGTCGCTGAGACCAAATTATCTGTTTGCCTTCTGCATCAATCTCATGCAGACCCTGGTTGTCGGTTACTAGCGTGTTTCCGCTAGGGAGCCGCTGTGCGGCCGTGGGATTGGCGAGCGCGACGCTGGACGACCAAACGACCTGTCCGGCTGAGTCGAGTTCGGCAAGTTTGCCGCTCGACGCCTGAACCACAAGCGTATTGCCCGATTCCAATCGCTGCGCATAGCATGGTCCGTTGAGGTTGCGGGCTTCCCAGACGATCGACTGGTCAGGCGTCATTTCGACAACGCGATTCCCTTGCTGCAAAGCGACTAGCGTATTGCCGTTTTCCAATCGCTGCGCGAAGAGCGGCCGACCTTGAATGGTTTGCGATTGCACAGAGCCATCCGGCGAAATCTCGAGTACCTGATGCACATCAGCGCAGGCAACGAGTGTATTGCCGTTGTCGAGTCGCTGCACGCTAAACGGCGGCGAGGGAAGCCCGTCTTTGCGCCAGATTTCCTTTCCTTCGGTGTCGTATTCCAACACCATGTTTTGCGTGGAGGACGCAATCAGCCGGTGGCCATTGGGCAAACCTTGACACCCCCACGGGTGTGCCAATCGCAGTCGCCATCGCTCTTTCTGCTCAGCATCCAATTCAATGACTTGCGAGCTGCCATGCAGTGCGATTAAGACTCGGCCGAGCGGCGGACTTGTCTCGGCGAGCGGCAGCTTCAACTTGGCCGTCTGGCCTTTGGTCACGTACCACGATTTCCAGGCGATCAAGCCCTTTTGCCGCTCTTCCTTCTTCGAACCGGAGGCAAATGCGATCGATTCACCGGTTGCCGCCCGCAAGGTCTGGTGGCTGAGACCGCGAACCCGCGGGTTCTCCGATTCAAGCAACGACAGCAAGGTCTCCAACATCGAGCGATCCCCTACGCTTAGCATCGCCCTAGCCGCAGCCAAACGCACCCGGTCGTCCGGCGATTTCACTAGTTGCGAGAGCGGCTGGATCGAGGCGGCAGGGGCAATCCGCGCTAGCGCTGGTATGGCGAGCAATTGGCTGGTCGGCGAATCACTCCCGACAGCCGTCATGAGAGACACGCGATCTTTGTCGGTGGCAGTGGAAGCGACAGCCTGCGCCGCAGCAGTCAGAAGATAGTCTTCGTTGAATAGCGGTGCTGCCTGCAGAATGCTGTCCACGCTCCGTAAGGCTTTGTTACGCCTGAGAGAATGGATCGCGCTGTCCAGGATCTGAGACCGTCGGGCGACCATTTCCTTGCTGATGGAGGATGCTTCCGCCGGTGGAAACAATTCGGCGAAAAGACCAAGCACTGCCGATGGTTGTTCCGCGGCCAGTCTCTGGTCCGTGATCTCCGTGAACAACCGCTTCGCCGCCGCGTCGGGAGTGAGTTGTTTTAGCGCTGACTCGTAAGCGCCTCGCAGATCCGCGAACACAAGCTCGTGCTTGTTTTGCTTGGCATACAGCCGCATGCGATTGAAATGCGCTTCGTAGTCCCCCTTGGCGATCTGGTCGGCAAGCAGTTCCAGCCGATGATCCAGGTTGGTCATTGCGTATACCCGGCCGGCCCCAGTTGCCCAAAGCTTTTCGCCGTCGCTGTAGAGGTTGCCAACGGGATCGTCGCTGGTGAGCGATACGCCGACCTGCCCGAGCTCGCTCGCCTTTTCAAGGTCCAACTTGACGATTGAGTCCCTCACGGGCAGGTAGATCGCATCTTCAGTGAGGACGCCTCGACCGAACGAATCACCGATCTCCGTCTCAGCACGCATCAGGCCGGTCGGAATGTCGTAGCGTCGCACTACGTTCTTTCCGGCAACGTACAGGCTGCGACCTTTCACCCCCAGGCAGTAATCTGCTTCGTTCCGGGGCGAATCCCACAACAGTTCGCCGCTCCGGCGATCAAGAGCAAACAACCGATCGCTGTCGGAGGCCAGCACGACTAGTGCTTTTCCGTGGGGAATGACCAGATCGTCTTCCCAGCCGCGGAGCTGAAGTTGGGGAGTAACTTGCTGGCCATACATTTGCCTCATTCGTTGATCAGGCTCGCCATCACGCTCGTAACGCGTCGCCCACAGAATGCCGCCGGACACCGCATCGACGGCGAAAACCACACCCGTGCCACATGCGATGTAGGCATCGCGGCCGTCGACAGCAATCTGCACTTGTGACCAAGGCGAACAACCCCCGCTGGGCTCGTCGCACAGATAGGTCTTCCAGGCCGTGCTGCCATCCGAGGCCTTGAGCGCATACAAGTAGATCGTCCCGCCATCAGTTACCGGCGCCAGCAGCAGGTTGCTGCTCAACGGAACCGGAGCAGCTAAGAAGCCCACGTCTTGCGATCCCTCCTTGTCCTCGTCACTCGCTCCGCGCTGCCATTTGGCTTTGCCTGACCTCAGGTCGTACGCGGAGAGCCAGTTGGTGCGGGTTCGGCGGGGAGTCACTCCCCACTGAACGCCGCGAGGATTGACTGGGGTCGCTTGGGCCTCTTTGGTGAGTCGACGTCCTTCCAGTGAGTAAATGACGCCGTCGGCGATGGACATCGATTGGTGCACCCGATCCCCGAACAGCAGCACTTCCGTCACGCTACGAGGCCGCGTGCTCGTTTGTTGTAACCCCATGTTCGCAGCCATCATGACCTGCATCTGCGACATGGCGTCGAGCTCGTAGCGGTTCTTCCAAACCGATCTCCAAACCGGTTGATCGCCGCTCGCTGAAGTTGAATAGGCGACGAGTTCATCAGCCGACTTCACAAATACGAGGCTGTCCGCAAAGAGCAGTTGCGTCGCCGGCCGCCAGGAATGCTGCCTCCACTGCGAAACCAGTTCTTGCCGCGACGCGGCTGCTGCCTGTTGAGCTACCGGGACCGTGCCCGACAAGTGGATATGAACCGCCGCTCCGCTCCACGGATTGGCAACCGTCTGATCCTCAGGCAGGGCACTGAACTCCTGATCCCAAAGCTCTGTGAGCGTCCGGCTGGTAGCTTCCTTGGGTAACGCTGCCATGTGTCTGTTGCGATTCCCGCTGCCAAACGGCATCGGCCAATCGGTTGTCGCCGCTTGCGTCGCTGCGACGCTCGTCCGGGCGAGTTCCGCTGACACCAACGCGAGCGTTTCTTGGCTGGGGCGCGGCCCGGTCGCTTCAGCGGCCGCCTGCAGCGATGCTTCCGCCGACTTGTGATCGGCGATGCGAGCGTCGGCAATCGCCAGGCGTACGAGTATTTCCGCGCGCGGCATTGACGGGTCAGGATGTCGCTCGAGAATTTTTCGGAACAACCGGGCGGCCCCGACGAAGTCGTAGCGATCGAGCGCCAGACACCCAAGTCTGAAGGCGGCATCGTCGCCGTGCGAACTAACGAAATAGCGACGAACCACTTCGCCGAGTGCATCTTCCTCGCCTTCAGCGCCCGCCTTGCTAAGCACTGCCTGCGCCTCACCATCGGCAGTGATGCGATAAGTTTGCAGGGTTCGCGGATCGAGACTCGCCAAGGTTGCTTCCACAGTGTCGGCAAGCGACGTGTAGGTTCGACCGTCGCTCGTCATGAGCGTATCGCCGGCTTCATCGAGAACCCGCTGCCAGAGAATTGCTGCGAGATCAAGTCGACCGTCGGCTACGCATTGCTGGGCTCGCAGAAGCAATCGCTGCTGCTCGGGATCGGTTTTCAGCGCCGCGCCGCCCGGAAACTGTTCTTCTGGATCGTCCTCACCGACCTTTTCAGTCGCTTGCGGCGCAACGAAAGCCCGGGCCGCGGGCGCATGCATGCGAACGGCTGGTCCAATCATGCGACCGGGGCGGACAGGTGGTTTGGCTCCAAACGCAGCTGCCACGATCGTCATGCTCAGCAAAACGAAGGACACTGCGACCAGTTTGGGGCCAGTCAATCTGCATATGCCGATCTTCGAGTCGCTCATGGTCCAACTCCAAGCATGACGCTTATCTTGCTCGCCCGAACAACCAGCCGAGGGCTTGTTCGCAGCCGAGGACGCCAATCAAGCCCCACAGCAGATACCACCAGAGTTCTGTCTTTGTGCTTTCCCCGGCGAGTGATGCCGCCTCTTGCATGTCGAGCACCTGAAGGTTCGACTCGCTCAGCTTGCGCTTCACTGAATTCATGTCGACCTGCCGCAAGTCTCCTTCGCTAGGCTGCGTATTCGCCGCGAATAGTAGGGACTCTCTGCCCCCTTCACGGCGCTGCAGATTCAGCGTGTAAAAACCCTGGCTGTCCGTCAGTGGGTAATCAAACCGCCAACTGGCGCTCTCGCTGGGTTCACCTGACGATGTTTCGTCGACAACCGCTTGGAGATTGGCTTCGCGGTTCTTGGGGCCTGAAAGAGTTGCGTCAAGCTCGTAGACCGTCAGATCGATCGGCTGCCTGATCGACTGGCCGACACGGAGCGAGCCCTGATCACCACGCTCGCTCGACATGTATCGCACGAGTTCCTGCATCGTAATCAAGTAGCTGGGATCGCTGGTCCAGTTCGACCAATCTGCGTCGGCGGGGAACGACGTCGCCAGCACGCGCCCCTTGCCGAAGGTCTTCTCGGCGATCGCTGGAGAATCGTCGACGTCGCTGAAGCGGGCCAGCATTGTAACGCTGCTGCCCAATTGCTCCTTTTTGACGCTGCTGCCCCACCAACGGAATGTTTTCACATTGTCGAGGAATGGGTTGTTCTGCCCCGCAAACACTTTGAGGACAGAGTGGTTCTCCTGCTCCACTTCGAAATGGACCCATTTTGTTTCGGTCTCGTCCCCTTGGAGACTTTCAAGCCTCAGAGGAGAGAGGCCATCACCATCTCGATAGTAGTGCTGATTGAAAAACTGCTCGTCGATCTGGTCGCCAGGCATGAGCATCAGTCCGCCACCCGCAGCTACCCATCGTTCAAGTTTTTCGAGGTTCTCCGCAGTCTTGTCACCGAGTCGGTACACATTGGTCAGGAAGATCGTTTGATACTTTTCCAAAGAGAGCGATTCGAATTCGCTCTCCGTCACGATTTCGGCCGAAACGCCCGAGGGTACCGGCCCGCGCGGGGCAAGTGAGCGTTTTAGATAGAACGACTCTGACCGACCGAACGCGGCGCTTGGATCGCCGTCGACGACGAGCGTGGGAATGCCGCGAACCAGTCGAGCAGCGTAATAGGCAACGCTGTCAGCAAGCAGACGATCATCTTCGCCGTGCTGACTCGTTTGGAGTTCGATCTTGACTTGCTTCGGCGCGAGCAGCCCCGGCGATTGGCCTTCCGTAGGCGTCGCTTCATCGGTGAACGTGAAAGAGAAGGGGACCGAAGCTTGCTGTCCAGCGGCGAGGCGCTCGATCTCTGCCTGCAGAGGCAACGCGTCGCCCGCGGTGAACCGAATCTGGACATCGCGAGCATCCGTCGAGCCTTGATTCGCGACGACCACGTCAAATCGCGAAAGAACACCTTCCACCAGCGTGCCTTCTGGACGAACTTCGACGATCGTAAGGTTCCGGTCCTCTTGGTCCGCAGTGTTGACGACGAAACCGCCGTTTATAAGCTTCGAGACGCGCATCAAGGCAGCAAGCGGGGCCTCGTCTGAGCTATCGGTATCTTTCCAGTCTCGCTGCCGAAGATCGGAGAAGAAGTACAAGACGCGATTCACTCCCTCCGGTTGTGCAGCGAGTGACTCTTCAAGCTCCTTTAGCACGGCGGGCAAGTCTGCTGGCGTATCCCTCGGCTCGAGTCGCTCCACCGTCTGCACCAGTTCGTCCGCCGTGGCGGTCGCCAGCCGGACTCCGTTCAGGACCGGTTGATCGGGCTGCGACGTGACGATGAGCGTGAGCGAGTTGTCGCTCGGTTGGTCGGCCAGCGACCGAATCAGGTCAATCACGCGTTTGCGCGACGCTTCCCAAACCGATTCGTTTCCTTGTCTCGTCTGCATGCTCAGCGAATCGTCGAGCAAGACGATCCGCTCAAATTGCTCGGCGTCGATCAAGCCTGCGGTCAAGCGAGTTGGCACGATTGGCCGAGCCAGCAGGAGCCCGATGAGTAGTATGGCGGCGCAGCGGAGCAGCAGGAGCAGAAGGTTCTCGAGCCGGATTCTGCGGCGATTCTTCTTGTCGGCATCGAGCAGGAAGTCCATCGCTGCCCAGTCCACGACTCGAAACCTCCGCTTGTTTAGCAGATGGATCAGGATCGGTACGGAGACAGCAGCCAGCCCAGCCCAAAAGAGCGCGGGATTGCTCATCCACTGCGTTATTTCGAGTTGTGCAACCAGGCTGGTCATTTGCAAATAGACGGGTAAGACATCTGGGGCACAGCGCTAGTCGCCCTAGGAAGCCCTGGGCTGAATCGATTACTGCTTCCGCCTTCGGACTTTTTGCCGGAATGCCAGATAGCTTCCGAGAACGGCATCGAGTGGATCCTTTGTGTTCATCAATACATAGTCGACCCCTGCGGCTGCGCACGTTGTTTTGACTTCTGCCAAGAATCTCTCGACAGCGTCCAGATACCCACGCCGAAGGGCTCGCGGCTCGGTATGCAACTGTACTTGTGACTCGAGCCCGCGGAACAGGGTGTTACCCTGAAACGGGAAAGTAAGTTCGTCGTCGTGCATCACATGAAACAGGATTACTTCGTTGTTTCTGAGGCGAAACTGCTTAATCGCCTCGGCGAGTTGCTTCAGGTCGCAGAACAGATCGGAGAACAAGGCAACGAGTCCTCGGCGCCGCAGCTGCGCTGCAAGTTCTGGGAAGACCTGGCCGACGTCGGTCTTGTCGTCGACCGTCGTGTGTTCCAGTTCGTGAAGGATCAGCTTCAGATGGTTCGGGTGCGAACTGGTCGGCAGGCTACGCTGGACTCTGGTGTTGTAAGTGACAAGCCCGACCGCATCTTGTTGATGATGCAGTAGCCAGGCCAGACTCGCTGCAGCAGTCGCCGCATAGTCGAATTTGCTCGGCTCGCCGTAACGCATCGACTTGCTGGCATCGACGATCACCGTGCAGCGCAGATTCGTCTCTTCTTCGTACTCTTTGATGTACAGACGGTCGGTTTTCGACCATACCTTCCAATCAATGTGCCGCAGATCGTCTCCGGGCGAATATTCCCGGTGAGTGGCGAACTCCACTGCGAAGCCGTTGTAGGGGCTGCGGTGCTGGCCTGTGATGAAGCCTTCGACGACCAAACGTGCGCGAACATCGAGCCGCTTGATCCGATCAAGCGTTTTGCCGTCGAGGTATGTTTGACCTTGGGTGGTTGACATGAATTGCTTTTCCGTGGCACCGGCGGGCGAGTGTGGGGGTGTACTACTTGGTTGCCAAACACTCGTCTAACATCAGCCTCCAAACGCGCGGGCTAGTTGGGGCGCTACATCGTCGCCGCTGCGACGCTGAGGAACCTCCTGAAGCAAGCGATCGATCACTTTGTCGGAAGTGATACCACTCGACTCGGCGTTAAAATTGGTGATGATGCGATGTCGCAGCACCGGGTAAGCAACAGCCGCGATGTCATCTGTCGTCACAAAGAATCGGCCATAAAGCATAGCCCTCGCTTTGGCCCCAAGCAGCAAGTACTGCATGCCGCGCGGGCCGGAGCCCCAACTCACCCAGTCGTGAACGACGGAGGGAGCGTCACCCTCATGAACACGCGTTGCGCGGACCAGTCGCAAGGCATAGTGGATTACAAACGGCGCGACTGGTACGCGGCGGACCATTTGCTGCAAACGAAGGATGTCGTCACCGCTAAGTACCTGCGATACGCTTGGTACGAATTGCGTGGTGGTCGTCTCCGCGATGCGGAACTCCTCGTCATAACTCGGATATCGCACGAACACTTTGAACATGAAGCGGTCCTGCTGCGCCTCTGGCAGCGGGTAAGTGCCTTCTTGTTCAATTGGGTTCTGCGTTGCCAATACAAAGAACGGCTGGGGCAGGGCGTGTCGCTGGCCGCCGATGGTGACTTGCCGCTCTTGCATCGCTTCGAGGAGTGCCGCCTGCGTTTTTGGCGGCGTGCGGTTGATTTCGTCGGCGAGAATGATGTTCGAGAAAACAGGACCGGTGAGGAACTTGAAGCCGCGCTCTCCGGTTGCACGGTTCTCTTGAATAACTTCTGTGCCTGTTATGTCGGACGGCATCAAGTCGGGGGTGAACTGAATTCGGCTGAACTGCAGATGCATTGACCGGGCTAGGGTGCTCACCATGAGGGTTTTGGCCAACCCCGGCACACCTTCGAGCAGCACATGACCTTGGGCAAAAATGGCAATGAGCAATTGCTCAACCACTTGCTCCTGTCCAACGATGACCTTCCTCAACTCTTCTTTCACTGCGGCGAACGCCGATTTGAGCTGCTCAAGAGCTTGCAAGTCATCGGGGCTAGGATTGGCGGCCGGATCGGACATTGGATTGCCTTCCTATCGGACAGCGAGCAGAATGGTTCAGCTATTAGACGAGCGACCAGGCCGATGGGTTTGTAACGAGTCGGTCAACTTGCGGATTGGCCGAATATCGCGCGGCATCCGCCGAAGATTGAGTGTCGTGAGCGCTGCCGAAGGTTCTGCAGCTAAGCGAAAGCAGCACGCGTCGACCTGTTGCGTCCTATTCAGGGCCGTTCGTGATCGGGATTATTGTAGACTGCCCCCGTTGTCTTCGCACGCGTTTGCCCAGCTCAAATCTGACTGGCCGCGGCGATCATCGTTGGTCACCGGTTGCTTGCATAGGGCAGCAACCGACCGAATAATCAGGACATGGGCAGAATTTCCCGGTGCGAGCGCTCAGCGATTGAAGCGGCGTCGCCGCATCGCCGGGCGCTGCCAGCCTGGCTGATGTCGTTCGGCGTTCATGCGATCGGCTTTGTGGCAGTTGCTTTGTTGTTCGAAAGCCCATCGCAGCGCCCACGCATCGATCGCTCGCATCGACGAGGCGAAATCGTTCTGGTCCCCGCTCGGGTTAACGTTGAGTCAGCTGTAGCTGCGACGAGCCCCGTTGAACCTGAGGACGAGGGAGCAGGAAGTGCAGAGGCGGCCGCTACGCTTGCAAAATCAGAACCTGCTTCGTTGACGGGGCAGGGCATGGCCCTACCATCGTCAGCCAGCCCACCCGCAATTGCCGGTATGCAGCTGCCGGAATTCGATGGAGTTCACGCAGCCGGGACTGGCCATGTCGCTTCCATCGGCTCACTCGGCAGCAGAGGTCGGCCGGTCGTGCTGCCCACCGTTCATCAGGAAGCGATCCTGGCAGAGGAAGCAGCCAGACTTAAGGAGCCGTTGCCCTCAGGCACTCCGGCTCGGCTGAGCGTCTTCGGAGCAGCTGCAACTGGACGGTCGTTCGTGTTTGTGATCGACCGCAGCGAAAGCATGGGAAGCAGCCGATTAGGCGCCATTGAGGCCGCCGCCCGCGAACTGAGCGCTTCGATCGACTCGCTATCGGCAGACCAGTACTTCCAGGTAGTCGCCTACAACCAAGCCGCGTCTGTATACGCGCGTCGAGAGTTAATGCCCGCGTCGGACGGGAACAAGCGAGAGCTTTTGGACTTTGTCCGCAAGATTACTTCGTCTGGCGGAACGGAGCACAACTTCGGGCTGCAAGCGGCCCTTCGGCTTCGCCCGGAAGTTATTTATCTGCTGAGCGACGGCGGCGACCCGATTCCAAATGCATTGCAGTTACGCACGGTGCGCGATCGGGCCGCAGGGCGAACGCAGATCCACTGCATCCATTTCGGTCGCGGCGACCAGCCAATCAGCGGCGCCGACTTTCTCCGGAAAATCGCCGCAGAGAACGGGGGACAGTACGTATATATTGACGTGAATCGACGCTAACTGAGAGCAGCGTCCCCTACGGTTCCAGCAATTCACCAAGCGCTATCAAGGCGAAGCTCGTGGCAATGAGCGGATCATCCTCGTGCATCTTCGGAGATGGATTGGCCCACTTGCCATCCTTGAGTTGCTCTTTGACCAGGAGTTCGATGAGCCCCTGCCGACAAGCAGCGCGCTGAACAGGCGGAAAGTGCTTCGACGCCGACGCGAGTGACGCGTAGTAGTAAAAGCGGAGCCCGCGCTGCCAGTCTGCCTCGGCGGGAAGGTCTTCAAAGCCGGGTACTACCTCCAGGCTCGGCCGCTCGGTCAGCCAAGTCACAGCTCGCTGCACGCGATCATGATCTTGGTCCTCTCCCAGCGCCGCCAGAGCCCGAATGCCGTCGCAGGTCGCAGTGCCGTAGGAACGAGGCTGTGTCCGTGCTTCGTCATCTAGGAAAAGTGCCTTGTTATTCAGCGAGGCCGGTTCGGGTGTGAAGGCGAATCCTCCATCGGGTTGCTGCGTTCGCACGACCCAATCCCGGGCGCGACGATTTGCAACTTCTATGGCCTGACGATCACGCTTTTGAGCCGCTAAGGCCTCAAGGATGTACGCCGCCAGCGAAACGTTCGTTCCCGTCGTAATGCCTTGCGCATCGTCCGCACCGAGAAAGTCCCAACCGCCGTAGGCGGGGCTTGCATCATCAAAACCGCGCGGCTCGGCGATTTGTGCCTTCAACAAATAGCCGACTAGCCTGTGCTCAGTATTCTCGTCGCGCGGCAGGTCTGGCGAGAGTTTCGCACGACCGCTGAGCCAAAGGGCGGAAGCATAAGTTGGATAATCGAGCGTTCCATCGAGTGCGGCCAGTGAGTCTCGCCTTTGCAAGCCAGGCTTGAAGAAGGAGTAACCGTTCGTGGCAAAGTGCGGGTGGCGACTGCGTGCGTCGTCCGAGCATCGACTGAATGCGTACAAGACAAGAGCGGTAACCCCGGGTCCCGCTTTCAACTGACCATAGTGCTGCGAATGCCATCCGCCGTCTTGAGCCTGCTGGCTCGCGAGATAGTCAATACCGCGATCAACGGCGTTCCGGGCTGACGCGAACGAATCTCGTTCGCCACCCTCCGTAGTTGCCGCACCGAGCATGAGGACGGCGACGGCGATTCGAACGGCCTGCGTCTGCATAGAGAACCTACGCCTGCGAGATTGGCAGATAGCGATTCGGGGAGGTCAGCACGAGAATCGCCGCAGCGGTGCAAAACGTCCGGCTTGTAATGCAATGATGGCCGGTCCAACTGCCGTCGCTGTTCTGCACGTCGACAATCTTATCTCTCACCGTGGGGAACCAGGTGCCCCAATCCGGTCCGCCCTTTTGCAACATCGTTTCCGTGATGAGATGGAAGGCGAGGTATTCTTCGCCTCCGGCCTGAGAGAAAGCCGTATTGTCTTTCTTGACTAGCTCTTCCACATCCTTCAAAGCACGCTTGGCGACCGGTTCGTCTTCCATACCCAGCGCGTACAGCACTCGGATGCCAGTGGCATTCTTGTAGAGCGTGTGCATCCAGCTCCCCTGATTTTGGCCGAGACTGGTCGACATCTGCTGAACCAAGTGCTTTGCCGTGATATCCGGGGAACTTCCCACCTTGATCCCCGAGTAGTGTGCAGCTCGCAGTGCCACCCAACCCATCACCGTGCCGAGCGTCGGGGCCCAAGACTGGTTCCCCCAGTGACCTTCTGGCGTCTGGCTGCCCACGATGGCCGCCACAATATTCTTCAGCCCGTCGCGAGCTGGCTCTACATCCCACCCCTCTCCGATTACCTCGGCGAGGAACAGGGCTGCGAAGAAACTGTGCGCATGGCGGCCGATTTTGTTCTGCAGTTGAGTCCCCTGCATCGAAGTGATGTCGTCCTGCGGCATGTTGTCGGCAGCCCGCAGCAGAAACGAGACAATTCGCTGTACTTCCCGACTTCGTGGGCCTTCGATTGGCGTGTTGCCTTGCGCCATGAGCGCCAGACCGACCATTGCCGAACACCCGATATCGGTCGGTTGACCGATGTCGACGCCGCAACCGCCATCGCGGTGCATTGTCTTCATCAGCCACTCATCACCCCGTCGCACGGCCCGCTCGCTTTGCGGCGTGAATTCGTTGAACGAATTTTCCCCGGATGCCTCCGGAGTCTTCACTGTCGCGGATTCCTCGGCACGTAAGCAGCACGTGGTGCCCAGCGCCGCAAATGAAGTGGCCAGGAAGCCGCGACGTCGAAACAACATGAGACAGCTCCCGCGTCTACAAGCGAACTTCTGCCGTTTTCGAGCACCGCACGCATTATCAAACAGTGCGGTCACCGGGTCAAATGATACGCCTCCAATGACTACGCCAGCATTGTGAGTGACTCACCAAGAAACAAAAAGCCTGCCTCGCTGAGGCAGGCTTCGATGAATTCAAGCTGTCGGCTGAGTTTTAGAAGTTGTAGTTCGGGTTCTCGGAATCGAAGTCGGCGTCGGTTAGCCCGACATTCAACTTCAGGTCGAGGTAGGTGTACTCCTCCAGCACAGGGCCAGTCTGGTCATCTTTGCGAGTGGGCCAGTGGAACGCCGCGTAGCGGACCGGCAGATTGTATTCGTCATCGATGAAAATCTGCGCCAAATGGAATTCGAAGTGCTCGCGCTGCTCTGGATGGCGGACCGACAGCACGGTGCAGGGGCGCCCGTTGATTTTGGCGCCCTTCTGAAACGTCACTTCGCATTCGCCGTACTGCTTCTCCCGTTCGCCACGTTTGATCAATTCGGCAACGAGATTTTCAATCCCGATCTCGTTAATCGGGTGGAGCTGACCACGCATCGCCAGCACGCCATGCGGATCGAGCCAGACACTCGGCAGTGTTCGGCCCAGCAGACCACCCTCGTGGGCCCGCATCTTATTGCCGTTCGCCCCTTCCACCCACACGACTTCACGGCCCTTAATGTCTTCCGGCTTTAGGAACCTCAAGTAGACGCTCAGCGGAGTCTCGATGCGGCCGTCGACCATCTTCCGGTTGCGGATCTTGGCAAACATGTACTCATAATTGCCGAGTTGCCCCTTGATGCGCTCTCGTTTGACGATCGTCGCGGTGTAGTCGACAAGGTCCTTCTGGATTCGACCGAGGGCCTCTTGAGCGATTTCGAGGGCCGGGTCGAGCGAATGTCCGCTCGGTGCAGTCGTGGTACCACTGGTGTTGGCGGCCTTGGCGACTCGGAACACGGGCTCCTTCAAGTCACTTCGTTCTTGTCCGATCGCTCGGGAAACGAGCAGCGAGGTGCCGCTGAGCGCCAGTCCACGCAGAAAATGCCGGCGTCCGAGAGGATTCGAATGCATACTAAACTCCTTTAGCGGCTACCTTTCGGAGCGATGCCCCGGGGAGGGACGTCGCAACTGGCTCGCCAATCGTCCTTGATGCGCGATGACCGTTTGCAAGCTCCGTGCCCGCTATCCACTACCGCCGGAGCGGCCAGTTCGAGTAACCCAGGGCACACGAGACAAGATATGTACTAGTACGAACTTAAGAATCAGGCCCCCGTCGTGCGGGCGCACCCTGACCGCTTTTCCTGCACAGTTTATCGCCCACCTTCGGCTGTCGAAATTACAATTGGTCCCATTCGAGACCGCTTCTTACCTAGCCGTAACAGCTTTCGAGTTGGCCGGGGAATTTTAGCCAAGCAGGGGGAAGTGAGCGAGAGGAAAAGGCACCCGAACCGGAAGGAAGTAGCAATGGCGGACCAGTCGATCGCCCGCGAGGCGTTCTACAGCGGACGTGTACAGGGTGTTGGATTTCGCTACACGGCGAAGAGAATTGCGCAAGGCTTTGCTGTACAAGGCTTTGTTCGAAACTTGGTTGATGGACGAGTGCAGCTTTTGGCGATTGGCCTGGCTGGCGAGGTCGACCGATATCTCGCCGCCCTCGGGGAGGCTATGCAGGAGAACATCCAGGAGGCAGCTATCTCTGACGTTGCGGTGCCACCGGGCTACACTTCGTTCGAGGTCCGGGCGTAGTAGTTATGCCGTTGATCCGAGTGCTTAAGCCCTGGCATCTATGAAGTTTTGGCTACAGCCGGCCGTTGGCTACTAGGCCCTGGAACCTCCAGTCGATTACGATGGTTTGTTGACTTATCTTCGCGATTGAAGATGGCTTTGTGCAAAGCGTTATCGTCGAATCGGGCGCGAACTAGCACGCAATTGACTGCGTAGATAGCCTGCACTTGCCGCCTCTGCCACTCTTTCTCGACACGCAGATTTTCGACGTGCCACCCATGTTGCTCGCGTTTGAACCCCTCTTGGCTCGGCTCCGTTTCCGGATCTTCCACATCCAACTTACGGATGAAATGGTCAACTGGCTCACGCCAGTTTGGATTCTTGGTATCGGTGCACTGGCCGGGCTGCTCTTGTGCGGGCTGGTCTGGGTGATCGCTGCCGCACTTTCGAAGATTCCAGGCGTCGGCACTTTGGCCGACAATCCTCGGGCCAAGTGGATCGCTGTCGGCATTGTCGCGCTTGTGTTGTTCATCGCGGGTGCTGCATCCGGCTGGTTCGTTCCCCCCGCACCACTTCAAGCGGATGGCGGTCAGGCGGCGGAAGGCGGGCTCTCTCAGACACTCAGCAACCTGACCGGCCTGGCAGCGGGGGCTGTCATGTCGGTTGTTGCGGCGCTGGCGGTCGTGATGCTTGTATGGCAACGGACGATCGAGGAAAGCTGGATCGCCGTACGCGAAGGCGTGCTCTGGCCACTCGGAATCACCGCCTGCGTGCTCGCCGGCTTTGGCCTGTTTGGGCTGACCGTAGTGCGCAATCCCGACCAACTCCTAGATAGCCTGGCACGCTGGCCGGTGCTCGCAATGCAGGGAGAGCAGGCCGCTTCGTTCGAGATTCCAGCGCCACCGAACGCATTTGATGACCCACCGGAGAACCCGATCAAGGTGTCGTTCCGTCGCGATGAACTCCGGCAAATGACATTTAGCAGCGACCAGCGTCTACGGATTTCGACCGAGCCCTTCGCGACCCGATCTCCAGCAGCGGCCGTGATTGATGTTCCCGCTGGATCGAGCGAGACTTGGCGGCGCAGTGCTGACGGAGCCAATCCATTTCGATCAGAAATGGTCGACGAACTGTATGTGAAGAACTTCGGCTCCGAAACCGCGCATTTGCAGCTGGCAGCCGTTCAACAAATTGCACATCCCGAAATGCTGACGGTGCCGATGATGGCCGTCGCCATGCTGGGAGTGTTTGTCCTTTACCTGCTGCAGCGGGCCGCGACGCCGAAACTGGCTGCGATCGCGCTGGCGACAAGCAAATCCGAAATCGCCCAGCCGCTTTACGCCATTTTGATGGCAGGCGGCATCTTCCTGCTGTTGATGTTCATCTGGATTCCCTACAACACCTTCGGCGACGACATCAAAATGCTGAAGGACACTGGGCTGAGCCTGATCTTGGTGCTGGGAATCATCCAAGCCGTCTGGGGAGCTTGCCAGTCGGTTGCGGAAGAAATCGATGGCAAGACGGCGCTTACAGTGCTTTCGAAGCCTGTAAGCCGGCGGGATTTCATCCTGGGCAAGTTCGTCGGCATCGCATGGGCGGTCGGCTTGATGGTGGTGATCTTCAGCATCGTGCTTCTCATCGGTGTAGCTTACAAACCGGTTTACGACGCCCGCGAAGGCGCCGATATCGATCCGACGTGGCAGTATTGCTTCCGCGAAATGATCATGATCGTTCCCGGTCTCGTGCTGACCTACTTCGAGATCCTGGTGCTCGCGGCGATCAGCGTGGCCATTTCGACTCGATTGCCGACGCTGGCAAACTTCATTATCAGCTTTGCAATTTACGTGCTCGGCAACCTGACGCCGCTGCTCGTGCAGTCGCAGGTGGTCGCGCAGCAGCTTGAGCCCGTGGTGTTTTTTGGCCGTTTGGTCGCGACGGTGCTGCCGGTGCTCGACCATTTCAACATCCAGGCGAGCGTTGCAGCCGGCGTACCGGTACCAATGCTCTACCTCGGTTGGGCGATGCTCTACTGCTTGCTGTACAGTGCGGTCGCGATGTTGCTCGCGCTCACGCTGTTTGAGGACCGCGACCTGGCCTAAGGTGGGCGAGTAGATGTCGGCCGGCAAACGCTGCCGGCGAGAATCAGGGGGCAATAACAGACTGGAACCGCTCCGACTCGACAATGGTCAGCGGTTCGCCTGGCACCGTCTCCCAGATGCCTCGCAGGGCCGCTTTTTCTTGGCGTTCGATCAACCGCTTGCCCTGTTCAGGGCCTAAGACCGAAACCGCTGACGCCAGTCCGTCAGCCAGCGTTCCGGTCGGAGCAATCACCGAAACGGCGCTGCGTCCCTCGACCGGCGAACCGCTCCGCGGGTCGATTAGATGGGAGTATCGACGGTCCTCGACGATTAAGTGCTGCCGCGAATCGCCGGACGTTGAAACAGCGCTCCGAACCAGGGTGACAAAAACGTCGGGAGGTTCGTCTGGATCGAGCGGGGCAAGACCGATCTGCCACCCGCGCTGACCGGGCGGAGCATCGCCGGCTACGATGTCACCACTAGCGCGTACTAGCGCCGCTGAGACGCCCGTGCGTTGAATGGCCTTCAATGCTTCATCGGCGGCAAAGCCTTTAGCGATGCCACCCAAGTCGATTCGCATCCCAGACTTGGCAAGCGTGGCTGTCTGCTCGCTCGCGTCTATTTGCAGGTTGGAATGTCCAACTGCCGCCCTCGCTTCTGCAACCCGCTCGCCAGTAGGTAGCTCCTTTTGCCGTCGCGACCTTCGCCAGAGTTTTGTCAGCGGTCCAACCGTCACGTCGAAGGCGCCATCGCTTGAGCGGCTAATCTCCTGCGAGGCTCTAAGCAACGCGAACAGGTCGTCACTCAACTTGACTGTAGTGCCGGATCCTGAGGAGGCGCTCAACCTACTTACTTCGCTGTCGGGATCATAGTCGCTGAGCTTCCGATTCAATTCTGCTATCCGTTCGAAGCCCGCGACAAAAGCCTTGTCTGCTGCTGCTTGGTTTTCGGCGTACACAACGATTTCAAAATCCACGGCCATGTGGATCTCGGTCTTCGCGAACCGAGACTTCTCTGCCCTCACGAAGTCTGGCTGACTGAGCATGCCAGTCACGGCAACGATGCAGAGCCACCGGAGAGTCTGGTTTAGGAAAGTGTTCAGGTTCTCCATCGTTAAGCTCGCTTGAAGCACTACGACTTCGCCTTGACCCCACGTTCCCATGCTGATAACGTCCGCCGCGTATGCTACTGCAACGGGCCATTCTACGCGCGTTTTTCACCTTCATTCTGATTGCGGCCGCGTCGGCTGACCAGCCAACGTTCACTCCGCAAGCGGGCGTGCTAGTGTTGCGCAATGGCCAAGTGCTCAACGGAGAGATCACTCGAGCTGGAGACTACTACGTCGTTACGTTCGGTCAATCGAGTGAAATCCGCTTGAAGGCGGAGGAAGTGGAAGTCGCCTGCCGTAGCTTGGACGAGGCTTATCTCCATCGTCTTCAGCGTCTCGATCCGACTGTCCTCAATCAGCGCATCCTGTTAGCTGAGTGGTGCTTGCGGAATGGACTTTTGGATTACACGAGAGAACAACTCGACCTTGCGGAAGCGAAGGCTGGTGATACTCCCCAGATCAAATCGCTGCGAGAACGCCTAAAATTCGCCCGCGAGCCGAAAACTGGTTTTGCGCCTGCGAAGTCGGTTCCGAGCATCGCTACGGTCGGCACGGAGCAATTGGAGAAGGTGCTAAGAGATCTGCCAACAGGCTCGGTCGAAAAGTTCTCTGCCATTGTGCAGCCCATCTTGCTCAACAGCTGTGCGGCGAACCACTGCCATGGTCCGATGGCCAAGAGCGATTACCAGTTGCTGAAACCCGCGACGGGCCAGGTCGCCAATCAACGGTTTTCTCAACGTAACCTTTATTCCACGCTACGCTTCGTTGACCGAGACGATCCACTTAGCAGCCCGCTTGTTGTGATGCCGCAGCGGCGCCACGGCGGAGCTTCCGGGCCGATTTTCAATGAGCGTACCAAAGCCCAACTCGACGAACTGACTGAGTGGGTGAGACTGGTAACAGCTGCAAAGACGCCACCCGTTTCACTCGAAAGAATCGATCCTGGCAGCAGCTTGCTAACGTCTGGACACCGCCCGCAGACCGATGCCAATCCCCAGCCGAAGGCCATGTCCCGGGATTCCACAGAGCCGAAGGACCGGTTCGCAGCCGCAGGTTCGACACCGGCGAGTCCGCCGGCTGATAGCGTGGGAACTGCGAAGCCGGCGACGGACGCCCCTTTCGTCCCACGAGATCCATTCGACCCTGAAGTCTTTAACCGACGCTTCTTTCGGAAAAGGTAGGTCGCCGACCGTGAAATCGGTCTTGCTTACGAACCTTCAGGCGGTGACATGGCCGTCGAGTTGAATCACGCCAGCCTCTAACGCATCCAGAAACTCCA
>Ga0164290_1001155_pt1 | contig 49493 bp, 52 predicted proteins | sample Micstemetagenome_FD_108782 | JGI IMG/M metagenome (GOLD analysis project Ga0164290, IMG submission 108782) | Contaminated culture microbial community from soil near Moab, Utah, USA - Microcoleus steenstrupii SON62 (Illumina Assembly) | ecosystem: Environmental > Terrestrial > Soil > Soil crust...
CGCGCCGACCATCAGGATCTCGCCGTGCGCGAAGTTGATCAGGTTGATGATCCCGTAGACCATCGTGTAGCCGAGCGCGACGAGGGCATACATGCTCCCGAGCACGAGGCCGTTGATGCACTGCTGAAAGAAGATTTCCAAGGCCCACTCCTAGGCCCGGCTTGAGGCCGGGCGCGGCGGATTATGAGAGGGGGGCATCCCCCCCTCTCCCTTGGGAATACCCCCTGGTCAAGCCCAGCAGCTGGCGGCAGGCCGGAACGGCTTGCCGAGATCGCGCGCCACCGCCTCGTGGGTGATGCTGCCGGCATGCACGGTGAGACCGGCGGCCAGGTGCGGGTCGGCCTGGCAGGCCGCCTTCCAGCCCTTGTCGGCCAGCGCCAGCACGAAGGGCAGCGTGGCATTGGTCAGCGCGAAGGTGCTGGTGCGCGGCACCGCGCCCGGCATGTTCGCGACGCAGTAATGGACGATGCCGTCGACGACATAGGTAGGGTCGGCATGCGTGGTCGCGCGGCTGGTCTCGAAGCAGCCGCCCTGGTCGATGGCGACGTCGACGATGACCGCGCCAGGCTTCATGCGCGCCAGCTGCTCGCGGCGGATCAGCTTGGGCGCGCTGGCGCCCGGCACCAGCACCGCGCCGACGACCAGGTCTGCGGCCAGCACTGCCGTTTCGGTGGCATCCAGGCTGGCGTAGCCGGTGTGCAGGCGGCCCCCGAAGAGCTCGTCGAGCTGGCGCAGGCGCGGCAGGCTGCGGTCCAGCACCAGCACCTCGGCGCCCAGGCCCATGGCCATGCGCGCCGCGTGCGTGCCGACGACGCCGCCGCCGATCACCACCACCTTGGCCGGCGCCACGCCGGGCACGCCGCCGAGCAGCACGCCCAGGCCGCCATTGGCCTTCTGCAGCGCGACCGCGCCGACCTGGATCGCCATGCGGCCGGCGACCTCGCTCATCGGCGCCAGCAGCGGCAGGCCGCCGCGCGGGTCGGTGATGGTCTCGTAGGCGATCGCCGTGCAGCCGCTCTTCAGCAGCCCTTCCGCCTGCACCGGGTCCGGCGCCAGGTGCAGGTAGGTGAACAGGGTCTGGCCTTCGCGCAGCATGGCGCATTCCTGCGGCTGCGGCTCCTTGACCTTGACGATCAGCTCGGCCTGCGCGAACACCGCGGCGGCGTCGGGCAGGATGGCGGCGCCGGCAGCCTGGTAGTCGGCGTCCGAACAGCCGATGCCGGCGCCAGCGCCGGCCTGCACCGACACCCGGTGACCGGCGTGCGTCAGCTCTCGAACCCCGGCAGGGGTGAGGCCGACGCGGTACTCATGGTTCTTGATTTCCTTCGGGACGCCGATGTGGGTGGGCATGGAGAGCTCCGCAGAGTGGGGGTAGACCGCCATGCTCGGCCCGGAGGCGCCGCAGCATTGCGCGTTCGGCGGGCGGGGAAACCCGCGATTTACGCAACTTCATGCGGCGAAGCTGGGAAACTGCGGCAGATGAACACGGAACTTGATCGGATCGACCGGGAAATCTTGCGCCTGCTGCAGCAGGATGGCCGGCTTGCCAACGCCCAGCTGGCGGACGCCGTGGCCTTGAGCCCGTCGGCCTGCCTGCGCCGACTGCAGCGCCTGGAGAGCAGCGGTGTCATCGAGGGCTACGCGGCGCGCCTGGACGGCGCAGCGATCGGCCGACCGAACACGGTCTTCATCGAGGTCACGCTGAACAGCCAGGGCAGCAACGCGCTCGACGCCTTCGAGCGCGCGGTGGCCGCCTGCCCGGCGGTGCTGGAGTGCCACCTGATGAGCGGCGACTTCGACTACCTGCTGCGCGTCGCCGTGGCCGACATGGCCGATTACGAACGCCTGCATCGCCAGCAACTGGCGGCGTTCCCGCACGTGGCGCGCATCCGCACCGCGTTCGCGATGCGCGCCGTGGTGCCCAGCCGGGGCTATCCGCTGTGAACGAGCGCCTGCGTTTCGCCACCGCGCTGCAGGCCGGTGAGTTGCTGCCGCCGCTGCCCGGCCTGAGCCTGACCCAGGCCTATGAGATCGCCGCGCTTCGGCATGCGCTGCGGTTGGCCGCCGGCGATCGCGCGATCGGTCGCAAGATCGGTCACACGAACACCGCGAACTGGGCGGCGCAGGGTCTCGCGGCGCCGAGCTGGGGCTGGCTGTACGAGCGCAGTACGGCGCCGGTCGGCGACTGCCTGGCGCTGGCCAACTGGCGCGAGCCGAAGGTCGAGCTGGAATGCGTGCTGCGCCTGGCACGCACCCCGGCGTCGGTCGACGAGTTGCCCGCCTGCGTCGACGCCATGGCGATCGGCCTGGAGATCGTCGACCGCCCTTACCCCAGCTGGAACATCACGGTCGCCGATTCGGTCGCGGCCGGTGGCGTGCACGCGGCGATGCGCGTCGGGCGCTGGCACGCGCTGGACGCGGCGGCCCTGCGCCGTTTGCAGGCCGAGCTGCAGGTCGGCGACGCACGCAGCGACGGCGCAGCAGCCTGGTCTTCGGCAGTCCCTTGAACGCGCTGGCGCGGCTGATGAGCCTGCTCGCCGACCAGGGCGCGCCGCCGCTGCAGGCCGGCGAGATCGTCACCACCGGCGCCTTGGCGCCGGCCTTGCCGCTGCGGCCGGGCCAGGACTTGCAGGCCCGCCTCCAAAGACTGGGCTCGCTCAGCCTTCGCCTGGCTTGAGCGCTTCGTCGTGTGCGGCGGCGTTGGCGGCGCGCAGGCGCGCCAGCTTCTCGGCGATCTTGATCTCGAGGCCCCGGTCCGTCGGCACGTAGAAGCGCGCGTCGACGCCCGCCGGCAGGTAGCGCGCGCCGGCGGCAAAGCCATCGGGCTCGTCGTGCGCGTAGCGGTAGCCGTCGCCCATGCCGAGCTTCTTCATCAGCGTCGTCGGCGCGTTGCGCAACTCCATCGGCACCGGCCGGGTGGCATCCTTGGCGACCAGGGCGCGCGCCGCCTTGTAGGCGGTGTAGACCGCATTGCTCTTGGGCGCGATGGCGAGGAAGACGGTGGCCTCGGCCAGCGCCAGCTCTCCCTCGGGCGAGCCCAGGCGCTCGTAGACCTCGGCCGCATCCAGGGTCACGCGCAGCGCTCGCGGGTCCGCCAGACCGATGTCCTCGCTGGCCATGCGCACCAGCCGTCGGGCGAGATAGCGCGGGTCGGTGCCGCCGTCGAGCATGCGCGCCAGCCAGTAGAGCGCGGCATCGGGGTCGGAGCCGCGCACCGCCTTGTGCAGCGCCGAGATGAGGTCGTAGAACTGGTCGCCCCCCTTGTCGAAGCGACGCAGCTGCTGGCCCAGCACCTGCTGCAGGCGCGGCGCATCGACCTCGCCGCCGCTGGCGCGGCTGACGTTGTCCAGCGCATTGAGCAGGCGACGCGCATCGCCATCGGCGTAGGCGATCAGATGGGTCTTGGCGTCCGTCGACCAGCGCGCTGAGAGCAAGGCCGCGCCGCGATCGAAGAGCTCGCCGAGTTCGGCCTCGCCGAGCGGCTACAGCACGTGCACGCTGGCCCGCGACAGCAGCGCCGAATTGACCTCGAAAGAGGGGTTTTCGGTGGTCGCGCCGATGAAGACGAAGAGGCCCGACTCCACATGCGGCAGGAACGCGTCCTGCTGGGCCTTGTTGAAGCGGTGCACCTCGTCGACGAAGACCGCGGCACGACCGTGCAGCTTGGCCTGCTCGACGGCGTCGCGGATGTCCTTGACGCCGCCGAGCACCGCCGAGATCGCGATGAAGGGCAGACCGCTGGCCTGCACCAGCAGGCGCGCCAGCGTCGTCTTGCCGACGCCGGGCGGTCCCCACAGGATCATCGAATGCAGGGCGCCGGACTCGGCGGCCACGCGCAGCGGCTTGCCCTCGCCGAGCAGAGCCTGCTGGCCGACCACCTCGGCCAGGCTGCGGGGCCGCAGGCGCTCGGCCAGCGGCACCTGCGGCGGCTCGCTGCCGAACAGGTCAGCCGTCAACGACGTCCATCCCCGGCGCCGGCACGAACTTCAGCCGCTCGGGCACGATCGGCACATTGGCCTCGAAGCTGCCGAACACCAGGCGCGAGCGCTGGCCCAGGCCGTCGACGATCTCCATTGCCGCCAGATCCTTGCCGCGCAGGCCGATGCGCAGGCGCTGGATGCCCTGATCGGCCTGCTTGGGCACGGCCAGCACCCAGGCGATGCCCTGATCGTCGGGCTCGTTGCTGAGCTTGAAGCCATCGCCCAGGCCGCTGCCGGCAAGCAGCGCGACCGGCGTGCTGCCCAGCACCGCGCTCATCGGCCGGCTTGTCGCCTGGTTCAGGTCGGGGTCGATCAGCCAGACCTTCTGGCCGTCGCCGATCAGGGTCTGCGCCTCCGGCGGCAGGTAGTCGAAGCGGAAGCGATTCGGGCGCTGGAACTCGAAGCTGCCCTTGCTCAGGCGCTGCTTGCGGCCATCGGGCGAGGTCACGGTCTGGGTGAAGCTGACGCGACCGGACTTGACCTCGCGCTGGAACGCAGCGAGCTGCGCCAGCGCATCGGCCTGGGCGACGCCAGGCACCAGCGCCACCAGCGCCACCCACGTCAGGAGCAGGCGCCGCCTCATGCGCCGTCGTCCCGCCGCGGCACGATGATGTCGCGGTTGCCGTTCGTCGCCATGCTGCTGACGAGACCGCTCTTCTCCATCTGCTCGAGCAGGCGGGCGGCGCGGTTGTAGCCGATGCGCAGGTGGCGCTGCACCAGCGAGATCGAGGCCCGCTTGTGCTCCAGCACGACGGCGACCGCCTGGTCGTACATCGGGTCCGACTCGCCGTCGCCGTTGCCGCCGCCGGTGGCCCAGGGCGGCGCATCGCCACCGCCGTCGCCGTCGAGCACACCGCCCTCGAGGATGCCCTCGATGTAGTTCGGCTCGCCGCCCTGCTCCTTCAGGTACTCGACGACGCGGTGCACCTCGTCGTCGCTGACGAAGGCGCCATGCACGCGCACCGGCAGGCCGGTGCCGCTGGGCATGTAGAGCATGTCGCCCATGCCGAGCAGTGCCTCGGCGCCCATCTGGTCGAGGATGGTTCGCGAGTCGATCTTGCTGCTGACCTGGAACGAGAGCCGGGTCGGGATATTGGCCTTGATGAGGCCGGTGATGACGTCGACGGAAGGCCGCTGCGTGGCCAGGATCAGGTGGATGCCGGCCGCGCGCGCCTTCTGCGCCAGGCGGGCGATCAGCTCCTCGATCTTCTTGCCGACCACCATCATCAGGTCGGCCAGTTCGTCGATGACGACGACGATGTGCGGCAGACGCTCCAGCGGCTCCGGCGCCTCCGGCGTCAGGCTGAACGGATTCGGGATCAGCTGTTCCTTGGCCTTGGCGTCGTCGATCTTCTTGTTGTAGCCGGCGAGGTTGCGCACGCCCATCTTGCTGAGCAGCTTGTAGCGGCGCTCCATCTCGCCGACGCACCAGTTCAGCGCGTTGGCCGCCTGCTTCATGTCGGTAACGACCGGGCAGAGCAGATGCGGGATGCCCTCGTAGACGCTCATTTCCAGCATCTTGGGGTCGATCATGATCAGGCGCACGTCGCGCGCCTCGGCCTTGTAGAGCAGGCTGAGGATCATCGCGTTGATGCCGACCGACTTGCCCGAACCGGTGGTGCCGGCGACCAGGCAATGCGGCATCTTGGCGAGGTCGGCGACCACCGGCGAGCCGACGATGTCCTTGCCCAGCGCCATCGTGAGCATCGATTGCGCGTCGTGATAGACCTGCGAGCCGAGGATTTCGCAGAGCTTGATGGTCTGACGCCGCGCGTTCGGCAGCTCCAGCGCCATGCAGTTCTTGCCCGGGATGGTTTCGACGACGCGGATGCTCACCAGGCTCAGAGAACGCGCCAGGTCCTTGGCGAGGTTGACGATCTGCGAGCCCTTGACGCCGGTGGCCGGTTCGATTTCGTAGCGCGTGATCACCGAGCCCGGGTAGGCGGCCGACACGCGCACCTCGACACCGAAGTCCTTCAGCTTCTTCTCGATCAGCCGGCTGGTCATTTCCAGCGACTCCGGCGTCACCGTCTCGATGCGCGTGGCCGGCGCGTCGAGCAGGTCGATCTGCGGCAGTCGCGTGGTCGACAGCTCCTGGAACAGCGTCTGCTGGCGCTCGGCGGCGACGCGGGTGCTGCTAGGCACTTCCACCGGGGCCGTCAGCACGGGCGGCTCGACATACAAAGGCTCGTGCTGCTCGGCCTCCAGCTCGCGCTCCACCTTGGCCACCTCAAGCTCGACCTCTCGAGCCTGCAGTGCCTGCTGACCCAGACGCTCGTCCTCCCGGGCCTCACGGCGCTTCTGGCGCTGCGCCCACAGCGACTCCAGCTGCGCGCCCAGGCGCTCCGCCAACTGCAGCCAGGAGAACGACAGCGCCCAGGCCATGCCGACCAGCAGCAGCACGATGGCAAGCAGGCCGGAGCCGGCGAATCCGAGCAGTTGCATCGCCAACGGGCCGAGCTCGAAGCCCAGCACGCCGCCGGCGTGCCCCGGCAGGCGTGCCTCCAGCGCATAGAGACGCGTCCACTCCAGCGTGCAGGAGGCGAAGAGCAGCAGCAGCAGACCGGCCGGCAGCTTCCAAACCGGGCTGGGCTCGCGCGCCTGCTCGCGCCAGAGCGCGGCCAGGGTGCCCAGCCAATGGCGCAGCGCGACCAGCCACAGCCACCAAGCGGAGAAGCCAAAGCCGAACAGCAGCAGATCGGACAGCCAGGCTCCCAGCACACCGAGCCGGTTCGCCGGCAGGCTGCGCGCGCCGGTGATCGAGAACGCGCTGTCCCTGAGGTCATGGCTGAGCAGCGCGGTGGCCACCAGGGCCAACACCAGCGCGCCGAGCAGCAGGCCCAGCGGCGTGCCGAGCCGATTGCGCAAACCATTTGCCGCGGCGGCGGCCGAATCCATCGTTCCCCTCATCCGGGGATTCTCGCCGCTGGTCTCAGTCCTCGGACTCCTCGTCGCCATCGAGACGCGAAGCAATCTGTTTCAGCACCACCGAGCCGTCGCCCAGGGTCTCGATCTGCCCCCGCTCCTCAAGGTCCTTCATGACGCGGCTGACCATCTCACGGGAAGCCCCGACGACCTTGGCCATGTCCTGACGTGACACGCGGCCATGGATGATCTTGATGCCATCCTTGTCCTCGGCCATGTCGAGCAGGGTGCGGGCAACGCGGCCGTAGACGTCCAGCAGGGCCAGCGACTCGATCTGGCGGTCGGCATTGCGCAGCCGCGCGACCAGGCCGCGCAGGATGCCGTAGGCCATGCTGTTGGGCTCGGGCAGGCAGCGCGCGAACTCGAGGCGGCCGAGCACCAGCATGTCGGTGGGCGCCTCGCAGCGCACGGTGGCCGACGCCGGCTCGCCGTCGATCAGGCTCATCTCGCCGACATAGTCGCCGGCCTCCAGCACCGCCATGATGACCTCACGACCGCGGTGATCGGCGGTCAGCACGCGAGCACGGCCGTTGAGCAGGATGAACAGCGCATTGGGCTGCCCGCCCTGCTCGACGACGAGCTCGCCGCGCTTGTAGCGGCGCTTGGTGACGCTGTCGGCCACCGACTGCGCCTGCTCGGGCGTCAGCATGGAGAACAGCCTGACACGCCGGATCAGATCGAGGTTGGACAACATGGCCATGGGCTTGCTCCGAGTGGGGATGGGGGTCAGGCGGCCGAAAGCGACGGCTCCCTAGAATCCCGGCATTCTTTCGCAGGCCCGCAGGGCCCTCGCCCCGGTGCAACCCTGGGACGCCCTATTGACTTTCGGAACGGCGCCCTCAAGCAGAACTCCATGAGCCAACATCACCGCCTGATCATCCTGGGCTCCGGCCCGGCCGGCTACACCGCCGCCATCTACGCCGCCCGCGCCAACCTGAATCCGGTCCTGATCACCGGCATGGCCCAGGGAGGCCAGCTGATGACCACGACGGAGGTCGACAACTGGCCGGCCGACGTGATGGGTGTCCAGGGCCCGGAGCTGATGCAGCGTTTCCAGCAGCACGCCGAGCGCTTCAAGACGCAGATCGTGTTCGACCACATCAACGCCGTCGAACTCGGCCAGCGCCCGTTCAAGCTCAAGGGCGACAGCGGTGAGTACAGCTGCGACGCGCTGATCATCGCCACCGGCGCGTCTGCCAAGTACCTGGGCCTGCCTTCGGAAGAAGCGTTCAGCGGTCGCGGTGTCAGCGCCTGCGCGACCTGCGACGGCTTCTTCTACCGCGAGCGCGATGTCTGCGTGGTCGGCGGCGGCAATACCGCGGTCGAGGAGGCGCTGTACCTGAGCAACATCGCCAGCAAGGTGCATCTGATTCACCGCCGCGACAAGTTCCGCGCGGAGCCGATCCTGGTCGACAAGCTGTTGGAGAAGGCGGCCAGCGGCAAGGTCGTGTTGCACACCTTCCAGACCTTGGACGAGGTGCTGGGTGACGCCTCCGGCGTGACCGGCGTGCGCCTGCGCAGCACGACGGACGGCTCGACCCAGGAGATTGCGCTGCATGGCTGCTTCATCGCCATCGGCCACCAGCCGAACACCGGCATCTTCGAGGGCCAGCTGGAAATGAAGGACGGCTACCTGCGCACGAAGAGCGGCCTGGACGGCTTCGCGACGCAGACCAGCGTGCCCGGGGTGTTCGCCGCCGGCGACGTGCAGGACCATGTGTACCGGCAGGCGATCACCAGCGCCGGCACCGGCTGCATGGCCGCACTGGACGCCCAGCGCTTCCTTGAGCAGCAGTCCTGAGACTTTCCGCTATACTCGCGGGCTTTTCCGGGCGCAGCCTGCGCATTTGGAGGACCGGGTTACCGCCACCCGAGCACTAGAAACAGTGCGCTTTTTGGCGAGGTGAGGCCGCCGCTCCCAGTTCATCTGAAGCGGTCGCCGGACAAAAAACAGGAGTGTCCTCATGGCACGCGTCTGCGAAGTCACGGGCAAGAAGCCCATGGTCGGGAACAACGTTTCCCACGCCAACAACAAAACCAAGCGCCGGTTCCTGCCGAACCTGCAATACCGTCGTTTCTTCGTCGAGAGCGAGAACCGCTGGGTGCGCCTGCGCATCAGCAATGCGGCTCTGCGCCTGATCGACAAGAAGGGCATTGACGCCGTTCTGGCCGACCTGCGCGCGCGCGGTCAAGCCTAATCTTCTGCAAGGAGCGACACCATGGCTGCTAAAGGCGGACGCGAAAAGATCAAGCTGGAGTCCACTGCGGGCACCGGCCACTTCTACACCACGGCCAAGAACAAGAAGACCACGCCCGAAAAGCTGGAATTCATGAAGTTCGACCCGAAGGCGCGCAAGCACGTGCTGTACAAGGAAATCAAGCTGAAGTAATCCACTTCCGCTCGATGAAAAGACAAAGCCCGCTCTTGAGCGGGCTTTGTGCTTCTGGCGCCGGCAATTCAGCGCTTCAGCACGGCATCCTTGAACCAGCGGTCGAGCATGCGACGCTCGTAACGCCAGGCGGTCGACTGCTGGGCGCCGTTGAAGAAGCTGTCCTGCAGGTAGCTCATGTCGCTGAGCCTGACCTTGTCGCTGCGCAGCAGGCGGCCGTTCTCGCTGAGCTGGTACTCGAACTCGATCACCGGCCAGGTCACGTTGCGCATCACCCGCAACTCATCGGCCGTCCGTCGCACCCACTCCAACTCGCCCGCCAGGTTCACGTCCAGCACCTTGATGCTCAGCTGCTGGTGGGCCGGCAGCTTCGACGCCACCTCCTGCAGCATGGCGCTGAACTCCTTCTGGTTCCGTTCACGGTCCCACTGCGAGCGACCGAAATCGGCAAACTTCGCGGTGTCGGCATAACTGATCTGCATCGCGTCGCCGGCCTGGGCAAAACCGGCCGAGAGCGACAGCAGGGCGGCAGCGAGCAAATTGCGCATGAAAGTCTCCTCGAAAGCAGCAACGCCCGGGAGCCGAGGCTGCCGGGCGTTTTCAGTATAGGAATTCGAGGGCCGCTGCGCGCAAACCCCTGCCGAGCTTTACGCCGGCTTACGCCAGCGAGGGAGTCATCACCAGCCGGCTGGCGCGCAGGCGCATCGAGAAGGCGCGCAGTTCCGCGATGCCGGACTCCTCGGCTCGCTGGCACCAGGCCTGCAGGTCCTTGACCAACTGCTCAGCGGACACATTGGTCCGCGTCCACAGACCACGCAACTCCTCGCGCATGGTCACCAGCTTGTCCAAGGCCGGGCTGGCGGCACGGGCGGCCGCCAGCTCAGGACTGAGCCGGGCAGGAATACGACCCTCATCGCGGGGCAGGTAGCGCTTGGCCAGCTTGAGCTGCTTCCACTGGGCGCTGTGCTTGGCCCCCTCGGCCTTCAGGCGCTCCAGCTCGGCGCGGCAGGTGGCGCGCAGCTCACGGCCGTAACGCGCCATCAGCTCGTAGCGATTGGCGATCACCGCTTCCAGCGTGCGCTTGTCCGCCGGCTGGACATCGCCGACGACCATCTTCGGCGGCAACTTGCGCGGCTTGGCAAGCCCGAAGACCATCATCAGGCGGATGTACATCCAACCGATGTCGAACTCGCCCTTCTTGACCGAGAACTTGGCCGAGGTCGGGAACGTGTGGTGGTTGTTATGCAGTTCCTCGCCGCCGACGATGATGCCGATCGGCGACACGTTCGTCGCTGCGTCCGGCGACTCGAAGTTCCGGTAGCCCCAGTAGTGACCGATGCCGTTGATGACACCGGTGGCCCAGATCGGAATCCAGAGCATCTGGATGGCCCAGATCGTGGCACCCCAGGCACCGAACGCCAGCAAGTTGAAGATCAGCAACGACGCGATGCCGTGGATGCTCATCCGCGTGTAGACCTTGCGCTCAAGCCAGTCATCCGGCGTGCCGTGGCCATACTTGGCCAGGGTTTCCTGGTTCTTCGCCTCGGCGCGGTAAAGCTCGACACCGGTCAGCAGCAGCGCCTTCAGGCCGCGCGTCTGCGGACTGTGCGGGTCTTCCTCGGTCTCGCACTTGGCGTGGTGCTTGCGGTGGATGGCCACCCATTCCTTGGTGCCCATGCCGGTCGTCAGCCACAGCCAGGCGCGGAAGAAGTGCGCGACCACGGGATGCAGGTCCAGCGAGCGATGCGCCTGCGCGCGGTGCAGGTAGAGCGTGACGCTGACGATGGTGATGTGCGTCGTCACCAGCGTGTAGGCCAGGATGGTCCAGAAGCTGGCGCCGAACAGGCCCTCGCCAGCCCAGGTGGCGAAGGCGTTGAAGATTGCGTCCATGCAGATGGCCGCCGGAGGACGGCTCGGGGTGTGACAAAGGCCTTGATTCTAGGGCGCACCCCCTAGGATCCGCGCCGTTTCGCCGCGGCCCTTGATCTCGATCAGCCGGCCTTCCTCCACGCGCTGGCGAAGAATCCGTCAGTGCTGTGCCGGTGCGGCCAGAGTCGCAGGTGCCCGTCCTGGCACAGCGCCGGATCGACCAGGGTCGCCGCATCCAGCGCTTCGAAACCCGGATGGGCGGCCGAGAACGCCTCGGAGATCGCCTCGTTTTCATCGCGCAGCAGGCTGCAGGTGGCGTAAACCAGGCGTCCGCCCGGCTTCAGCAGGCGGGCGGCACTGCTCAGGATGGACAGCTGCAGCGCCGTCAGCTCCTTGACCGCCGCCGGGCTTTGGCGCCATTTCAGGTCGGGATTGCGGCGCAGCGTTCCCAGGCCCGAACAGGGCGCGTCGACGAGCACGCGGTCGAGCTTGCCGGACAGGCGCTTGACGCGCTCGTCGCGCTCATGCGCGATCTGGATCGGGTAGACGTTCGAGAGCCCGGAGCGGGCAAGCCTGGGCCGCAGGTTCTCCAGGCGGTGGCCGGCGATGTCGAAGGCATAGAGCCGGCCCGTGTTGCGCATCATCGCGCCCAGCGCCAGGGTCTTGCCGCCGGCGCCGGCACAGAAATCCGCCACCATCTCGCCGCGCTTGGCGTCCAGCAGCAGCGCCAGCAGCTGGCTGCCCTCGTCCTGCACCTCGATCGAGCCATCGAGGAACTGCGGCCACTGGTTGATCGACGGCTTGCCTTGCAGTCGGATGCCCCAGGGCGAGAACGGCGTGGCCTCGGCCTTCACGCCCTGGTCCTGCAACTCGGCCAGCACCGCGTCGCGCTTGGCCTTCAGCGTGTTGACGCGCAGGTCCAGCGGCGCCGGCCGCAGCAACGCCTCCGTCAGCAACGTGAACTCGGTCTCGTCCAGCTGCGCCTGCAGTCCGCCGGCGACCCAATCGGGCAGGTTGTGGCGCAACTTCGGCGCCAGCGTGCTGCGATCGATGGCGGCGCAGGCCTTCAGCCAGGCCTTCTCGTCGACCGTCGCCGCGCCATCGAGCAGGCGAGGCTCGCCGGCCCAGGCCAGCAACACCAGGCGCCGCTCCATCGGTCCATGGCCCGACTGCGCCAGGTGCTGGAACAGCAGGCGCTGGCGCAGCAGCGCATAGGTGGTCTCGGCCAGCGCATGGCGCTCTTTCGAACCCAGGCTGCGGTTGGCGCGGAAGAACGCGGAGATCAGCGCATCGGCCGGCTGCTCGAAGCGCAGCACTTGGTTCAGCAGGCGGCAGGCTTCGTCAATCAGGGCTTTGGGGTGCATATCAGTGGCGCCCGGCCATCCGACGACGCTGCGCCTCCGCGTGGGAGGGTGCAGGCGAGCGCGAGACGGCGGGCTGGTCCATGTCAGGTGAAAAGTTGGGCGGCGCCACCGCGGTGGCTGACGCGAAGGCCGTCGATCTGCAGCTGGTCCTCGACGAACCAGCGCACCGCTGCCGGGTACATCTGGTGCTCGAGCACCAGCACGCGAGCCGCCAGCTGCTGCGCGCTGTCACCGGGCAGCACCGGCACCATCGCCTGGGCCACGATGGGCCCGTGGTCGAGCTCGGCGGTGACGAAGTGCACCGTCGCGCCCGCCAGCTTGCAGCCCGCCGCCAACGCCCTCTCATGGGTATGCAGACCGGCGAAGGACGGCAGCAGCGACGGATGGATGTTCAGCAGCCGCCCGGCGTAATGCGCGGTGAACGCCGGCGTGACGATGCGCATGAAGCCGGCCATCACGACCAGATCGGGCCGCTGCGCGTCTATCGCCTGCATCAGCGCGGCATCGAAGGTCCCGCGATCGGCAAACGCCTTGTGATCGACGGCGATCGCCTCGATGCCCTGGCGCCGCGCGTAATCCAGTCCGGCAGCCTCGGGCCGATTGCTGATCACCGCGACGACCTGCGCCGGCCAGCCTTCGCGGGCGCAGGCCTGCACGATGGCTTCCATGTTGGAGCCGCGTCCCGAGATCAGGATGGCAATTCTTTTCATGTCGGGATGTGGAGCCGCTCCCGATTCCCGGCACGCCCCTCGGGGGGTGACGACCGCAGGGAGGCCAAAGGCTGTCAAAACCGGCAGTGTAGGGAGGCCCTTCCTAGAATGCCGCGCTTGGACACGACGCACACCCCTATTCCGCCGCGCCGCGTGGTCAGCGGCATGCGCCCGACCGGCGCGCTGCACCTCGGCCACTTCCACGGCGTGCTGACGAACTGGCTGCAGCTGCAGGCCACGCACGAGTGCCTGTTCTTCGTCGCCGATTGGCATGCGATGACCGACCAGGATCAGCCGCTGCGCGACGAGGCCATCTCCGAGATGGTGCTGGACTGGCTGGCCGCCGGCATCGACCCGGCGCGCGCCACCTTGTTCATCCAGAGCCGCATGCCGGAGCACGCCGAGCTGTTCACGCTGCTGGCACTGCACACACCGCTGGCCTGGCTGGAGCGCGTGCCGGGCTTTCGCGAGCAAGAGCACCCCAGCTTCGGCCGCCTCGGCTACCCGCTGCTGCAGGCCGCCGACATCCTGGTCTACAAGGGCGAGGCGGTCCCGGTCGGCCAGGACCAGGCGGCCCATCTGGAACTGGCCCGCGAGGTTGCGCGGCGCATGAACCAGCGGCTGGGCCGGGACCTGTTCCCGGAGCCGCAACTGCTGCTCAGCCAGACGCCCAAGCTCGGCGGCCTGGACGGCCGCAAGATGAGCAAGAGTCTTGGCAACACCATCGCCATGCGCGAGGCACCGGACGCGACGCGGGCCAAGATCCTTGCCATGCCCACCGACCCGGCGCGCGTGCGCCGCGACGATGTCGGCGATCCGGCCTGCTGCCCGGTCTGGGCCCTGCACGAGGTGAGCACCGGCGACGCGCAGCGCAGCGAGCTCGCTGCCGGCTGCCGCAGCGCGGCGATCGGTTGCGTCGACTGCAAGCAGGTGCTGCTGGATGGGCTGCTGCCGCAGCAGTCGGCCTGGCGCGAGCGGGCCGCCGCCTTCGAACCCAAGCAGGTGCATTGGATGGTCGAGGTTGGCACCGAGCGCGCGCGCGCGCTGGCGCGCAAGACCCTGCGCGAGGTCCGCGAGGGTCTCGGACTGCACGCATGAGCTCCCTGGCCTTGACGTGCCGCGTGTTTGCCGGCGCCGGCAGCCGCGCGCTCCGGCACGCCCGTTCACGAGCTGCGCGATGAGCCGGCTGCACATCACCGACCTCGAGGCGGCGATCAACTTCTGGCGCGCCAGGAAGCCGTCGCCCGATGGCGTGTCGCTGCCACCGGAGCTGCGCGCCCTGGCCGAGGTCTATGCGCTGATGGTCTACCACCACGAGCAGGAGTGGGATCCGCAGCACCTCAGCCTGGAGGCCATCGACGCCATCTACGCCTGGTACGCCAGCACGCCGGATTCGCCCTGCATCGCAATTTGCTCGACCGCGCAGGGTGACGGCGTCTGCAAGGGCTGCGGCCGCAGCTTCGACGAGGTGCGCGATTGGCCGCGGCTCGACCCCTACGAGAAGCGCGCCGTCTGGCGTCGCATCCAGCTCGAGGCGACGGCCTGGCGCTTCAACCGTTACGCCGAGCGTGCCCAGGAGCGCGCGGCCGAGCAGCTCCGCCTGGACGAAGGGACCGCCCCCTGAACCCGAGCTTCGCGAACTCGACGCGCCGCCTGGCGGCACTGGCCTGGCCGGTGTTCATCGGCCAGCTCGCGGTGATGCTGTTCAGCACCGTCGACACCCTGATGCTGGGCCGCGTCGGACCGCAGGACCTGGCGGCGCTGGCGGTCGGTTCGGCGGCCTTCATCACGATCTTTGTCGGCTTCATGGGCGTGGTGCTGGCGGTCGGCCCGCTGGCCGGGCACAGCTTCGGCGCCCGCGACTTCGAGGCCGGCGGTCGCCATTTCGTGCAGGCGCAATGGCTGGCCTTGCTGCTCTGCCTGCCAGGCTGCGCCTTGTTGCTGTTCCCCGAACCCTTCGTGCGGCTGGCCCAGCTGGAGCCGGCGTTGGCCGACAAGGTCCGTTCCTACACGCGGCCGCTGGCGCTGGCGCTGCCGCTGGCGCTGGTGTTCACCGCGTTCCGCGGCTTTGCGCAGGCCGTCAGCCGGCCCAAGGCGGTGATGGCGCTGCAGGTCGGCGGCCTGCTGCTGAAGGTCCCGCTGAACGCGCTGCTGGTGTTCGGCTGGGGTCCGATCCCCGGCATGGGCGTGGCCGGCTGCGCCTGGGCCAGCACCACCGTGTTCCTGCTGCAGGCCCTGGCCGCGCAATGGCTGATCCGCCACGACGACTTTTACGCGCCGTTCAGGATCGCCCACCTCTGGGACACCCGGCCGCAATGGGCCGAGCTGAAGGCACTGCTGAAGCTCGGGCTGCCGATGGGCGGCTCGATCCTGGTCGAGGTCACCGGCTTCACCTTCATGGCCTTCTTCATTGCCCGCCTGGGCGCGACGCCGGTGGCCGGCCACCAGATCGCGGTCAACCTGGTGTCGATGATGTTCATGCTCGCGCTGGGCCAGGCCACGGCGGCCGGAACGCTGGTGGCGCAGCACCTGGGCGCGCGCGAGTACCTGGCGGCGCAGCGCGTGGGCCGCCACGCGCTGCTGCTGTGCGCGCTGGTGGCGGCGCTGGTCGGCGGCGTCGTCGCCTGGCTGCGCGAACCCATCGTCGGCCTCTACACGAACAATCCGGCCGCCGCCGCCGCCGCGGTGCCGCTGCTGGTCTGGATCTGGTTCTTCCACCTCGGCGACGCGCTGCAGACCGTCGCCGCCTACGTGCTGCGGGCACACCACATCGCCACCCTGCCGATGGTGATCTACGTGCTGGCGCTGTGGGGAGTCGGCATCGGTGTCGGCTACTGGCTGGCGTTCGGGCCGGCGCAGGCCGGCGCGCTGGGCTTCTGGAAGGCGGCCACCGGCGGGCTGATGCTCGCGGCGGCGCTGCTGGTCGGTCTGCAGATCTGGCGCGAGCGCCAGGATGCGATCGAGATCAGGCCGGCAGGCTGATCACGAACACCGAGCCGCCGCCGTCGCGCGCCTCGACCCAGGCGCGACCGCCGTGGGCGGCGGCGATCTGCTTCACCAGCGACAGGCCGAGGCCGACGCCGCCGGCCATCTCGGCATGGCCGGGCAGGCGGAAGAAAGGCGCGAACAGGCGCTCGCGCAACTCCTCGGGCACGCCGGGACCCCGGTCGAGCACGCGGAACTCGAACGCGCCGGGCCGCCTGCACAGCTGCAGCTGCTGACCGTTGCCGCCATAGCGCTTGGCGTTCTCCAGCAGGTTGCGCAACGCGCGACGCAGCAGGCGTTCGTCGGCCAGCAGGCTGCCGCTGTCGGGCGCGTCGCCCAGCTCGACCTCGTGCTGCGCCGCCATCTCGGCGGCAAGTGCCAGCGCATCGACTGCCAGCTTGGTCAGCGGCTGCGCACCAGCCTCCAGCCGGCTGGCCAGCAAGACCTCGTCGACCAGCGCGTCGAGCTCGCGCAGATTGCGCTCGATCTCGGCGTCCAGCGGCGCCGGCGCCCGCCCTTCATCGCGGATCGCCAGCGCCATGCGCAGCCGCGCCAGCGGCGAGCGCAGCTCATGGCTGGCGTTGGCGAGCAGCGTGCGATGGCTGTTGACGAGTTGCTCGATACGCGCCGCGGCATCGTTGAAGCTGTGCGCCAGCGCCGCCACCTCGTCACGGCCCTGTTCGGCAACGCGCTGCGTCAGATCGCCCTGGCCGAAGCGGTCGACGCCGAGCTTCAGCGCCTCCAGCCTTCGGGTCAGCTTGCGTGCCACCGGCCAGGCGGCGAGCGCGACGGCGCCGAACAGCATCAACAGCAGCACGATCAACGCCGGCACGCCGGTGCCAACCAGCCAGGGCGGCAGCGGCGTACCCGGCTCGGTCTCGCCACGCCGCATGCCGGGTCGCCACGGCGGCAGCATCAGCAGGCGGCGGCCGTCGGCGAGCTGATGCACCATGGCCTGGCCGGTGACGCCGGCCGCCTCGCGGCGGTCATAGCGCAGGCTGGTGGCGATGCGTTGCCCGTCGGCGTGTTCCAAGGCCAGCGGCACGCGCAGCTGCAGACTCCAGCGCTGCAGCACCGCCTGCTGCTCGGCCGGCGGTGCGTCGGCCGGCGGCAGCGCCGGCACCAGCAGCTCGGCCATCGTCTGCATGCGCTCGTCGAGGTTCTGCTGCACCAGCTCGCGCTCGCGGCTCCAATGCCGGTGCACCAGCGCCCCGGCGGTCAGCGCGAACACCAGCAGCGTCGCGACCAGCGCCAGGTAGATGCGCAACCAGAGCGATTTCATATCAGCCCCCTGGCCGCTGCGCGTCCGCCCCCCGAGGGGGTGCACGCCTTCGGAGCGGCCGTGCGGCGTTCATGCCTCGTCGCCGGCATCCTGCTTGCGCGCGAACACATAGCCGGCGCCGCGCACCGTCAGCACGCGCCTAGGTGCCTTCGGGTCGTCCTCGATGGCGGCGCGGATGCGCGAGATGTGCACGTCGATGCTGCGGTCGAAGGCGTCGAGCGGGTGGCCCTTGAGCGCGTCCATGATCTGGTCACGCGTCATCACCCGTCCGGCATGGCGCGCCATCACCACCAGCAGCTCGAACTGATGACTGGTCAGCTCGCAATCCTTGCCGGCCAGGCGCGCCACGCGGGCGCCGAGGTCGATCTCCAGCCGGCCGAAGCGCAGGGTCTCGGCGGCCGGGCCGGCGGCGGCGCCGCCACGTCGCAGCAAGGCCTTCACGCGCGCCAGCAGCTCGCGCGGCTCGAACGGCTTGGCCAGGTAGTCGTCGGCGCCGAGCTCGAGACCGACGACGCGGTCCATCGGCTCGCCGCGGGCGCTGAGCATCAGCACCGGCAGGCCTGCCGCATGCGGCAGGCCGCGCAGCTGCCGGCAGAAGTCCAGGCCGTCGCCGTCGGGCAGCATCAGGTCGAGCACGACCAGATCCGGCAGCCCGGCCTTGGCGGCGAGCTGCTGGCGGGCGACCGCCAGGGTCGGTGCGATCTGCACCCGGTAGCCGGCCGCCCCCAGATAGCCCTGCAGCATGTCGGCCAGCCGTGCGTCGTCGTCGACGAGCAGCAGCTGGGCCAGCGTGCGCTGCAGCTCAACGACCATGGCGGCCTTGCATGCGCTGCTCCATGCGCGCCATGCGCTTGCCGGCGCGCTCGGCCAGCTTGGCGCGCTGCTCCGGCGTGAGCACGCGACCGGCCTCGATGAAGGCCGCCTGCATGCGCGCTGACGCCCGCTCGTGCTGCGCCAGCTGCTGCTTGCGCAGCGCGTCGATCGCCGCGGCGTCGATGCTCGGCGCGGCCCACAGCTTCAGCATCTGCTGGTGCGTGCCGCGGCCCTCCTGCATCTCGCCCCGCAGCTCTTCGCGGGCGGTCTTGAAGATGGTCTCGATCTGCGTGCGCTGGGCATCGCTGGCGCCGATGTCGTCGAGCATTTCCACCAGCTGGTGGCCGGGGAAGCCGCCGCCATGGCGCATGCCGCCCATGCCTGCATGGGGCTGGGCCAGCACCGCCGGGGCGGCGGCGCTCAGCACCAGCGCAACGGCCAGGGCCAGAGAGCTCTTGATCGGGTTCATGGCATCACTCCTTCGGGTTGGGATGGTGCCACTGTGTCCGGGCGCGGTTTCGCGCCGCTGCCGCGCAGGTAAAGATTCATGTCGCGCCGAGCCGGGCACGCATGGCGGCGATCAGCGTCAGCGTCTCCAGCGTGTCGGCCAGCGGCATCTGCGGATGCTCCAGCCAGCCGGCCTCCAGGGCCTCGGCGCAGGCGCTCATCTCTTCCTCGAAGCCGTTGCGGCGGAACGCGTGGTCCTCGTCGCGAACGGCATCGCCGCGGCGTTGCCAGCGCAGGCGCTGCGCGTGCCAGAAGCCCTCGGGGAGCTCGATCCAGCCCTCGCTGCCCTCGATCTGCAGCGCGTTCGCGCTCAGTCCGTCGAGGCGGCAGACGAAGGCAGCCGTGGCGCCGCCGTCAAAGCGCAGCTGGCCGTCGACCTGCTGCTCGACGCCGGTCGGCGCCAGCCTGCCGTCGACAGCCCAGTCGCGCAGCGCGCCCTGACCCGCGAGCCGCATGATCCAGGCCGTCAGGTTCAAGTTGTAGATGCCGATGTCGAGCAGCGCGCCGCCGGCGAGCTTCGGGTCGAACAGGCGCGACGCCGGGTCGTAGGCGGGCGCGAAGCAGAAGCTCGACTGCACCCGCTGCACGCGGCCGATCGCGCCCTGCTCCAGCAGTTGCTGGACGCGGCGCCAGGCCGGCAGGAATCGACTCCAGACCGCTTCCATCAGGAACCGCCCGCGCTCGCGGGCGATTGCCATCAGCATCGCCGCCGACGCCGGGTCCGGGGTCAACGACTTCTCGCACAGCACCGGCTTGCCGGCTCGCAGCGCCATCGCCGCCTGATCAAAGTGATGGCTGTGCGGGCTGGCGACGTAGACGATGTCGACCTCAGGGTCGGCGCAGAGCTGCTCGATGGTCGGCAGCGCGATGCCGCCCCACTCGGCGGCGAACGCCTGGGCCTTGGCGAAATCGCGGCCGGCCACCCGGTGCAGGCGCTGAGCGGGCAGCACCGCGAACGCGTCGGCGAAACGGCGGGCGATGCGCCCCGGTGCGATCAGGCCCCAGCGCAGCATCGCCGCCACCCTCAAACGATGGGCTTGTAGCGCACGCGCTTGGGACGCGCGCCTTCCTCACCCAGGCGCTTCTTCTTGTCGGCCTCGTACTCGCTGTAGTTGCCGTCGTAGAAGGTCCACTGGCTCTCGCCCTCGCAGGCCAGGATGTGCGTGCAGATGCGGTCGAGGAACCAGCGGTCGTGCGAGATCACCATCGCCGAGCCGCCGAACTCCAGCAGCGCCTCTTCCAGCGCGCGCAGGGTTTCGACGTCGAGGTCGTTGGACGGCTCGTCCAGCATCAGCACGTTGCCACCCTCGGCCAGGGTCTTGGCCAGGTGCAGGCGGCCGCGCTCACCACCGGAGAGCTGGCCGACCAGCTTCTGCTGGTCATTGCCCTTGAAGTTGAAGCGGCCGAGATAGGCCCGGCTGGGCATCACGAACTTGCCGACGACGATGTTGTCCAGGCCGCCCGACACGTCTTCCCACACCGTCTTCTCGGCCGCCAGGCTGGCGCGGCTCTGGTCGACGAAGGCCAGCTTGGCGGTCTTGCCGATCTTCACCGTGCCGCTGTCCGGCGTCTCGGTGCCCTGGATCATGCGGAACAGCGTCGACTTGCCGGCGCCGTTGGGGCCGATGATGCCGACGATTGCGCCGGGTGGCACCTTGAACGACAGGTTGTCGATCAGCACGCGGTCGCCAAAGCTCTTGGTGACGTTCTCGAACTCGATGACCTCGTTGCCCAGGCGCTCGGCCACGGGAATGAAGATCTCGTTGGTCTCGTTGCGACGCTGGTAGTCGACGTCCGACAGTTCCTCAAAGCGGGCCAGACGCGCCTTGCTCTTGGCCCGACGGCCCTTGGCGTTCGAGCGCACCCACTTCAGCTCTTCCTTCATGGCCTTGGTGCGGGCCTCGTCCTGGCGCTGCTCCTGCTCCAGGCGGGCTTCCTTCTGGTCCAGCCAGTCGGTGTAATTGCCCTTGTACGGAATTCCATGGCCGCGGTCGAGTTCGAGGATCCACTCGGCGGCGTTGTCGAGGAAGTAGCGGTCGTGGGTGACGGCGACCACGGTGCCCGGGAAGCGCTGCAGGAACTGCTCCAGCCACTCGACCGACTCGGCGTCCAAGTGGTTGGTCGGCTCGTCGAGCAGCAGCATGTCGGGCTTGGACAGCAGCAGCCGGCACAGCGCGACGCGGCGCTTTTCGCCACCCGACAGCTTGTCGATCTTCGCGTCCCAGGGCGGCAGGCGCAGCGCGTCGGCGGCCAGCTCCAGCTGCAGATCGGTGTTCTCGCCGCCGGCGGCGGCAATGATCGCCTCCAGCTCGGCCTGCTCGGCGGCCAGCGCGTCGAAGTCGGCGTTCTCGTCGGCGTAGGCGGCATAGACCTCGTCGAGGCGCTTCTTCGCGGCGACCACGCCGCCGACGCCCTCCTCCACCGCCTCGCGCACCGTCTGCTCCGGGTTCAGCTGCGGCTCCTGCGGCAGGTAGCCGATCTTGATGCCCGGCATCGGGTAGGCCTCGCCCTCGAACTCCTTGTCCAGGCCGGCCATGATCTTCAGCACCGTCGACTTGCCCGAGCCGTTCAGGCCGAGCACGCCGATCTTGGCGCCGGGGAAGAAGGACAGCGACACCCCTTTGAGGATCTGTCGCGTGGGCGGCACCGTTTTGGTGACGCGATTCATCGTGAAGACGTACTGGGCCATGGCTTTGCTTTCGGGCGAAATGCGGCGGCCCGGCTGGGTTCAGTCGGGCCGCGGATGCCGGCGATTGTCTCAGAGGGTTCTGAGCGCGTCCTGCAGGCTGCCGTGCACCGACGCCGGCAGGGTCTCGGCGCTCTCCGGGCGCGGCAGCGAGGGCCAGCGCTCCATCAGTGCCGCCAGCTCCTGCGCCGGCATCGGCCGGGCAACCAGGAAGCCCTGCATCGCCGAGCAGCCGACACGGCGCAGCACTTCCAGCTGGGCCGGCTCCTCGACCCCTTCGGCCAGGGTCTCCATGCCCAGCACACGGGCCAGCTCGAGCATCGTCCGCACGATGGCGCGGGCGTCGCTCTCCTGCATCAGCTCGCGGATGAAGGCGCGGTCGATCTTCAGCTTGTCGAACGGGAACAGGCGCAGGTAGGCAAGCGACGAGTAGCCGGTGCCGAAGTCGTCGAGCGCGATGCGCACGCCGAGCTGCTTGATGGCGTGCAGGTTCTCCAACGCGCCGTCGACGTTCTCCATCAGCAGCGACTCGGTGATCTCGACCTCGAGACGGTCGGGCGACAGCTTGTGCCGCTGCAGCTGCGCGCGCAGTTCGCCCACCAGGCCGGCGCGCTTGACCTGCGAGGCAGAGACATTGACGGCGATGCGCAGCGGCTTCAGCCAGGTCTGGGCGTCGGCACAGGCGCGGTCCAGCACCCAGGCACCGATGTTGTGGATCAGCCCGGTGTCCTCGGCAATGCCGATGAACTCGACCGGCGACACCGCGCCCAGCGTCGGGTGCTGCCAGCGCACGAGCGCCTCGGCGCCGACGATGGTCCAGTTCTGCAGGTCTACCTGCGGCTGGTAGAGCACCTGCAACTGGTTGCGCACGAGGGCGTCGCGCAGCTCGCGCTCGACGTTCATGCGCCGCTTCTGGCTGGCACCGAGCTCCTCGGTGAACGCCTGCACCCGACCGCGCCCGGCGGCCTTGGCCGAGTAGAGCGCCAGGTCGGCGGCGACCAGCGCCTCGTCGACGCTGCGTGCATGCTCGGGCAGGAAGGCCAGACCGATGCTGACACCGGACGCCACCGTCATGCCCATCGCCTGCACCGGCACGCGCATCGCGCCAACCAGACGCTGCGCCAGCTGCTGCACCTCGTCGTCGCTGCGCACGTCGTCGATGACGACGGCGAACTCGTCGCCGCCGAGGCGACCACAGAGATCGCTCTTCCTCATGTGCTGGCGCAGGCGCTGCGCCATCTCCTGCAGCACCGCGTCGCCGACGCTGTGGCCCAGCGAATCGTTGATGGCCTTGAAGTTGTCGAGGTCCATGCACATCAGCGCGCTGCGCCGGCCCGAAGGCAGCAAGGCCTGCTCAATCGCCTGCACCAGGCGGTTGCGGATGCTGACGCGATTGGCCAGTCCGGTCAGCGAATCAAAGTGCGCGAGGTAGGTAAGGTGCTGGTGCGACTTGCGCTCGGCGGTGACGTCGCTGATGACGCCGCGCCAGCCCAGCGGCCGGCCCTCGGCGTCGTGCAGCGGCTTGGCGGTCACCGACCACCAGCGCGTGCCCTGGCTGGTCGACACGCGCACCACCTGGTCACGGAACGCCTCGCCGCGCTCCAGCGCCTGGCGCAGGCGCTCGACGCCCTGCGAGCCTTCGACCTGCAGCGACTGCAGCACGGTGATCAGGCCGAGCTGGCCGACCTTGCCAGACGGCCGCTCGAACAGCTGCGCCAGGCGGTCCGAGACCTGCGCGAAGCGACCGCTGCGGTCGACCTCCCACAGCACGTCGGCGGTGGTCTCCTCGAAGTCGCGCAGCAGCAGGCCGACGACCTCGCTCTGCTTGGCCGCCTCGCGCTCGCTGTCGAATCGCAGCGTGAACAGCCGCATCACGGCCGCCGAGGCCAGCGCCAGCGCCACCGCGTAGACCAGGATCAGCAGCTGCAGCTCCAGCGCCAGCGGATGGCCGGAGCGCTGCAGGCCAATCAGCGCGCCGGCGCAGCCGATCGTCATGTAGGCCAGCGCCGCCGGCGGCAGCATCGCCAGCGCCATCGCGCCGCCGGCCATCATGCCGGTGGACATCACCGCGATGAACAGTTGCAGCGGCGGCGACACGCTGCCGAACCAGACCACCGGCAGCGCCGCCCAGAGCAGGCCGAGCAGCGCCGCGTGGAAGGTGGCGCGCCAGACCAGCTTGGTCGGCACCGCGCGCAGCGACCGGCGCCGCGATCGCCACCAGCCCGAGGCGCCGGAGCCGCACAGCAGCAACACCATCGTCAGCCAGAGCCCGAGCGCGGCATCGGCGACCTCGCCATACAGCACCAGCGCGCACAGCAGCGCGTTCAGCGCCGTCGCGCCCATCATCCAGGGCGAGATCGCCAGCACGGCCCGCACATGACGCGCCCGCTGCTCACCGCTGTCGCGGTCGGTACCGCGCAGCAAGCGCCGCAGCGTGTTCCAGCTGTCCTTGACCGGATGTCCCACCCATCACCACCGATGGCGCGCCGCCGCACCGTAGAGCACTGACTCTAGCGGTAGCCCTGCACGCTGCCGCGGACCTGCTTCACCATGACGCTCGGGGGCAACCCTTACACTGCAAGCCGTTGCCGCCCCATGCCGTCTGGGCGCGCAGCAGGCAATCACGCTGACTCCCAAGTCCCGCACCGCCTGAGACGGCGCCGCCCCACGGGCTGGCGAACGGTGCAGCGGCCGCGCTCTGCGGTCAATCCAATCTCCCATGAATTTTGCTGACCTCGGCCTCGCCGAGACCCTGCTGCGCGCGGTGCGCGAGCAAGGCTACGAGACCCCGACCCCGATCCAGGCCCAGGCCATCCCGGTGGTGCTCCAGGGCGGCGACCTGCTCGCCGGCGCACAAACCGGCACCGGCAAGACCGCCGGTTTCACGCTGCCGATGCTGCAGCGCCTGATGGCCAAGCCCCCGGTCCAGGGCGCCAAGCGCGTCGTGCGCGCGCTGGTGCTGACCCCCACCCGCGAACTCGCCGCCCAGGTCGAGGAGAACGTGCGCGCCTACGGCAAGTACCTGCCGCTGCAGAGCATGGTGATCTTCGGCGGCGTCGGCCTGCAGCCGCAGATCAACGGCCTGCGCCGCGGCGTCGACATCCTCGTCGCCACGCCCGGCCGGCTGCTCGACATCGCGCAGCAGGGCCACCTCGACCTGTCCAAGGTCGAGATCCTGGTGCTCGACGAAGCCGACCGCATGCTCGACATGGGCTTCATCCACGACATCAAGAAGGTGCTGGCGATGCTGCCGGCGAGCAAGCAGTCGCTGCTGTTCAGCGCCACCTTCAGCGACGAGATCAAGGCCCTCGCCGATCGCCTGCTGAAGAGCCCCGGCCTGATCGAGGTGGCGCGCCGCAACGCCACCGCCGACACCATCAGCCAGCGCATCTACTTCACCGGCCGCGAGCGCAAGAAGGACCTGCTGGCCGAGCTGATCCGGCGCAACGACTGGCACCAGGTGCTGGTGTTCACGCGCATGAAGCATGGCGCCAACCGCCTCGCCGAGTTCCTCGACAAGCAGGGCATCACGGCGATGGCGATCCCTGGCAACAAGAGCCAGGGCGCGCGCACCAAGGCCCTGGCCGAGTTCAAGGCCGGCACGCTGCAGGTGCTGGTCGCCACCGACATCGCGGCGCGCGGCATCGACATCGACGAGTTGCCCCATGTCGTCAACTTCGAGCTGCCCAACGTCCCCGAGGACTATGTGCACCGCATCGGCCGCACCGGCCGCGCCGGCAACGAGGGTGAGGCGATCTCGCTGGTCTGCCTCGACGAGGAGCTGTTCCTGAAGGACATCGAGCGCCTCATCAAGCGCCAGCTTCCGCGCGACACCGTGCCGGGCTTCGAGGTGCCCAGCGGCGAGCGGGCCGAGCCGATCCAGATCGGCCGCCAGACCATCGGCGTGCGCGGCGCGGGACGCGGTGCCGGCGGCGGTGGCGGCGGTGGCGGTCGCGGTGGCCGGCCCCAGGGCCCGTCGTCGGGTCAGCCTGGCCGCGCTTCGCAGGGACAGGGCCGCGGCCAGCCGGCCGCCAAGCCGCAGCAGCACAAGCCGGCGCCGACCGGTCATGGCAGCGGCCACGGCCACGGTGCCGGCACCACCCGCCGCAGCGCCGGGGCCAAGCCCGGCGCGCTGATGGGTGGCCCGCGCCACGGCTCCTCGAAGTGAGCCCGCTGGCCGCTGAAACCGTGCTGCTGGCGGGAGCCAGCGGCCTGGTCGGCGGCCTGCTCGCCAAGGGCCTGGCTCAACCGGGCCGTCGCCTGCTGATGCCGTTGCGCAGCCCGAAGGCGCGACTGCTGGCGCTGGCCGGCGCCGAGGCACTGCCCTGGCCGCCGGATGCGCAGGCGCTGCCAGCGCTCGATCTGGCGCTGTGCGCGCTGGGCACGACGATGGCCGCCGCCGGCAGCCGCGAGGCGTTTCGCGCCGTCGACTTCGACGCCGTGCTGCTGATCGCCAAGGCGGCGCGCGCCGCCGGTGCGCGCCGCTTCGGCCTGGTGTCGGCGCTCGGCGCCGACCCGCGTTCACCGCTGTTCTACAACCGCGTCAAGGGTGAGGCCGAGGCCGCGGTCGCCGCCCTCGGCTTCGAGCAGCTGGTGATCGCGCAACCGTCGCTGCTGCTGGGCGACCGTGCGGCGCTGAGTCAGTCAGCCCGGCCGGGCGAAGCGCTGGCGCAGCGCGCCGCGCCGCTGCTCGCCGCGTTCACGCCGGCGCGCTGGCGACCGATCGCCGCCGAGCAGGTGGCCAGCGGCCTGCTCAAGGCCCTGGCCGAGCGCGGCCCCGGCCTGCACCGACTGCACAACGCGGAACTGCTCAGCGCCTGAGCGCCGCCCGGTAGGCGTGCCAGCTGGCATGACCGATCACCGGCGCCACCACCGTCAAGCCGACGAACCAGGGCAGCATCGCCAGCACCACCAGCACGGTGATCAGCAGTCCCCACAGCAGCATCACGCCCGGCTGCGTCAGCACCAGGCGAAGACTGGTCAGCGCCGCGCTGACCGCATCCACCGGCCGGTCGAGCAGCATCGGCATGGTGATCACGCTGAAACCGTAGATCAGGCCGGCGAACAACGCGCCGACCGCCAGGTAGGCGACGATGAAGCCGAGGTTCTGCGGGTCGAGCAGCGCCAGCACCGAACCGCGGAAATCCGGCATGCCGTCGAAGCTGACGGCGAACACCACCACCGCGGCGCGCGCCCAGACCATCTCCAGCACCAGCAGCAGCAGGCCGAACAGGGCCAGCGGCCCGAGCCGTGCGCGAAACGCCAGCAACGCGTCGCCGAAGTCCGGCGTCTCGCCGGCCTCCAGGCGCTGGCTGACGCGGTACAGCCCGAGGCACAGGGCCGGCCCGACGAGCAGGAATCCCGCCGCCAGCGCCAGCACGTAGGCCGGTGCGGCGGCGAACACGCGCAGCAGCGCGTGGCCCATCGCCATGAAGACGATGCCGAAGAACAGGCCGATGCCGGGCGCGCGCAGGAAATCGCGCAGGCCCAGCCGCAGCCAGCGCAAGGGTTCATTCCAGGCCAGGGTCTGCAGATGCAGGCTGATGCCTCCGCCTTCGGTGTTCGTGCTCATGCGCCCATGCTGCCGCGCGGTGTCGGACCCCGGACTACGGACAAACCTCCAGAGGCAGGTCCCTGGCCAGCGCCAACGCGCGCAGCTGGGCGACGGTCTGGCCGGCGAACCAGGCGGCCAGCCGCTCGCGCGGCTCGGGGTCGAGCCAGCGCACCGGTTCAGCCAGCCCGGCGCAAGCGGCCAGCGACTGCGCGAACTTCGGCTCCAGCGCGGCGACGGCAACGCGACCGTCACGGCAGGCATAGACCTGATAGCCGGCATGCCGACCACCCAGCAAGCCGCCCGCGGCCGTCAGGCCCCAGCGCTGCGGCGCCGCCGCCTGCGCCAGCGCGTCGGCCAGGCCGACGCGCAAGCAGCGCGGCGCCTCGCCCCTCGCGCGCGCCAGCGCCACCTGGTGCAGCGCCAGCACCGCCTGTTGCGCACCGCACATATCGGCCCACAGCGACGGCGGCAGGTCGGCGGCCAGCAAGCCCAGTCCGGCCTGGTAGGTCAGATCGTGGCCGGGGGCATCCGGCTCGGCCAGCGCGCCGACGATGGCCACCATCCACAGCTGCGGGTGCACGGCGCGAAGCCGGCGCCAGTCCAGGCCGAGCTTGCGCAGGGCCTGCGGTCGGAACGAGCTCAGCAGCACATCGGCGCGCGCCAACTCCCGCTGCAGCGCGCGCTGACCGGCCGCCTCGCCCAGGTGCAGGCGCTGCACGGCGACGCCCTGGTGCAACTCGGCATAGACCGCGGGCGCCATCTGGGCCACCGGATCGCCCGACGGCGGCTCGATCTTGCGCACGCGCGCGCCGAGCCGTCGTGCCTGCTGCGCCGCCACCGGCGCCGGCAGGTTCAGGCCGATGGTCAGCAGCCGCAGGCCGCGCAGCGGCTTGGCCATGCGCTCAGGCATGCCGGCGACCGTGCAGGCCGAGCCGCCCCGGGACGGCGGCGGGCGGCGCGGAACAGGCGAGAGGACGGGGACGCAAGCGCATGGCGGCGAGGCAGTCGACGGGCGACGGATGATAGGAAGGTGAGTTCCCCGTTCCCGCCCCCTGTTCACCCTAGTCCCGTGTCCGCCGGGGAAGTCGACTGGTCCGATCCGGCGCACCCGCGCTCGACCCGCTTTGGCGACCTGTACGCGTCGCGCGCCGGCGCGCTGGCGCAGGCCGAGGCCGTGTTCCTGCGCGGCAACGGCCTGCCGGCGCGCTGGCGCGGCCGCGATCGCTTCGTCATCCTCGAGACCGGCTACGGCCTGGGCAACAACTTCCTCGCCACGCTGGATCAATGGCGCCGCGATCCCGGGCGCAGCCAGCGCCTGTTCTTCCTCAGCCTGGAGGCGCATCCGGTCAGCGCCGACGATCTCGCCCGCGCCCATGCACACGGCCCGCTGGCGGCGCTGGCGGCGGTGCTGCGGGCGCAATGGCCGCCGGCGGTGGCCGGCTGGCACCGACTCGACTTCGAAGGCGGTGCGGTGCAGCTGCTGCTTGCCATCGGCGACGTGCGCACCGTGCTGCCGCAGTGGCAGGCCGAGGTTGACGCGTTCTACCTCGACGGCTTCGCGCCGCGCCTGAATCCGGCGATGTGGAGCCAGGAGGCGCTGGCGCCGCTGGGCCGGCTGGCCGCCGTCGGCGCGACCGCGGCGACCTGGAGCGCGTCGCGCAGCGTGCACCAGGCGCTGCAGGCGGCCGGCTTCCGCTGCGAGCATGTGCCCGGCTTCGGCGGCAAGGCGCAAATGACGGTGGCACGCTACGCGCCGGTGCATCGGCCGCTGGCGCCGGCTGGGCAGCGCCCGATCGCGGCGGGCGCGCGCGACGCGGTGGTGCTCGGCGCCGGCCTGGGCGGCGCCGCCTGCGCCCGCGCGCTGCACGAGGCCGGTCTGGCGGTGCGGCTGCTCGACGCCGCGCCGGCGGCGGCCCAGGCCGCCAGCGGCAACCCCGCCGGGCTGTTCCACGCCACCGTGCATGCCGACGACGGGCCGCATGCGCGCTGGAACCGCCAGGCGGCGCTGCGCACGCGGCAATGGCTGACCCGGCTGCCGCCGCCCTGGTGGCAGGACGGCCTGCTTCGCCTGAGCCCGGGCGAGCCGGCGGCGGCGCGGCAGTCCCTGGCGCAGGCGCTGGCGCTGCCGCCCGGGTTCGCCGTCCCGCTCGACGCCGACGCGGCCAGCGCCCAGGCCGGCCTGCCCCTCACCGACGGCGGCTGGCTGTTCCCCGGCGGCGGCGCGCTGCCGCCGCGCGACTGGGTGCTGCGCCTGCTCGACGGTCTGCCGCTGCGGACCGGCTGCGCGGTGGCAGCGCTGCGCGCGCTGGCCGACGGCCGCTGGCAGCTGCTCGACGGCGACGGCGGCTGCCTGGCGGAGACCGAGCTGCTGGTGCTGGCGCCGGGCGCCGCCCTGCCCGCGCTGCTGGCGCCGCTGGACGCGGCGCTGGCCCTGCGCCTGCAGGCGCAGCGTGGCCAGATCAGCCGGTGGCGAGCGCTTGACGCCGCCATGCCGCGACTGCCGCTGGCCGCCGGCGGCTATGTGCTAGCGTTGCCGCCGGCGGCCGGCGGCGGGCTGCTCGCCGGCGCCACCGCGAACCTGGACGACGGCGAGCCCCGGCCCCGTGCCGCTGACGACGCCCACAACCGCGGCGTCGCCGAGCGGCTGCTGGGCCTGAGCGCCGGCAGCCTGCCGCCGCCGGACGCCGCCCGCGTCGGCTGGCGTCTGCTTGCCGCCGACAAGCTGCCCTTGGTCGGCGGCCTGGTCGACCCGCTGCAGCCGCCGCCGCGTCGCGCCACCCAGGCGACGCACTGGGCACGACGACCCGGGCTGTTGATCTGCGGCGCGCTGGCGTCGCGCGGCATCGGCTGGGCGGCGCTGGCCGCCGAGCTGGCGGTGGCACAGGCGCTGGGCTGGCCGCTGCCGGTGCCGCGCCTGCTCGCCGATGCGGTCGACCCGGCACGCTGGCAGGCGCGCGCGGCGCGCGGTCGCTGAGGCCTGGAGCTGTGTCGGCACGCTGACAGACGCAGCCGGTGCAGCGGCCTAGCATGTCGGCCCGACCCACCCCGCATCCGCCCCGGAGACCGTTCATGGCATCTGCGTTCCGACCCGCGCTCGACCTGCTGGCGATGTACGCCGCCTACCACCGCGACCGCCGCAACATCGCCACGCATTTCGTCGGCATCCCGATGATCGTGCTGGCGGTCTGCATCCTGCTGGCCCGTCCCGGCTTCGAGCTGGCCGGGCTGACGCTGGCGCCGATCCACCTGCTGCTGCTGCTCAGCACGCTCTGGTACCTGACGCGCGGCGAGTTCCTGATCGGCCTCGTGACCAGCCTGGTGAACATGCTGCTCACCTGGGTCGCGCTGCCGCTGGCGGCCGGCAGCACCGCGCTCTGGCTCGGCTGGGGCATCGGCCTGTTCGTGCTCGGCTGGATCATCCAGTTCGTCGGCCACAAGTACGAGGGCCGCAAGCCGGCTTTCGTCGACGACCTCGTCGGCCTGCTGGTCGGACCGATGTTCCTGATCGCCGAGCTGTTCTTCCTGCTCGGGCTGGCCAAGCCGCTGCAGCAGGCGATCGAGGCCCGGGTCGGACCGACGCACGGCGCTCGCGCCGCCGCGCAGACCGCTTGAGCGCGGGCGCCCCGCCGCCCCCGATCTGGGTGATGGGGGCCGGCGCCATCGGCTGTTTCGTCGGCGGGCGGCTGGCGGCGGCCGGCCAGCGGGTGCGCTTCATCGGCCGCGCCCGCATCGGCGACGCGCTGCGCGCCGAGGGGCTGCGGCTGACCGACCTGGAGAGCGCCGAACGGCAGCTCGCCGCCAGCGCCATCGACTGGCAGGACGGACTGGCGGCGACGCCAGCGGCGGTCGAGACGCCAGGGCTGGTGCTGCTGTGCGTGAAATCGGCGGCCACCGCCGAGGCGGCGGGCCAGCTGGCCGCGTTGCTGCCGCCGGGCACGGCGCTTCTGTGCCTGCAGAACGGCGTCGACAACGCCGAGCTCGCCGCGCTCGCGGCGCCAGGGCTGCGCGTGCTGCCGGGCATGGTGCCGTTCAACGTCGCCCAGCGCGGCCCGGCCTGGTTCCATCGCGGCACCAGCGGCCGGCTGGCGGCGCAGCAGGACCCGGCCCTGCTGCCTTACCTGACGCAGTTCGCCGCCGCCGGGCTGCCGCTGTCGCTGCACCAGGACCTCAGGCCGGTGCTGTGGGCCAAGCTGCTGCTGAACCTGAACAACCCGGTCAACGCGCTGTCCGGATTGCCGCTGCGCGCGCAGTTGCTCGACGCCGGCTGGCGGCGCTGCACGGCGCTGCTGATGGACGAGGCCTTGGGCGTGCTGCAGGCCGCCGGGCTGCAGCCGGCGCGGCTCACGCCGCTGCCGCCCGCCTGGATCCCCCACCTGATGCGCCTGCCGACGCCGCTGTTCCGGCTGATCGCCGCCGGCATGCTGCGCATCGACCCGAATGCTCGCTCGAGCATGGCGGACGACCTCGCGCTGGGCCGCGCCACCGAGATCGACGCGATCTGCGGCGCCATCGTGCGCCTGGGCGCCCGACTCGGCCGGCCGACCCCGCGCAACGCGGCGATGGTCGAGCTGATGCGGCAGCGCCGCGCGCTGCCGCTGGCCGAGGTGCGCCAGGCGCTGCAGGCCTAGGAGAACGCGGCAGCGGCGAATCCGCGTCGCACCGATGGCCGGCCGCATCGGCCGGCGCCAGACTGGCGAGCATCGTCGTCGGAGTCCGCGATGGAGCACCGCGCCAGAAGCCAGCGAGCCAGCACCGAGCCGGTGGGCAGCACCGCCACCGAGCGCGCCCCGCCCGGCGACGCCGAGGCCTTGCTGGCGGCCAGTCCGCGCCAGGCCGCGCAGCGCCAGGCCATCGCCGGCAGCTTCGGCACGGCGCCGCTGCAGCGCCTGAGTGTGGAAGGCACAGCCTGGGGCGCGGCCACGCAGGCACGCGTCACCACCGGCAGCGGCCAGGGCGTGGCGATCGTCGACGACGGCGGCGACAAGGTCGTGCTCAAGGGCAGGCAGCCCTGGGCCAACGAGGTGGTGGCGATCTCCAACCTGATGGCCGAGGTGCTGAAGCCGCAGAAGGGCGAGAACGCGCCGCTCGCCGAGTACGCGCGGGCCGTCACCGCGAAGGCCCGCGTGCTGTCGGCGGGCGAGGCCAACACCGCCGCCAACCAGGTGCAGGCGCTGGCCCCGGCGATCCCCGGCGACGCCAACCGCAAGCCGGACGTGGTGGCCGACATCCGCACCCCGATCACCCTCGTCTACGCCTACGTGCCGGGCAAGGACTTCCAGGACTTCCTCGACGCCAACAACGCGCCACAGGGCGCGGCCGACAAGATCAGCGAGAAGCGCGTTCTCGGGGGACGCGGTGCGCGTCGCAACGGCAGCCCGATCGCCAAGTTCTGGACCGACCCCGGGCCGATGTACCAGATCGGCAAGGCGTCGGCGGTCGACCTGATATCGGGCAACGGCGACCGCCTGCTGAGCTACTTCAACCCGAAGAACTTCCGCCTCGACGACGACAACGGCGTCATGGTCTTCATCGACAACCTGGCGAAGAACACCCAGTTGTTCCTGACCGATGTCGCCGCGTTCCACGTCACCGCGCGCGACGCGTTCGACGCCTGGGCGGCGATGGCCTACGTGAACGATTTCATCACCGGCAACGACGGCGCCGTTGCCGACCTGCTGTTGCAGAACCTGGCGAACGATCTCGGCACCTCGGTGCGCGCCGAGGACCAGGCCCATGTGCAGGCCCAGCTGCAGGCGCAGCAAGCGGCCATGAAGGCCTGGTTCCTGCAGGGCCTGGCCAGCGGTCGTGAGGCGCTGAAGCAGATCACCAAGCAGCCCGACAAGCTGCTCGCCGGCACCGAGCCCGGGGCGCAGCGCGAGCTCAAGATCAACCTGGTCTGCCGCTTCCTGGCAGTGCAGTACCAGACGCGCGACTACGCGTTCCTGCGCGATGTCGCGAAGATGCAGCTCGGCATCCTCTGAGCAGCGGCAACGGCCGTCGGCGCCGCCGCTAGACCCGCTCGATGACGGTGGCCGTGCCCATACCACCGCCGACGCACAGCGTGACGCAGGCCGTGGCGGCGTCGCGGCGCTCGAGCTCGTCGAGCGCCATGCCGACCAGCATCGCGCCGGTGGCCCCCAAGGGATGGCCGAGCGCGATCGCCCCGCCGTTGACGTTGACGCGCTCGGCATCAATGCCGAGCGCACGCATGGTCTGCAGCGGCACGGTGGCGAACGCCTCGTTGATCTCCCACAGATCGATGTCCGCGACCGCCATGCCGGCACGCGCCAGCGCCTTGTTCACCGCCGGGGCCGGGCCGGTCAGCATGATGGTCGGCTCGCTGCCCAGGCTGGCCATGGCGCGGATGCGCGCCCGCGGCCTGAGGCCGGCGCGGCGACCGGCGTCGGCCGAGCCGAGCAGCACCAGCGCGGCGCCGTCGACGATGGCGCTGCTGTTGCCGGCGTGGTGGCGGTGCTCGATCGCCTGCAGCTGCGGGTAGCGGCTGAGCGCCCGCGCGTCCAGGCCCTGCTCGCCCATCTTCGCGAACGAGGGCCTGAGCGCCCCCAGGGTCTCGAGCGAGGCGTCGGCGCGCACGCATTCGTCGTGCGCCAACGCCAGCGCGCCGGCCTCGTCGTGCACCGCCAGCAGGCTGCGCGCGAAGCGACCCTCGGCCTGCGCCTGCGCGGCGCGCTGATGCGAGCGCAGGGCCCAGGCGTCGAGCTGTTCGCGCGAGAAGCCCTCCAGCGTGGCGATGAGGTCGGCGCTGATGCCCTGCGGCACGAAGCCGATCTCGCGGATCGCGCGTGCGTCCAGCAGCCAGGCGCCGCCGTCGCTGCCCATCGCCACCCGGCTCATGCTCTCGACGCCGCCGGCCAGCACCAGCGCGTCGCCGCCGCCGCCGACCTTGGCCGCGGCGAGGTTGATGGCCTCCAACCCGGAGGCGCAGAAGCGGTTCAGCGTCAGCCCCGGCACGGTCTGCGGCCAGCCGGCGTCGAGCACCGCGGTGCGCGCGATGCAGCCGCCCTGCTCGCCAGTCTGCGTGACGCAGCCGATCAGCACGTCGTCGACCTGCACCGGGTCGAACTGCAGCCGCTCCGGCAATGCCTTCAGCAGGCCGCGCAACAACCACAGCGGCGTGATGCCGGCGAGTGCGCCGGTGTCCGCCTTGCCACGCCCGCGCGGCGTGCGCATGGCGTCGTAGAGGTAGACCTCGTCCATCACATGCTCCTCGCCGCCAGTTCCTTCATGATCTCGTTGGTGCCGCCGTAGATGCGTGCGACCCGGGCGTCGGCCCAGAGCTGGGCGATCGGCTGCTCCATCATGTAGCCGTAGCCGCCATGCATCTGCAGGCAGACGTCGAGCAGTTGGCATTGCAGGTCGGTGGTCCAGCTCTTCACCAGCGCGGCGCGGGCGGCGTCGAGCTCGCCCTTGAGGTGGGCGCTCATCGCCGCGTCGAGCAAGGCCCGCGCGGCCAGCAGCTGCGACTGCACCTCGGCGAGCTGGAATCGCGTGTTCTGGAACTCCCACACCGACTTGCCGAAGGCCTTGCGCTCCTTGGTGTAGCGCAGCGCCTCCTGCAGCCCGCGCTCGATGCCACCGACGGCGCTGATGGCGATCAGCAGCCGCTCCTGCGGCAGCTCCTGCATCAGCTGCACGAAGCCCTGGCCCTCGCGGCCCTCCTCGCCGCCGAGCAGGTTGGCTGCCGGCACGCGCAGGCCGTCGAAGAACAGTTCCGAGGTGTCCTGCGCCTGCATGCCGATCTTGTCGAGATTGCGGCCGCGGCTGAATCCCGGCTTCGGCTGGCCGGCTTCGTCCTCGACCTCGGCAACGAGCAGCGACACTCCCTTGGCGCCGAGCTTGGGATCGGTCTTGCAGACGACGATCACCAGGTTGGCGTTCTGGCCATTGGTGATGAAGGTCTTGCTGCCCTGAAGCACGTAGTCGTCGCCGTCGCGGCGCGCAACCGTGCGCACGCCCTGCAGGTCGGAGCCGGCGCCGGGTTCGGTCATCGCGATGGCACCGATCAGCTCGCCGGTCGCCATGCGCGGCAGCCAGCGCCGGCGTTGCGCCTCGCTGCCGTGGTGCAGGATGTAGGGCGCGACGATCGCCGAGTGCAGGCCGCCGCCGAAGCCGGAGTTGTTCGCCTTCGCCAGCTCCAGCGCCAGCACCGCCTCATGGCCGAAGTCGCCACCGCCGCCGCCGTACTCTTCCGGCATGGCGGCACAGAGGAAGCCCTGCTCGCCGGCTTCGCGCCAGGCCGATCGCGGCATCAGGCCGGCGGCGCGCCAGGCTGCCATCTGCGGCTCCCAGCGTTCGACGAAGAACCGTGCCGCGGCGTCGGCGAGCTGCGCGTGGTCGTCGCGCAGCCAGGGAGAGGGAAACAGGGGCAGCATGGCAGTGGTCAGGGCTCTGTCGGTCGAAGCCTGGATGCTGCCGGAGCCGGCGGAGCGCGGACATCGCGATTCGCCCTGAGCGGCGATCAGGGATCGGGGCCTGCCTACACTGCAGCGATGAGCTTGCGCACCGCCCTGAGGACCATCGGCATCGCGCTGATGGTGGGGCTGCCTGTCGCCGCATCGGCCGGGCTGAGCTGCCCGCAGCCGCTGCGCATCGTCTTTCTCGACAAGAGCATGCCGCCGATGCTGGAGGGCGACGGCGCCAGCTTTGGCGATCCGCCGGGACAGTTCGTGGCCTGGGCCCGCCAGGCGCTGCGACAGCTCGGCTGCGACGCCCAACTGCTGCGCGTGCCGCAACGACGTCTGGTGGTGGAGACGGCCCAGGGCCATGCCGACATCACGTTCTATCTGGCCTACAACAGCGATCGCGCCGCACAGCTGGCGTATCCGGAGCGCCGCAGCGGCGAGCCCGATCCGCGCCTGGCCCTGGGCAGCACACCGGTGTCGCTGTATGTGCGCGCCGATCGTCGCGACCGCGTGCACTGGGATGGCCGCACGCTGACACCGGCCGAAACCAGGGTCGGCATCGTCGGCGGCGGCATCGAGGAGCCGCTGGCGCGGGCGGCCGGCTGGCCGCTGGAGCTGGCGCTGAACCACGCCGCCAGCGTCGCCAAGCTGCGCCGCGGTCAGGTCGACGCCGCACTGCTTCCCGGCATCACCTTCCATGCGGAGGCGCTGGCGCTGGCGCCGGCGCTGGTGGCCTTGCAGCCGCCGCTCACTCAGGTCTTCTTCTTTGCGCCGGTGAACCGCGGCTTCCTGTCGCGGCACCCGGCGTTCGTGGCCCAGTTCTGGCAGCGCCTGTGCGAGGCGGCGCGGGGAGACCGCGACACGCCCAGCTGCAGCCGATCCTAAAAGCGCAGCGTGCGCACGCCCTCGGGCGCCCCGATCAGCGCGATCTGGGCACGGTGGCGGGCAAAGATGCCCACCGTCAGCACGCCGGGCCACTGGCTGATCTCGGCTTCCATCGCGAGCGGGTCGGTGATCGACAGGCCGCTGACGTCGATGATCTGCTGGCCGTTGTCGGTGACGCAGCCGGCACGCAGGCGGGCGTCGCCACCGATGCGGGCAAAACGCCGGATCAGCTGCGGCACCGCCATCGGCACGACCTCGACCGGCAGCGGGTAGGCACCGAGCACGTCCACGCATTTGCTGGCGTCGGCGATGCAGACGAAGCGCGTTGCCAGGTCGGCGACGATCTTCTCGCGCGTCAGCGCCGCCCCGCCGCCCTTGATCATGTGGCCGCGCGGGTCGATCTCGTCGGCGCCGTCGATGTAGGTGGCCAGCACCTCGACCGCCTCGGTCTCGAGCACAGCAAAGCCGGCTGCCAGCAGCTTGGCGCTGCTGCGCTCGCTGCTGCTGACGGCGCCGGCCAGGCGAATGCCGCTGGCGGCGAGGGCCTCGATGAAGAGGTCGACGGTGGAGCCTGTACCCACGCCCAGCACCGTGCCGGGTTCAACGTACTGCAGGGCGGCTTGCGCGACTTGGCGCTTGAGGGCGTTCTGGTCCATGGCGGAATGGTGGTGCCGGTTGTCCGAATCGAACGGACGACCTTCCGCTTACAAGGCGGGTGCTCTACCAACTGAGCTAAACCGGCGGTGGCTGCTTACTTGACCCGCTTCAGCGTCGGCCGCGGTGACGGATCTTCCGGCGGCGGATTGTCGTTGTCGTTGTCGTCGGCGCCAGGTGTCGGCGCCAGGCGCAGACCGGTAGCCGCCGGCGCCGGCTCGGACGCCGCCGGCTCGGGGGCCGGAAACGCCATGCCCTGGCCGTTCTCGCGGGCATAGATCGCGAGCACCTGGCCGACCGGCACCTGCACCTCGCGCGCGACGCCGCCGAAGCGCGCCTTGAACTCGATCCACTCGTTGCCGAGCTGCAGACCCTGGGTCGCGTCCAGGCTGACGTTGAGCGTGATCTGGCCGTCGCGCACGAACTCCATCGGCACGCGCACCCCTGGCCCCACCTGCACCGCCAGGTGCGCGGTGAAGCCGTTGTCGCTGCACCATTCGTGCAGCGCCCGGATCAGATAGGGCCGGGTGGAAGGCAGCGCGAGGTCATCCATGGAATCAGCGACGCATCACCTTCTCCGAGGGCGTCAGCGCCTCGATGAAGGCCGGGCGGCTGAAGATGCGCTCGGCGTACTTCAGCAGCGGTGCGGCGTTCTTGCTCATGTCGATGCCGTAGTAGTCCAGGCGCCAGAGCAGCGGCGCGATCGCCACGTCGAGCATCGAGAAGTCGTCGCCGAGCATGAACTTGTTCTTCAGGAAGATCGGCGCCAGCTGCGTGAGGCGATCACGGATCTGGTTGCGCGACTTCTCGAGGATCTTGTCGGTCGGCTTCGGGCCGTTGGCGCGGTTCTCGAGGATGTTCACATAGGCGAACAGTTCCTTCTCGAAGTTCAAGAGGAACAGGCGCACGCGGGCACGGGCCAGCGGGTCGCCGGGCATCAGCTGCGGATGCGGGAAGCGCTCGTCGATGTACTCGTTGATGATGTTGCTCTCGTACAGGATCAGATCGCGCTCCACCAGGATGGGCACGTCGTTGTACGGGTTCATCAGCGCGATGTCTTCCGGCTTCGCGAACAGGTCGACGTCGCGGATCTCGAAATCCATGCCCTTCTCGAAGAGGACGAAGCGGCAGCGGTGCGAGTAAGGGCAGGTCGTGCCCGAGTAGAGAACCATCATGGGGTGGACTCCGAATCCAGTCGATCGATCAACACAAAAAGCAAAAGCGCAGTGCGCGCGAGCGCACTGCGCGGGTCAGGTGGCCAGGGGCCTTACTTCACGTCCTTCCAGAAGGCGGCATTGAGTCGCCAGGCGAGCACCGCGAAGATGCCCAGGAACACCAGCACGCCGACTCCGAGGCGGTAGCGCTGCGACTGCACCGGCTCGCCCATCCACTGCAGGAACGCGACCAGGTTGCCGACGGCATCGTCGTACTGCGCCTGCGTCAGGGTGCCAGCCTTCGTGGTCTCCCAGCGGCCGGTGAAGATCTCGACCTCATGGCCATGCTCGACGCGCTTCTCGAACACCGGCTTGCGCTCGCCCTGCATCTCCCAGAGCACATGCGGCATGCCGATCGCCGGGAACGCGAGGTTGTTCCAGCCGGTCGCCTTGCTGTCGTCGCGGTAGTACGAGCGCCACAGCGTGTACAGGTAGTCCGAGCCCGAGCCCTGCCCGGCCGCGGCGCGCGAACGCGCGATCAGCGTCAGGTCGGGCGGCGTGGCGCCGAACCAATCCTTGGCCTGCTTCGCGTCCATCGCGATCTTCATCGTCTCACCGACCTTGTCGGTGGCGAACAGCAGGTTGTCCTTGATCTGCTGCTCGGTCAGACCGATGTCGCGCATGCGGTTGTAGCGCTGGAACGCAGCGGCGTGGCAGTTCAGGCAGTAATTGACGAACAGCTTGGCACCGCTTTGCAGCGCGGCCATGTCACTCATCTTTTCCTGCGGGAAACGGTCCCAGGCCACGCCACCACCGGCGGCGAACACGCTGCCGGTGAAAGCGAGCAGCAGCGAAGCGAGTAGTTTTTTCATTCGTATCGGCTCCGGGCGGCTTTAGTGGGCGTGGAAGGTGACGCGGTCGGGCTCGGTCTTGAACGTGCCCAGACGGCTCCACCACGGCATCAGCAGGAAGAAGCCCAGATAGAACAGGGTGCCGATCTGCGACACGATGGTGCCCCAGGTGCTCGGCGGCTGGATGCCCAGGTAGCCCAGCCAGACGAAGAAGACCACGAACACCGCGTACAGCCAGGTGACGAAGTTCGGGCGGTAGCGGATCGACTTCACCGGGCTGTAGTCCAGCCAGGGCAGGAAGAACAGGATGACGACGGCGCCGCCCATCACCACCACGCCCCAGAACTTGGCGTCGAAGCCGGCGAGCAGCGGGTTCGTCAGTTCGACGCCGACCCAGCCGCCGAGCACGGCCGGCACGCCGAACAGGAAGAACAGCAGCGCCATCAGGCCCCAGTAGCCGGTCTTCACGATGGCCGGCAGCTGCGACGGACGCACGCTGATCAGGCCGACGACGACGAAGAAGGCCCAGAAGAAGGGCATGAACGCCGAGGTCGTCGCCCGCAGCATCGAATAGAAGGGCGTGAAGTACCAGACCGGGGCGATGTGCGCCGGCGTCTTCAGCGGGTCGGCCGGGATGAAGTTGTTGTACTCGAGGAAATAGCCGCCCAGCTCCGGCGCGAAGAACACGATGGCGCTGAAGACGATCAGGAACAGCGACACCGCGTAGATGTCATGCACCGTGTAGTACGGGTGGAACGGGATGCCGTCGAGCGGGATGCCGGTCTTCGGGTCCTTGTTCTTCTTGATCTCGACGCCGTCCGGGTTGTTCGAGCCGACATCGTGCAGCGCCAGCAGGTGGGCGACGACCAGGCCGATCAGCACCAGCGGGATGGCGATGACGTGGAACGCGAAGAAGCGGTTCAGCGTCGCGTCCGAGACCACGAAGTCGCCGCGGATCAGCAGCGCCAGGTCGTTGCCGACGAACGGGATCGCCGCGAACAGGTTGACGATCACCTGCGCGCCCCAGTAGCTCATCTGGCCCCAGGGGAGCAGGTAGCCGAAGAAGGCCTCGCCCATCAGGCACAGGAAGATCGCGCAGCCGAAGATCCACACCAGCTCGCGCGGCTTGCGGTAGGAGCCGTAGAGCAGGCCGCGGAACATGTGCAGGTAGACGACGACGAAGAACGCCGAGGCGCCGGTGTTGTGCATGTAGCGCACCAGCCAGCCCCAGGGCACGTCGCGCATGATGTACTCGACCGAGGCGAACGCCAGGTTCGCGTCCGGCTTGTAGTGCATCACCAGGAAGATGCCGGTGACGATCTGGATCACCAGCACCAGCAGTGCCAGCGAACCGAAGATGTACCACCAGTTGAAGTTCTTCGGCGCGTAGTACTCGGCCATGTGGACCTTGTAGGCGTCGAACGCGGTCGGGAACCGGTTCTCCAGCCAGGTCATGGCCTGCACGCCGACGCCGGCGCCTGCGGGTGCTTCCTTGAATTCAGCCATCGCTAGTCCTTATGCCTTCTTGTCTTCGCCGATCAGCAGCACGGTGTCGCTGATGTACATGTGAGGCGGCACTTCGAGGTTGTCGGGGGCGGGCTTGTTCTTGAACACACGGCCGGCCATGTCGAAGGTCGAGCCGTGGCAGGGGCAGAGGAAGCCGCCGGCCCAGTCGTCGGGCAGCGAGGGCTGGGCGCCGGTCTGGAACTTGTCGGTCGGCGAGCAGCCCAGGTGCGAGCAGATGCCGACGGCGACGAAGATCTCCGGCTTGATCGAGCGATGCAGGTTCTTCGCGTACCCCGGCGTCGGGTAGGCGGTGCGCTTGTTGTCGGGATCGGCCATCTGCGGCGTGATCTTCTCGAGCGCGGCGAGTTGCTCGGGCGTACGGCGCACGATCCACACCGGCTTGCCCCGCCATTCCACGGTCAGCTTCTCGCCCGGCTTGATGGCCGAGATGTCGACCTCGACCGCGGCGCCTGCGGCGAGTGCGCGTTCAGAAGGCTTGAAGGTGCTCACGAAGGGCACGGCAACCGCCGCTACCCCGCCCGCACCGGCACATCCGGTGGCGATCAGCCAGGTGCGTTTGCTGTTGTCCACCGGGCTGTCTGCTTTCTGATTTGCTGGCACTTGGCTCATGGGCATCCTCAAGCGTTCTTATGGTTTTGAAGCGGCCGGCATTCTAGCGGCAGGGATACGGCCGCCTTTTCGGCGACCGCCTCGGGAAAGTCGCCAGCAGTCCAGGCAGGGCCGGCGACCACAATCCGCGCGGCTTCGCAAACTGCACATGGAGGAATGGATGGGTTTCTTTTCTGAGTTCAAGGAATTCGCCGTCAAGGGCAACGTCATGGATCTTGCCGTCGGCGTGATCATCGGCGGCGCCTTCGGCAAGATCGTCGACTCGCTGGTCGGCGACGTCATCATGCCGGTGATCGGCAAGGTCGTCGGCGGACTCGACTTTTCGAACTACTTCATCCCGCTGGCCGGCCAGACCGCCGAGACCCTGGTCGAGGCGAAGAAGGCAGGCGCCGTGCTCGCCTACGGCAGCTTCCTGACCGTGCTGCTGAACTTCATCATCCTGGCCTTCGTGATCTTCCTGATGATCAAGCAGATCAACCGGCTCAAGCGCGAGGCCCCGGCCGCGCCGGCAGCACCGGCGGCGCCCCCCGAGGACGTGCTGCTGCTGCGCGAGATCCGTGACAGCCTGAAACGCTGATTCGACCGACCCGGAGCCCCGACGCCCGGGCTTTGGCATGATGAGCGGCGGTGCCTTGGCACCGCCGTCCCCTTTTCCGCAGCTCCCCCCCGCCCCTGATGTCGCGCCCGACGCCCCTGGATCCCCATCTGCATCACTGCCTGCGGCATCTGTGCCTGGCGTTCGACCTCGCCATCGGCAAGACCGTCGACGCCACCGGGCAGCTGGCGATGTCGGCGCTGAAGGCGGCGCGCCGCGACGAGCTGCTGCTCACGCAAGGCCTGCTGCGCCAGCAGCAGGCGGCCAGCGTGGCGCAGTTCGAGGCGGCGATGGTGCGCGAGTGGACACGGCAGTCCGAGAAGGGGCCGTCGGCGCCGCCGACGAACTGGGGTGAGCTGTCGCTGATGGACGATTCCGCCGTCGACGCGATCGTCGTCTCCGACCGCATCGGCAAGGCCCTCGCGCATGGTGCGGAATGGGAGCTGCGCGCAATGGAGGCCTACACCGGCGCGCTGCTGCATGACGAGGAGGCAGGCCCCGACCGCAACCCGCTGCGCCCCGAGCTGGTGGCGCGCGCGCTGCTCGCCGCCGTCGACGCGCTCACCGATCAGCCGGCATTGCGCCAGACGCTCAGCGAGGAGCTGACCCGCTCGATGGCGCCGCTGATGCCCGCCTACTACGGCGAGGCGACCGACTACCTGCGCCAGCGCGGCCTGCAGGCGGCCGAACTGCGTCCCGTCAGCAACGAGGCGGCCGGCCGCGGCGGCCCCGGCGATCAGCCGGCGACCCCGGGCAACACCGTGCCTGGCGCGCTGGCGCCGGCCGCCGGCGGGCGCGGAGCCGGGGGCTTCCCGTCGGGCGGCTTTGGCGGCGGTGCCGGTGGGGGCATGGGCGGCGGCATGGGCCGCGGCGGGCCCGGCATGCTCGGCCAGGTCGACATCGGCATGATGAACCTGCTGCGGCAGCTGAGCAGCGCGGCGGCGCCGGCGCCCGGCGCCCCCCTGCTGTCGGACTTCGGCGGCTTCGATGCCAGCGGCGCACCGCTGGCGCTGCCGGCCAATCTGATCAGCCTGCACCGAGACGCGCTTCGTGACGCCAGCCAGACGCCGCTGGATCACATGGTCATCGACGTCGTCGCCAGCCTGTTCGACGCCATCCTCGCCGACCCCAAGGTGCCGCCGCAGATGGCGCGCCTGCTCGCCCGCCTGCAGCTGCCGGTGCTGCGCGCCGCGCTCGGCGACACCAGCTTCTTCTCCAAGCGGAACCATCCGGTCCGCCGCTTCATCAACCGCCTGGCGTCGCTGGCCTGCGCCTTCGATGACTTCAGCGTCGACCCCGGCCTGGGCTTCATGCAGCGGGTCGCCGAGCTGGTCGAGCAGATCGCCAGTGGCGACTTCGAGAAGGTCAAGCTCTACGACCAGCAGCTCGACGCGCTGGAAAGCTTTGTCAACGAGCAGCAGCAGCAGGCGGTCGCGGCGGCCAGCCAGGCCGGCAAGGACGCCGCCGCGCTGCTCGAGCGCAAGGAGGCGCAGGCGCGCCAGCAGGTCCAGTACGCGCAGCAACTGGAGAAGGCGCTCGCCGACCTGCCGCTGCCGGAGTTCCTGCGCCGCTTCCTGAGCCGCGACTGGGCGCCGGTGATCGTGCACGCCACCGTGCACGGCGGCGAGGCCCAGGAGCTGCACATGCGTCGCCTGGGCAAGGACCTGGCGCTGTCGGTGCTGCCCAAGGGCGGCTCGCCGGCGCGGCGCGAGTTCCTGACGCAGCTGCCGATCCTGGTGCGCGGCGTCAACCAGGGCATGGACCTGGTCGGCAGCCCGGAATCCGTGCGCAAGCAGCTGTTCGCCGACCTGCTGCCGGTCCACGCCGAGAGCCTGAAGACGCCGGCGCTGTCGCCGCTCGATCCCAACCTGCTGGTCAAGCGCATCGAGGCCGCGTTCGGCCTCGCGGTCCCCGACGAGGCCACCGCGCAGCGCGCCACGGCCTCGCTCGACATCGACCTCGAGCAGGTGTTCGCACCCGCCGAGGCGAAGGACATCGGCCTGATGGCCGAGGCGCAGGTGGCCTGGAGCGGCGAGGTCGACATCGACATCGAGGCCGGCGGCGATGAGGCGCCGCTGCAGGCGGTCGACATCTCCATCGACGGCCTGCCGGCCGCCGAGGCGCCGCTGCCGGCCAGCGGCGCGGCGCTGTTCGACCACCTCGAGCTCGGCTGCGTGTATCGCATGAACACCGAGAACAGCTGGCGCAAGGTGCGGCTCTCGCACATCAGCGCGCAGCGCAGCTTCTTCATCTTCACCGAGGGCACGCAGCACCCGAAGACGGTGACGATGACGGCGCGCATGCTGCGCCGCCTCTGCGAGAGCGAGCGTCTGCGCGCCTACGAGAGCGCGCACCTGCTGGAGCGCGCGACGGCTCGTGCGCGCCAGCAGCTGGCGGCGCTGCTGCCGGCGGCGCGCTAGGAAAGTCGCTCGGCCAGCTCGCAGGCGGCGACGAAGCTCGCCGCATCGGCGACACCACGGCCGGCGATGTCGAACGCGGTGCCATGGTCGGGGCTGGTTCGCACGAAGGGCAGGCCCAGCGTGATGTTGACGCCCTCGTCCAGACCCAGGTACTTGACCGGGATCAGGCCGTGGTCGTGGGTCATCGCGATCACCGCATCGAACTCGCCGCGGCGCGCGCGCATGAACACCGTGTCGGGCGCGAACGGTCCGCTGGCGGCGATACCCAGTTGCTGCGCGTCGGCGATCGCCGGCGCGATCTGCTCGATCTCCTCGCGGCCGAACAGACCGCCCTCGCCGGCATGCGGGTTCAGACCGGCAACGGCCAGCCGTGGCCGCGCCATGCCGCCGCGCCGCAGCGCCGCGTCGGCGATGCGCAGCGTCTGCAGCACGCCCTCCCGCGTCACCTGCTCGATGGCGTCCCGCAGTGCCAGGTGCACGGTGACCAGCACCACGCGCAGCTCGCGATTGGCCAGCATCATGCGCACCGGCACGCCGCCGGACAGCGCCTGCAGCATCTCGGTATGTCCCGGGTAGGGGCAGCCGGCCAGCGCCAGCGCCTCCTTGTGCACCGGCGCCGTCACCAGCGCCCTGCCCTGCCCGGCCTGGATTGCCGCCACCGCGGCCTCGATGCAGCGCCAGGCGGCGGCGCCGCAGGCGGCGCTGATCCGGCCCTGCAGCTCGCCCATCACCTCGGGCAGGCCGCGCGGCTGCCAGACGGGCAGCGCCGCGGGCGGCGCCGGCTCGTCGGGGGCGTCAAGCTGGACGATCGGTCGCACGATGCCGCATTGGCGCTGCGCACGGCGCATCGCGGCGACGCTGCCGACGACGACGGCGCGCCGCTCGGGCGTCCAGGCCTTGGCGATCAGTTCGGGACCGATGCCGGCGGCATCCCCCAGGGTCAGCAGCAGCGGTGCGGCCATCACGCGGGGTTCGGCAGGTCGATGAAGCGGTGCTCGAGGCCGAAGCGCTCGGCCAGGTGGGCCCCGAGCAGCTGCACGCCATAGCGCTCGGTGGCGTGGTGACCCGCGGCAACGAAGGCGACGCCGGTCTCGCGGGCCAGATGCGCTTGCGGCTCGCTGATCTCGCCGGTGACGAAGACATCGGCACCGGCGGCGATCGCCGACTCGAAGTAGCCCTGCGCGCCACCGGTGCACCAGGCCACCCGGCGCAGCGCACGGCCGTCGCCCGGCAGCGCGATCACGTCGCGCCCCAGCCCCTGCCGCAGCTGCTGCTGCAAGGCCTCCAGCGTCTGCGGCTGCGGCAGCGCTGCGGCGAAGCCCAGCTGCTGCTCGCCGAAGCGCTGATCGGCCTGCCAGCCGAAGCACGCCCCCAGGCCGGCGTTGTTGCCCCACAGCGGGTGCGCGTCGAGCGGCAGGTGGTAGGCGCACAGATTGATGTCATGCGCGAACAGCGGCGCCAGGCGCTGGCGCAACCAGCCCGTCAGGCGGCCGTCCTGGCCGCGCCAGAACAGGCCGTGGTGCACCAGCAGCGCGTCGGCGCCGGCATCGACCGCCGCGTCGATCAGCGCGCGGCTGGCGGTGACGCCGCTGATCAGGCGCCGCAGCTCGCCGCGGCCCTCGACCTGCAGCCCGTTGGGGCCGTAATCCTTGAACTGGCCGATGGCCAGTGCCTCGCTGAGGTAGCGTTCGACTTCGGCGGTAGACGCCATCCTTGAGGACCTTCCATGCTGCGCAAGCTGTGGTTGATTTTCGCGCAGGCCTGCACGCTGGCCCTGGCGACCCTGTTCGTGCTGCAGACCCTGAAGCCGCAGTGGCTGCCCCTGACCCTGCGCCAGGACAGGCCGGCGCCGCCGCCGGTGGTGGCGCAGGCGGCGCCGATGCCGGCGCTGCCGGCGTCGTCCATGCCACTGGCGCAGGCGGCGGCTCGTGCCGCGCCGGCGGTGGTCAGCATCGGCACCAGCGGTCGCTCCCGCAACGGCGGCGACGGCCAGCCTTTCCACCCCTGGAACGACAACCGCCGTGGCGTCGGCTCCGGCGTCATCGACGACGCCGACGGCTACCTGCTGACCAACCACCATGTGATCGCCGGCGCACAACGCATCGAGGTCAGGCTCAGCGACGGCCGCGAGCTGGAAGCCGAACTGGTCGGCACCGACCCCGAGACCGATCTGGCGCTGCTGAAGCTGCCGGCCGAGGGGCTCGAGCGCCTGCCGGTGATCGAGTTCGGCAGCGCCAAGGCGCTGCAGGTCGGCGATACCGTGCTGGCGATCGGCAACCCCTTCGATGTCGGTCAGACGGTCACGGCCGGCATCGTCAGCGCGCTGCAGCGCCAGCAGCTGGGCATCAATGTGTTCGAGAACTTCATCCAGACCGATGCGGCGATCAACCCCGGCAACTCCGGCGGCGCGCTGGTCGATGCCCAGGGCCGGCTCGTCGGCATCAACAGCGCGATCTACTCGCGCAGCGGTGGCAGCCTCGGGCTGGGCTTCGCGATCCCGGTGGAAATGGCGGCCGAGGTGATGCAGGCGCTTCGCAGCGAGGGCCGCGTGGCGCGCGGCTGGATGGGCGTGCAGACGCGCGAGCTGTCAACCGAGCTGGTCGAGGCGCTGCGCCTGCCGGCGGGCCTGAAGGGGGTGCTGGTCAGCGGCGTCGTGCAGGGCGCGCCGGCTTCCAAGGCCGGCGTGAAGCCGGGCGACGTCATGCTGGCGATCGGCGACCAGACCGTCAACAGCCCCGAGGCGCTGCTCAATGCGGTGGCCCGGCTGAAGCCCGGCAGTCAGGTCCAGCTGCGCCTGCAGCGCGGCGCCGAGTCGCTGCAACTCAGGGCCACCGTCGGCGAACGACCTACGCCTCGCTCCTAGACGCGCCACCGCGCTTGAGCAGGACCGCGGCCCAGATGCCGATCTCGTAGAGGATGCACATCGGGATCGCCAGCGACAGCTGCGAGATGACGTCGGGTGGCGTGACGATGGCGGCGACGACGAAGGCGACGACGATGAAGTAGCCGCGCCATTCCTTCAGCTTGGCGATCGGGATGATGTTCAGCAGCGCCAGCACGACCACCGCGATCGGTACCTCGAAGGCGATGCCGAAGACCATGAACAGGGTCAGCACGGTGCCGAAGTACTGCTCGATGTCGGGCGCCACCTGGATCGATGCCGGCGACACCGCGACGAGGAACTTCGACAGGGCCGGCAACACCAGGAAGTAGCAGAAGGCGACACCGACGAAGAACAGGATCGTCGACGACACCACCAGCGGCAGCACGTAGCGCTTCTCGTGCGAGTAGAGGCCCGGGGCGACGAAGGCCCAGACCTGGTACAGCACGAAAGGCAGCGCCAGCAGAAAGCCGCCCATCAGCGTGATCTTCAGCGGCACCATGAAGGGCGCGAAGGTGCCGACCGCGATCAGCTTGGTGCCGCCGGGGAGCGCCTGCGTCATCGGTTGCGCGATCAGGTCGTAGAGCCCGCCGGGTCCGGGCCAGACGCAGAGCAGCGCGAAGCCGATCCCGATCGCCATCAGCGCGCGGATCAGTCGGTCGCGCAGCTCAACCAGGTGCTCGACGAAGGGCTGCTCGGTGCCGGCCAGTTCGGCTTCGGGATCGGGTTTGGCGCTCACAGGGATTTCGGTCGGTGGCGCGCCACGCGGGCGGCGCCGGACTGCACATGCCGGCGCAAGCCGGTTTGCTGCTTGAACCACATCGGCGTGTGGCTGCGTCGCAGGCGCCAGTTCTTGCGCGGCGGCTTGTACTCGGCCAGCGGCGTCTGGTACGCGTTGGCGTCGAACGCGTCGCCGATGCCCTGCTGCAACTCGCCGAAGGCCTGCTGCGCCTCGTTCAGGCTGCCCTGCACCGAGGCGCCGACGTCGTGCGCCGCGTCCTCGAACTGCTTGCGCACCTTGGCCAGCTCCTCCATCTCCATCGAGCGGTTGACCTCGGCCTTGACGTCGGCGCCGTAGCGTCGCGCCTTGCCCAGCAGGTGGCCGACGGTGCGCGCCACCTTGGGCAGCTTCTCGGGGCCGATGACGATCAGCGCCACCGCGCCGATCAGCGCGAGCTTGTCCAGTCCCAGGTCAATCATGGGAGCCTCTGCCTGCGACCGCAGGGTGTACTGCGGCGATCAGGAATGAGTCTTCTTCTCGGTGGCCTGCACGTCCACGGTCTCACCCTGGGACTGCGTGACGCGCTGCTGCGGCTCCTCGGCCGGCGCGGCGCCGTCCTTCATGCCGTCCTTGAAGCCCTTGACGGCCGAACCCAGGTCGGATCCCACGTTCTTGAGCTTCTTGGTGCCGAACACCAGCACCACCACCACCAGCACGATCAGCCAGTGCCAAATGCTCAAACCACCCATTGAAAGCTCCAGGAATCAAGGACGCTGATTGTAGGCAGCGCGTATTGCGACCACATGGCGACGGAATTCAGCCTTTCAACCAGGGTCTTGGCCCGCCCATCACGTGCATGTGCAGGTGCATGACCTCCTGCCCGCCGTCGCGCCCGGTGTTGATGACGGTGCGGAAGCCGCCGGTCACGCCGAGCTGCTTCATCAGCTTGGGGGCCAGCACCAGCATCTTGCCGGCCAGCGCCGCGTGCTCGTCGCTCAAGTCGGCATGGCTGGCGATGTGCGCCTTGGGCACGATCAGCACATGCACCGGCGCCCAGGGGTTGATGTCGTGGAAGACGATCAGTTCCTCGTCCTCAAAAACCTTCTTGCTCGGGATCTGGCCCGAGGCGATCTTGCAGAACAGGCAGTTCGGATCGTGGCTCATCTCATTCCTCGATCGGGCGACGGGCCGACAGCGCGCTCCAGCCCTTGATGATGCGGTAGAGGAACCACAGCGAAATGATGATCCAGGCGATCCAACCGGGGATCGCGAACAGCAGCCATAGCGGCGCCGTCAGCAGGTAGGCGATACCGGCGTAGATCACCGACTTCAGCCGGAACGTGAAGTGGCTCTGCTGCCAGCTGCCGCGCGCATCGTCGCGTTTGACGATGTCGATGACGATGGCCACGATCAGCAGCAGCACGCCGGGCTGGAAGCCCGGCAGCACGGCGCCAATGGCGACGATCAGGTGCAGGATGTAGCTGATCGTGCTGATCGTGTGCAGGCTTTGTTCCTGCTCGGCGCTCAGCACGACTTGTGGTGCGTCACTCATGGCTCAACCCTCCTTGCGGGATGCGAATTCTTCAAGGCCCGACAGGCCTTCGCGGCGCGCCAGCTCGGCCAGCACCGCTTCCGGCCGGACGCCCAGCTCGGCCAGCGCCAACAGGCTGTGGAACCAGAGGTCGGCGGCCTCGTAAGTGAGTTTCGC
>Ga0164290_1001156_pt1 | contig 49295 bp, 45 predicted proteins | sample Micstemetagenome_FD_108782 | JGI IMG/M metagenome (GOLD analysis project Ga0164290, IMG submission 108782) | Contaminated culture microbial community from soil near Moab, Utah, USA - Microcoleus steenstrupii SON62 (Illumina Assembly) | ecosystem: Environmental > Terrestrial > Soil > Soil crust...
CCTCTCTCCTATTAGCTGTTCCCCTGTTCCCATTTGTAAACTTTTAAACCATTAAAAATGAAAAAGTTTTTGGGAACAATGTCGCTGACATTCCTCATCCTGCTCGTATCCGGGCAAAACAAACACCTGATTCGCGGTAAAGTGACCGACCGCACCAATCAACAACCTGTTACCGGTGCGGTTGTATCGGTCAACAATTTTCAATCCATTACCGATGAAACCGGTTTTTTCTCACTTAGCTGGTCAGGGCCTGTCAACGCACTTTTACAAGTGAAAAGTCTGGGCTATCGCGACAAAGAAATCCAGCTTTCATCCGCTTCGGGTAATACTATCGTGATTGAAATGGACCCCGGCAGTCTGTTTCTTCAGCCGCTCGAAGTGAGATCCATCCGTGCCGCAGACAAAGCTCCTTTTGCAAAAACCAATATCGGGAAAGAGGAGATTGTGAAAACCAATCTTGGCCAGGACATACCTTTCTTATTGAACCAGACCCCTTCTGTTGTGATTAATTCCGATGCGGGTAATGGTGTAGGATATACAGGCATACGTATCCGTGGTACCGATGCTACCCGTATTAATGTTACACTGAATGGTATCCCCTATAATGATGCAGAAAGTATGGGAACATTTTTTGTAAACCTGCCCGATTTCTCTTCCTCGGTAAACAGTATCCAGGTACAACGCGGCGTGGGTACTTCTTCCAATGGTGCCGCCGCATTTGGGGCTACCATCAATTTATCGACCAATGAGTTTAATGAAAAAGCCTATAGCGAATTGAATAACAGCTTTTGTTCTTTCAATACACGCAAGCACACTTTAAGAGCAGGTACAGGTTTACTGGGTAAACACTTTACATTGGATGCCCGCGTCAGCAGCATTCAGAGCGATGGGTATATTGACCGTGCCAGCAGCGATCTCAAATCATTTTATCTGAGCGGAGCATGGCTCAATAAAAAATCATCCCTACGTTTCAATGTATTCAGTGGTAAAGAAAAAACATACCAGGCCTGGTATGGTGTGTCTGCATCCTTACTTACCACCGATCGCACCAATAACCCGGCCGGAACAGAAAAAACAGGTACACCTTATGATAACCAGACCGACAATTATACGCAAACGCATTACCAGTTATTCTTTAACCATGCATTCAATAGTTTCTGGTCTTTACAAACCGCAGCGTTTTTAACACGTGGTTATGGTTATTATGAAGAATACAAAGCAGTCCAGGGTTTTGCTGATTATGGATTACCTAACCCGGTTGTAAACGGTGCACCCGTTACTCAAACCGATCTCGTTCGGCAGCGCTGGCTGAATAATTATTTCTACGGACAGAACATTTCTTTACAATACCGTAAGAAGGGAAATGAATTAACGCTTGGTGGCGGATGGAGTACTTATGTAGGCGACCACTATGGCACATTACCCTGGTTACAAACAGGAACTGCACCTGCAGGTTACCGCTACTATAATAACCCAGCAGTAAAAAAAGATGCCAATCTTTTTGCAAAATGGCAACAGCGTATTACCGATAACCTGTTTGGTTTTGCAGATCTACAATTTCGCCAGGTATCACATAATATGAAAGGGTTTCAGAACAACCCTGCTCTATTTGTGAACAGGCAATTTGACTTCTTCAATCCCAAACTGGGTTTTACTTACCGGAAAAATAACTGGCAGGCTTTTATCAGTTATGCCATTGGGCAGAAGGAACCCAACCGGGATGATTTTGAAGCGGGCACCACCAATCAACCCAAAGCAGAAAAACTGCAGGATCTTGAATTGGGCATTGAATATAAAAAAAGCAATTACCAGTTTGCTGCCAACTTCTATTACATGAATTATGTAAACCAATTAGTGCTTACCGGGCAGATTAATGATGTAGGTGCATATACCCGCTTCAATGTTCCGAAAAGCTACAGGCTGGGTATTGAACTTCAGGGTGGATGGAAACCCACGGAATGGTTATCTGTTGGCGGCAACCTAACGCTGAGTAAAAATAAAATCAGGTCATTCACCGAATACACCGACAATTACGATTCAGGTAACCAGGACCCTGTACAAAGGAATAATACTGATATTTCTTTCTCCCCAGCTTTGGTTGGCAGCACACAAATCATGTTTTATCCGGCAAAACAATTTGAAATTGGCCTGATCGGCAAATATGTCGGCAAACAGTATATGGATAACAGTCAGCTAAAAAGAAGTGAACTCAACCCATTTGCTACGCAAGACCTACGCATAGCTTACAGTTTTAGTCATAAACTTTTCAAAGCGGTACAACTGATCGGACAAATCAATAACCTGTTCAATAAGTTATATGAACCGAATGGTTACAGCTATAGTTATACAAGCGGCGGGGTATTTTATACCGATAATGGGTATTACCCGATGGCAGGAAGGAATTTTATGATTGCACTGAACCTGAGGTTTTAGAACAGATGAATAAGGAATAAGGAACAGAGAAATCAGAAAGTAATAAATCTCTACTTTCTGATTTCTCTGTTCCTTATTTATTATTTCTTATTTATTCACTCTCTCTTGCCATGCCAGCATACCACCTGTTACATTCACTACATGCTGGTATCCCATGGTGCCGAGGATCAGGCAGGCTTGTCCGCTTCTGTTGCCGCTGCGGCAATACACATAAACGGTTTCATCTTTTAGATCTTCAATATCATCAACCTGCATGGTTTGTACTTTACCCAATGGAAGGAGAATGCCGCCGATATTAAATTCGGCATGTTCATGTGGTTCACGTACATCTACCAGATGAAGGTTTTCACCACTATCCAGTTTTGCTTTGAGTTCTTCTACTGTAATTGTTTGCATGATATGAGTGATACTGGTTAATTAGTTTTGGTTGGGTGGAGGAATGATTCTTCCTGTATCGCGAAGAGGTGCAACACTGCTGATATAGATATCCATCAGTTGTCCCTGGCGAATTTTATTGGATGTGCGGTTACCCGCTTCATCCAGCATATCAGATAAATATTCAGGAGATTGCCTCACAACAAATGCCATGGCTGAATCTCTTATCGGACCTACTGCTACAATTGCACCTACATTGATACTCATGCTGGATAAATAAGAACGAGCCTCAGACAATGTCATGCCAATGAGGTTGGGTACATCCATTTCATTTCCTCCCAGACCACTGCCCAATACAAAACTGATGGTGGCACCGAGGGGTACTTTATCACCTTCTTTTAAAGGAACACCGTTATATAACTGTTCGAGTACAGAGTTTCGGGCAATATCAGGTTTGTAGGTGACGGTTCCCATTTTCAACTGAAGACTTTGCAGGTACAGTTCTGCACTCTTTACTGAATACCCAATAAGACTGGGCATTTCTACCTGTGGCGGTACCCTCCGGTTAACCGTCAGGTAAATGGTTCTGCCTGATTTAACAGTTGCATCGGCTTCGGGCGTCTGACGCACTACCGCAAGTTTAGGGATACTGTCTACGTATACTGAATCCTGTATTTCCACTTCAAACCCTGCCTGTTCTAAAACCTGGGTAGCTGCTGTTATTTCCTGTCCTGTTACGGAAGGTACTTTGGTAATATTACCGTAGCCGGTGATCCATCCCAATAAGGAGAAGAATAGAATGATGAGGATAAGGATAATACCCAATCCTGCCAATACGTTCACCCAAAGGGGCTTTTCTGTTATTTTCTGTATGAACTGTTTCATGCCTCGGGTGCAAACCTAAAATTAATCTGCAGAATAATAAACAAGTTAAAGGATTCCCTTTGTGAACCTACTCTTTAACAACTATTTTTTCAAATTTTAACGAAGTGCCTCGTTCACCACTGCTGTATAAAAATCTTTCAATGAACCACCCATAGCCCTCACCTGCTGCGGAATTACACTTGCATCGCTTTGTCCGGGCACCGTATTTACTTCCAGCATAAAAGGCAACTGTAAAGTGGTGTCGTAAATAAAATCAATCCGTACTACCCCTCTGCAATTCAATACTTCATACACACGTCTGGCAGCTGCTTCCAGCTGATCCTTCATGTGATCATCTATTTGAGCAGGCGTGGTTTCTACACTCTTACCCTGGTATTTTGCTTCAAAATCAAAGAACTCATTCTTTGTTTCAATTTCTGTAATAGGCAATACCTGTATATGTCCATCAGCTTTAAAAACGCCGATGGTAAATTCACGGCCACTGATAAATTCTTCTACTAATAATTGTGTATCTTCTTTAAAACCTTTTTCCAATGCAGCAGGTAATTCGTCGGCTGTATTTACCTTACTCATGCCGATGCTGCTGCCACCGCTATTGGGTTTTACAAAAACAGGCAGACGTAATTGCTGAAGTATCTGTGCAGGGGCAACCGGTGTATGTTTAAACAAGTGCATTGATTTAGCCACATGAATACCACTGAATGAAACAACAGCCACGGTGTAACGCTTATTCATAGTGAGTGCCGATGTTGCCGCATCGCAGCTGGTATAGGGCAAACCCAGCATATCGAAATACCCCTGCAGTTTTCCATCTTCTCCCGGTGTTCCGTGGATACAGAGTAAGACTACATCAAAATGAATCACTGAGCCATTATCGGTAATGGAAAAATCATCCCTGTTTACTTTTGATTTTTGGCCATCTCCGGCTTCATACCACCAGCCAGTAGCATTGATATCAATTTTATATACATCGAATAGATCGCGGTCGAGATGATTTCCAACTGTAACAGCACTTTTATAACTGATCTGGGCTTCTCCACTTAATCCGCCCGTAACCAACGCCAGTTTTTTCTTCATGATTATTTTGCAGGTTTACACAAATATAAGCAGGATGGAGAGATGGCAGATGTGGGATGTTAGATCGCAGATATCGGATGTCAGATGTCTGATATAAAAATCTGCGATCTGCCATCTGACATCTGACATAAAAAAGGTGAAGAAACTACCCGTCTCTTCACCTCACGTTGACGGGAAATATCACCCGCCGTTACTAGTTGTCGTATGTTCAGATACAACAATGATTGTGATACTAAGCTAAACAGATTTACTGGCAGCTGCAAGCTTTTCGGACAAAAGTTTAGCACAATGCCTGTGCATTAAATGTGCATTTTCTCCTTCTTCGCAAGCAGTTCTTCCACTGTTTCCTGGTACATTTCATCGGGTACACAACAGTCTACCGGACATACCGCAGCACACTGTGGTTCTTCGTGGAAACCCTGACATTCAGTACACTTGTTAGGTGTAATATAGTATGTATCAACACTAATGGGTTCGAAACGCTGGTCGGCATCTACAGCTGTGCCATCCATCAACGTAAAACTGCCTTTGATGGTGGTTCCGTCTGATATAGCCCACTCAACGCCACCTTCATAAATGGCATTATTCGGGCATTCGGGCTCACAGGCACCGCAATTGATACACTCTTCTGTTATTTTGATGGCCATATAAATGGGTTTGTTGGGTTAGTGATTCTACATTTGCTTTCCAAAAATACGGTTGACAAATGATTTTACAAGAACGAATTCAGTTACTGGCCCGTTTAGGTGAATATATGTTGAACAAAGAGGAAGAATGGCTGGCCGTTCAGGAAAGGGCTTATCGTGAAAATGCCTGGTTTATTCCTGAGTTCATGGAAAAATCCATCCATCAGATAGCCAACCGGTTTCTTCAAACCGATTTGTTAACCAACTGGGCTTTACAATATGGCGTAAAAGATACCCCAACCCGCCCCTTTACTGTTGGCATAGTAATGGCTGGAAATATACCCCTGGTTGGATTCCATGATTTTTTATCAGTATTCATCAGTGGGCATTCTATGGTGATTAAAACCTCATCAAAAGACGAGTTGCTGATTAAGCACCTGATAAAAAAAATGTACGAATGGGAGATTACCGTTCAGAACCAGGTTTCATTTGCAGAACAGTTAAAAGGCTGTGATGCTTATATCGCCACAGGCTCCAATAATTCGGGCAGGTATTTTGAATATTATTTTGGCAAATACCCGCATATCATCCGCAGAAACAGGACTTCGGTGGCAGTACTCGACGGAACAGAAACTGCGGAAGAACTGTCTTTGCTTGCAGATGATATTCAATTGTATTTTGGCCTCGGATGCCGAAACATTACCCAGCTTCATGTTCCGGTAGGATATGATTTTATTCCTTTACTGGAGGCATTGAAAAAATATGCCCACCTGATGGATTACCATAAATACAAACACAATTACGATTACCACCTGGCTTTACTGATCATGGGCAATAAATATTACATGAATAATGATACCCTTGTCCTCACAGAAAACAGCTCTCCCTTCTCCCCCGTGAGCCAGATTCATTATCATTTTTACACAGACAAAAAAGCTTTATTACAACAACTGGAGGGAAATACGGATATACAGTGTGTCGTTGGACATGGCTTTATTCCATTTGGTCAGGCACAGCAACCCACTCTTACGGATTATGCTGACGGGGTTGACACCATGGCTTTTTTACAGCAATTTGACGGAAACTAATCGGCCAACTGCCTGTTTTACAGGTAAGAGAGGGGGTTCTAATCTGCGGAGAATCAAGTAACTTTAAAGTTCTTTACGGCCCGATCTACGAGGATTGCCGTAAAACATTTGTTAAATACTGTCAGCGGTAAACTGTCAATTAATCAGCTTTGTTTATTTGCTGTTGGAAAGGCATATTTTTTGATTTAATAGTATCATCCAAATTTTAAAGACCATGCATATGAATCTTAAGAACATTTTAGCCGTGGTTGCCATCAGTGCCACCACTGCTGTCCTCAGTGTTTGGGGCTTTGGCAAATACAATGATTACCAGCGTGCGGGTATGCAGGAATCCGGTAAGCTACCTGTTAATTATGCAGGCTTCTTCGACAAGAATAATAATACACCGGGTGCAGCCATTGATTTTACACCTGCTGCCACCAGTGCAACGCCAGCCGTAGTGCATATCAAAACAAAAACCAAGGCCCGCCAGGTGAGTAATACACAGCGTCAGCGCAGTAATCCATTTGCTGATTTGTTTGGAGATGATTTTGGTGATTTCTTTGGTGGCCCTCGAGTTATTCCCGAGCAACGCGCAAGCGGAAGCGGGGTGCTGATTACAGAAGACGGTTATATCATCACCAATAACCATGTGGTAGATGGTGCAGATGAAATCAATGTAACACTGGCTAATAAAAAGTCATATAAGGGTACTGTTATCGGTACAGATCCCAGCAGTGATATTGCTGTAATTAAAATTGAAGGTAAAACACTCCCCTACCTCGTCTATGGTAACAGCGATGAAGTAAAACTTGGTCAGTGGGTATTGGCCATCGGTTATCCTTTAAACCTTGATGCAACAGTTACAGCTGGTATTGTAAGTGCCAAATCAAGATCTATTGGTATCAACAGTCGCCAGAGCCAGAGTCCTGTTGAGTCTTTTATTCAAACAGATGCTGCAGTAAACTCGGGCAACAGTGGTGGGGCATTGATTAATACTTCGGGTGAACTGATTGGTATCAACTCGGCCATTGCTTCTCCAACAGGTTCTTATGCTGGTTATTCATATGCTATACCCGTGAACATTGTTAAGAAAATTGTGACTGATATTGTGAAATTCGGTACGGTTCAGCGTGCCTATATCGGTATCAATTACCCCAATGAGAATATGTCTGACGACCAGAAACGTGAGTTAGAAAAAGAACTGGGTACTTCTATCAAAGAAGGTGAAGGCGTATATATTATAGGTGTTCCTGAAGGAGGTGCTGCTGCATCTGCAGGTTTGAAAAAAGGAGACCTGGTTACCAAAGTAAATGGCAATCCCGTTACCAATGGGCCTGAATTGCAGGAACAGGTGGCTTTATATAAACCCGGAGATAAAATCACCGTGAGTTATAAACGTGGTGGGAAAGAAAGTACCGTAAATATTACCCTGAAAAATAAAGCAGGTAACACCGAAATTGTAAAAAATGCTTCTGCACTGGAACAATTAGGTGGTGAGTTGGAAAATATAGATAAAAGCCTGGCTGCAGCCAACGATATTAAGGGCGGTGTACGTGTGAGAAAAGTAGGTACAGGTTTATTAGGCAAGAGCCATATGCAAGATGGTTTTGTGATTACAGGTGTCAACGGACGTGAAGTAAAAAACCTGGAAGAGTTACAGGAAATATTATCAAACCTAAAAGGTGGTGGTGTAGTAAGACTGGAAGGTATCTATCCCGGTTTTGAAGGGAGCTATACTTACCCGTTAAAACTAACTATAGAATAAAAAAAATATCTGACAAAAAAGGCGAATGAGTTTCATTCGCCTTTTTTATTACTACTGCTTTACATACACCAAAAAATCACCGGGTAATAATTCATAATGCTCAGTACCGGCAAACGTATAATTCAGTCCGGAGAAAAGGTGTTGGAATTTTCCATTCAGCCACTCATGCGTTACCTGTATGGTAGCCCGTTCTTTTTCTGAAAGGTTTAATAATACCAATACCAGGTCATTGTTCTTTCTCCTTAGGTATGCCATGATCGATGAGGACTCAGTGGGCAGGATAAAAGTTTCTCCTTCTGTAATGGCCTTGTTGTTTTTTCGCAGCGCTAAAAGTTGTTGGTAGAACTGATGAAGTGCAGGTTCTGTTTTCCATTCAATCAGATCCTTATCAAAAAAAGCAAGCCTTTTGAGGTTCGGATTCTCCTGTCCGCTGTATATCAGTAGCATTCCCTGCCAGGTGCAGGTAAATACGGCCCAGGCTTTGGCACAGAGGCCATATTTTTCATATTCTGTTCCGTTCCAACTGTTTTCATCGTGGTTGCTGGTAAAAAATAATTTACTGGCACCTTGAGGGTATTGCGAGTAGGCGTGTAAAACTTCACGTACATCGTGTAAACCAGCTTGAGCTTTTACGAACTTTTCTGTTGTATGCATCCACCACCATGCATAACTGGTATCGAATGCCTGGTGATAGTTTACTTCTTCACATTCTGCCAGCCAGTATAAGGGTTTGATGGCATCGCAGGCTGTTCGGGCATCTATCCAGAAATCGAGGGGTACAAGATGGGCCATATCGCAACGAAACCCATCTATATTGAATTCCTTCACCCAGTATTGCATGGCTTCTATCAATGCCTTACGCATGGCCACCTGGCTAAAGTCCAAATCAATAACATCTTTCCAGCCGTTTCGCTCAGTAAAATTTCCTTCTTTGTCCTTTATATACCACTCGGGATGCGATCTTGTCCAGTGATGATCATATCCCGTATGATTGGCTACCCAGTCGATAATCAGCTTCATACCCAATGCATGTGCCTGTTCAACCAAAGCTGTAAAATCTGCATGGCTACCGAATTCCGGATTGATGTCTGTATAACTGCTGCAGGCATAATAACTACCCAGGGACCCCTGTCTTTCGGTTATACTGATTGGCGTAACCGGCATGAGCCATAGTATATCAATCCCCATTTCTTTTAATCGTGGAAGGTGTGCTGCAAAAGCATTGAAACTACCCTCGGGCGTGTATTGTCTTATATTGACTTCATACACGGAGGCTGACTTCGCCCAGGGTACTATTGTGAATGGTTGGCTCATGTTACGATGTTACAGATTTTTAGGGAAAATCAGGTATTTATACGTATTGACAATGCTTTTTCCACACTATAGATTTAGGTTTTAAAATACCAGTATGAAAAAAGCAAAGCAAACCATTACAGTAAAAGGCAAACAGATTGAATTACTCAAGGCGGAGCAGTCTGATTATATCTCATTAACAGATATAACCCGTTATAAAAACCCGCATGAACCCAAAGATATCATCAAAAACTGGCTCAGGGCAAAGTCTACTATTGAGCTCCTGGGTATCTGGGAGCAAATTCATAATCCATATTTCAAAGGGGTCGAATTCGACCCCTTATTACAAGGAGCTGGCAGCAACAGTTTTGTACTATCTCCTTTAAAATGGATTACCACCGTAAATGCAAAAGGACTCCTTGTAAAAGCGGGCAACACTGGTGGCACCTATGCACACAAGGATATTGTATTTGATACAACTCAATCAGACCGATATTCAGCAAATGAAATCATTGATCCGCAACCCTTCTTTGAAACAACTGAAAGATAGTACTCAATAACACAACGGCTAAAGCGCCTACCACATTCAACCATAAAAAGCCAAGACCGATGATATTGTATTTATCCAGCAGAAAGAAAGCAATCACAATTAATTCACCAATAATAGCCGCAGCAAAAACAGCATTTGCCTTTACCTTTTTTATATAAAATGCTACCAGAAAAATACCAAGTATAACGCCGTAAAATAGTGACCCCAATACATTCACAGCTTCAATTAAGCTACCCATACCAGATGCAAACTCTGCGGTGATGATACAGAAAATACCCCAGGCAAGCGTATAATATTTAGACTGTCTATATTCCAATGCACATTGTGCTGCATTTGTATTGTCGGACTGTATACCTCGCAGTCTTTGGTGGAAATCAATCATGGTACAGGAGGCCAGTGAGTTCAACGCTGCAGCTATAGAACCCCAGGCCGCCAGAAAAATAATAGCTATTAAAAGGCCCACCAACCCTTTGGGTAAAAAATCAACTACAAACCGAAGGAATATATAATTGGTATCATTGGTATCGGCACCCGGACTGGCTTTTGCAAGAACGATTTTATATTCTTTCTGAATAGCCGCCAGTTTTTTTGAACCAATCGCGATACTGTCTTTATAAATTTCCTGGTTACCTACCGTATACAACCGGCTCCACTCCTGCTGCTGAAGCTGGTGTGTATTAAATTGCTGCTTGATACCCGCGAGTTCATCTTTATATGATGTCTGCATCGCTTTTTCTTCCACCGCTTTATTAAAAAATACGGGTGATGGATTGAACTGATAAAAAGTAAACAACAATGCTCCCAATAAAAGAATCAGGAACTGCATGGGTACTTTTACAAGTCCATTCATTAATAAGCCCAGCCTGCTTTCAGTGGTATCTTTTGCCGTAAGATACCTGCCAACCTGCGACTGATCAGTACCAAAATAAGACAGGGCAAGAAAGAACCCACCAATAACACCACTAATGAGGTTGTAACGGTCTTTCCAATCGAAGCCATTTTCCGAAATACCGGTGGTAATCACATTGAGTTTACCTGATGCCCCGCTTACTTTTAAAGCCTCACTAAACCCAACTCCTTCCGGTAAATAATCAACAATGAGATAACCGGCTACGAACATACCGGCAAATATGATCAGTAACTGAAGCTGTTGTGTATAAGCTACTGCTTTGGCTCCACCAGTTACCGTATAAATAATAAGCATTCCACCCATTACAATATTTGTCCAGAAAATATCCCAACCCATTAGTGAAGAAAGTATAATGGAAGGTGCATAAATACTGATACCTGTTGAGAGACCTCGTGAGAGCAGGAAAAGAAAAGAAGTAAATGTTCTTGTTTTCAGGTCGAACCTTTTTTCCAGGAACTCGTAAGCGGTAAATAATTTTAGTTTGTTAAAGAGTGGTACAAATGTGATACAGAGAATAATCATTGCGAGTGGCAAACCGAAATAATATTGCACAAAACGCATCCCATCGGTAAATGCCTGACCCGGAGCCGACAAAAAAGTAATAGCACTGGCCTGTGTGCCCATGATGCTCAATAGTACAAGGTACCAGGGCATACTTCTGTTACTCAAAAAATAGCCTTCGAGATTTTTACTCGTTCTGCTTTTATATAAACCATATGTAATGATGCCCATGAGGGTAATCACCAAAACAATCCAGTCTGTTGTACTCATGCATAGGTTTTAGTAAGCCATTGAAAAAAAATAATCAGACCCAGTAAAAAAAACAGCACAAAGAGGTACCATTTTTTCCAGCTTTTAAACAAGGGTATTTTTTCTTTTGGTTCCATGACAACAAAATTACATTTACCTGTTCCTGATGAGGCTTCCGGCGAATAAACCCAGACCCAGGCCTATCAGCAATCCAATCTTTACATTTTTGATCAGTAAACCAACGGCCACACCGATCAGTACAATCGTCAATATACCTATTTGTCTTCTCTGTTTCATACAATCAATGTTTGGGCATCGCAATCAGGTTCGCCAGTATTTTAAATGCCCCCGCATTACCAGCAGGCAATTGACGGAACATGACCAGGCTTACATAGGCAAAATTACCCTTTCCATAAGCGGTGGTAATCAGGCTCCCAGTACTGGCTTTTTCTCCGGTATCGTTCATCGATAAAGGCGACTGATAGCGGCTATCCGCCTGATCGGCCTGGTAAGTGCTTCTTTCCTGTACCCAATCTATAAAATCTTTGCTGCCGATCTTGTTCGGATAGTTCAATACCGGGTGATCCGGAATGGTAAACCTGACTTCTGCATCCTCTTCCGTAACGCGGTTTGATGATATCTGAAACGGATAAGGACCAATTTTTGGAGCAGCTACACCACCCTGGTTCCTGTTATATTGTACAATCAGGTTACCACCTCCTTCTACATACCGCATCATTACATCATATTTACTGGTAAGCCATTCGTTGAGATTATAAGCTCTTACTCCAGTAACGATTGCATCAAACTCCTTCAGATGCTCATCTGTAATATCTGCATCATCCAATTCTTTTACTTCATACCCCATTTGTTTCAAAGCTTCGGGCATCATATCACCCGAACCCTGAATAAATCCAACTTTTTTACCTCTTACTTTGATCTCTTCCTTCATCATTTTTACGTGGTCACGAAAAGCATAACTGATATTAGGGATATGATTATAACGGATAGATTTAAAATAATCCGAGAAATTCATAGTACGCCCGTCCGGGGGAACAATACTGATCGTAGCTTCCAGGTACTGGGCAGCAGCATCCGGATTATATACTTTCGCCAGCGGCACATTTACAATCTGTCGCTGCCCTTTTACAAAATTTCTTTGCTCCCTGCTGAAAACAGGTTTTGTGGATTCCTGTCTGATATTCAGTGAAGTGGTCACACGCTGTTGCGAAAAATTTGACCGATACACGATATGCAATATAGAATCTGCTCTGTTCTTTCCGGTTTCATCTGTTACATTCAGCAATATTACCGTTGAGCCCATATATACTTCAACATGAGGAACAATGACAAAAGGTTGGTAAAGCTCTCCTCTTTCAGCATCCACATATTTATATAAAACCGGTCTTTGCAGCTGAAAACGTACCCCTTCAATTTCAATATCAAAAATGGCACTGAAAATAGGGTCGCTCCAGGCTTTGCCAATATCCTGCTGGTCATCTACCACAAACATTCCCTCCTTGGCTTTTGTTTTACGAAGCCAATAAGGCTGGGTATATTCCGGTCCTTTACCAGCAACCAGTATACGTGAATACTGATAGTTTCTGTTTTTCTCTGTCACCTGCATCACTACTGTATCTTCCGCCCCAAGAAAACGCATTGACCTGATACTGGCATTTACGTCAGAGCGTTTATTGACAGAAAAATTTACCCTGACACTATCTCCCTTTAAAGCCGTTTCCTGTTGTGTAAAAGCTTCTACAAATAAACCAGACGCATATTCAATGATTTCCTGCACTTCTTTCAGCTTCTGTGAACGCCAGGGGCCATCAGGCATTTTATTAAACATATGTTTATACAATTGTACAAGTGCGGGTACTGATTTTTGAGGTTGTTTAAAATCGTACTGGTCTGTGATTTCCTGGATCCTTTTTTGTATCTGGGTAATATCTGATTCATTAGACAATTGGATCGCCTTTTCTTTCCCCTGTGAATTTGCAACTGTTAACGCTGTGCTCTTATTCAATCTAGACCAATTGGTATTCACGCCTTCCATCACATCTGTTTTTGCTGAGTCTCCGGCAACATGAACAAAATATTCAAATACTTCTCCCCTTCTTCTTGGTCTTCCTTCTGCCTGACTTTTATGCATACTTCTGGCTTCTCCTCCCAATTCACCATAACTTTTACCGAGTAAAGGATTGTAGGCGCCCACTTCCATTTTTAACTGGTTCTCACTGGTCGTATTTGTTCTGCCAAAATTGAATGTGTTCCAAAGCAGGCGTTTAGCCTTCCATGGCTTTACCCCATATTTGAATTGTTCTGTAAACTTTGTTGAATCGGCTGCAGCAGCATAGGCTTCATTGGCAATAATGGCCGATGCAGCATGATGACCATGACCTGCCCTTGCATCGGGCGGAAAACGTGCGATGATAATATCTGGTTGCAGTGAACGAATCATCCAAACCACATCTGCCAATACCTGTACCCGATCCCATACACGCAATGCTTCTTCAGAACTCTTGCTAAAACCAAATTCATAAGCCCTGGTAAAATACTGCTCCGATCCATCAATAGCTCTGGCTGCCATTAGTTCATGTGTTCTGATCATACCCAATTCAATGCCCTGCTCAGGACCAATCAGGTTTTGACCACCATCGCCTCTGGTAAGGCTCAGGTAAGCGGTTCGGTATAATTTTTCCTTGGCCAGATAAGGTAATAAACCATTGTTCTCATCATCTGGATGAGCCGCGATGTACAAAACAGAACCCAGTACATTCAGTTTTTTTAATTGCTGGTAAATATCAGCTGAACTGGCCGTTACAGGAACGATCTGCGCCTGTATAGCCCCAATAAATAAACAGTGTAATAATAAATGCAGTATACAATTTCTTTTCATACGACAGGAATGGTGCTAACGAAGATAAAGGCTGGAACATGATATGCCACACCATTCAAACAAAAATCGGTGAAAGCTATAGCTTTAACAGCACCGATCTTACTGTCTTATAATGACTCCAGGGAATAAAATGATTGGCACCGGGCAGGGTTAACGTATCAAGACTCCGGGCACCGGTAAAGCTTTTAACCGCAAAATCCATATTGGCATAAGGTACCAGTATGTCTTTATTGCCGTGGACCACATAAATTCTTGTATTTACTTCTGCTAAATGTGGTTCCAGTAATTTCAGGTCTTTTTTCAGGTACCATAATTCATCATTCGATGGACGCATAGCGCCGGGTACCAGGAATTTCAGCGGATTATTCATCAGCAAGGGACGCCATTTTTCCGGCTGCTCCAGCTTTGGATCGATGGAACCTGCAAGTATAACCAAAGCATCAAAATAACCAGGTTTATCCACTGCCATCTGCACAATCAATGGTCCGCCCAGCGAATGTCCAACAAGATAAACCGGTCTTCCATTCGATTCTTTTACAAAGAGGGCATTGATAATCATCGACTGATCCTGCAGATTCAATGCATCCCTGAAATCACTATAACCAAAACCGGGACGATCTACAGATATCATCCGGTATTTTTGTAAGAGTACCGGATCACGCATATAATCTTCAAAAGCATTCCATGAACCGGGAGAACCATGTACAAATACGATGGTAGGAAAACTATCGTTCCCTGTTTTTACATAATGCAGTGTGCGATGATTAACTGTTAGTCGCCGGATCGATAATGAAACCCCTGCTTTATTAAACTGCTCAGTGGCTGCTTCATCGCTGATCCTGAATTTCATGCAACTTTCCCCTACTATTACCCAGGTAACAAGTATGAGCAACAATACAATTCCTGTTGTTTTCATGAACTTTCTGATCCTGCTTTTAGGCATACATGTGTATAAAAAAAGACGTCCCGATTAAATCGGGACGGTCTCTTATTAATTATTGTCCTACAAGGAAAACAGCATTGGCCATTAAAAGTTTACCATTTTCCCAGAAATTCCTGAATAAAGGATTTTCTGTAAGGTACACAACCGATCCAGAGCCCATGTTCTGAACCCCGAACAACATCCCATCTTTCAGTTTGTTCTTCACTTTGGTTCCAGCCACACCGGTTACATATCCTTCTTTTTTCAAGACACCTACATTCCATCCACCTTTCATGAACTCATACAAAGTTCCATCCTGTTTCAGTGTGTAATAAAAATCAGGATAGCCAAATCCTAAAGGATGCGTATTATCCAGGTCAACCCTGAAAATAGCACCGGGAATAGCATTGGGCAGGAAACTACGCTCACGTTCTCCATATTTTTTAACATCAATATAATCACCCTTTTCTTCGTCTTTATCTGTTTTTGTTTTCAAACCCCACTCTGATGCCATAGCCGACACTGAACCTTCCAGGGCAATGATTTTACCTCCACCGCGTACAAAATCTTTCAAACGATCGGCGCTGGCTTTTTCACCAAGTGAACGGATAAATCCATCGGGTGCAATGATTACATTAAAATCTTTGAGGTTAATACGACCTACATCCGATGCATTAATTAATGTAACAGGATACTCCAGCATACGCTCAAAATAATGCCATACCTCACCTGCTCCAAGTGAAGATGCCTGGTCGCCGGTAAGTAATGCTACTTTGGGTGCTTCACTGATATTTTTGATATCTGAAGAACCGAAATCAGCTCCCTGATCCATAAAACCTGTTTCCACTACATCAGCCTGTACGCCAAATTTCATACAGGCGGCATTGGTAAGCGCATTCCAATTCACTGTTCCGTTTCCGGTTTTTAATACAATCAATGTACCCCTATCGTAATTCTTATTCCTGTACTTAAATGGCTTTTCTGCAAAGCGCACTTTTACATTATTCTTTAATAATTCAGCCAGCAGCTTCGCACTATTGAAAGATGTATAAGGAATCAATAAACCATAAGAAGAACTTACCGACTGAATTACAGGCTGTTTCCAATCGTTACCCAGATCGAGTTTTTCTTTTACTGCATAGCCTTTCACACCATAGGCATAAGGGAGCGACCATGTAGTAATATCATAAGTATTGGAGTCGTTTACGATTGTTTTAGGCTCCAGTAATACTTTTGCCATTACCGCTTTGGGCTGATGGGCACTTACAGCTATATTAAATCCTTCATCAGCAAAAGCTTCTTCTTTACCGGTGAAATAATTATATCCCTTAAAATTTTTGTTACTCACTGTACCCCACTCAATACCATTTTTTTCCAGCAGGCTGATAACTGCATTTAATTTATGCTGATCTGCTGCAGTTAATACATAGGTTTTATATTCACCTATTTTACCAGAACGTCCATCATCAAAATATTTCTTGAATTCCGACATCAGCTTCTGGTGATTTTTGCTCGAAGTCTCTACGGTAGACAATCCCGTCGTGAAATGATGGGTAGCACGATCAACCAATGTTAAGGTATCACCATCAGCAGTAACCACACCTAAACCACCCCTGCTATGGCCACCCTGTTCGTAAGTCATACCAATAGCACCATTATAAATGGGGTAACTGTCACCATAAGCAGGATATAACAAATCGAAGCTCTCTTTGGTAAAGAATAACCATCCGTTTTTATCAAAATAGGAAGCATTGTTTCTGCCAATCAGTTCCTGGAAATCGCGCTGCCAGCTGGTAATTACTTCATGATAGGGCTGTGCAGCGGGTGCAAAATAATAAGGTGAATTATATCCCTGTTCATGAAAATCAACATGCACCTGTGGTAACCATGCATTGTATTTTTTCAGGCGCTGCTGTGTTTCCACCTGTGTTTGCCAGGCCCAGTCGCGGTTCAGATCGAAATTATAATGATTGCTTCTTCCACCGGGCCATGGCTCTGCATGTTCTCTCGACATCGGATGTGCATTCAATTTATCGCCCACCATCGAATTAAACCAGTTTACATATCGGTCACGGCCATCTGGATTGATACAGGGATCAACCACCACGATGGTATTCTTTAACCATTCCTTTGTTTTGGTATTGGATGGATCAGTTAAGGCATGAATCATGAGCAATGCCGCCTCTGAAGAAGAAGGCTCATTACCATGTACATTATAACTCAGCCATACAATGGCAGGTGCCCCTTCCAGCACAGGTGCCGCCTTATCGCGACTTACACCGGCCAGTCTCAGGTTATTTAAACGAATAGCTTCCAGCTTTTGCATATTTTCTGGCGTACCTACAAAAGCCAGCATCAGTTCCCGGCCTTCATTGGTAAAACCATATTGCTCGAGCTTTACCATATCGGGTCTGGCTTTGGCCACCGCATTAAAATATTCCACGATTTTGTGGTGACGTGTATAACGTGTACCCACTTTATAGCCCAGGTAGCTTTCCGGACTAGGTACATTTTGTGCAATTGTTGCTGAAACCAGCAACAGTAAGGATAAAAAAGAGATAAGAGGTTTCATATATACAATAAATGAGTCGTGAAAGTAGCAAAGAAATAGAGGTATCCGACAAGATTGGTTTATTTTTTTATCCGGTTTTGGTGGATAAAGCCGGGTTTGCAATAAAACACTTAATTTTCTACTATGAAAAAAGTATACTTCCTTTCGTCGTTGATGCTCCTTTCATTTTTTATTGAGGCACAGCCTGTCCCTTCTATTGTGGGACCAGGGAAAGCCATCAATCCCTACAAATATGCCATTATAAAAAATGCAAATTATACACGTGCAGCTGTTTCAAGTGCACATCCACTGGCCAGTTTGGTAGGAGCACATATGATGAAACAGGGAGGTAATGCTTTTGACGCTGCCATTGCTACGCAATTAGCATTAGCGGTGGTTTATCCGGGTGCAGGCAATATTGGTGGTGGCGGATTTTTACTCGCCAGGAGAAACAATGGAGAACTACTCGGGCTCGACTATCGTGAAGTGGCCCCGGGTGCTGCAACAAAAGATTTATACTTAGATGAAAAGGGTAATCCGAATATTTCCTTATCACGAAACGGACACCTGGCTTCCGGTATTCCAGGTACCATAGCCGGACTTTTTGCAACCATGCCTTATGCAAAACTTCCTTTTGCAAAACTTGTACAACCAGCCATAGACCTGGCGGAAAAAGGGTTTGTTATTTCCGAGAGAGAAGCTAACGGTCTCAACAACTACAAAGAATCATTTCTGAAATATAATACAAGACCCATCGCTTTTGTAAAAGAGGGTAAATGGAAGTCGGGAGATACCCTGGTTCAGAAAGAATTAGCTGAAACATTAAAGCGGATTCAGAAATATGGGGCATCTGGTTTTTATGAAGGAGAAACAGCAAAGCTCATTGTAGAGGAAATGCGCCGGGGTAATGGTATTATATCATTGGAGGATTTAAAAAATTATACAGCTAAACTGAGAGAACCTATCAAATTTACTTATAGGGATCATGATATCATCAGCTTTGCCCCTCCCAGTAGTGGAGGTATTCTTATTGCGCAGATGCTGAAGATGATTGAGCAGTTTCCGGTAAGCAGTTACGGTTTCCAAACACGAAAAAGTGTACAGCTGATGATTGAAGCAGAAAGAAGAGCTTTTGCCGACAGGGCTGAACATTTAGGGGATCCCGATTTCTGGAAGGTTCCGGTAGACACCCTTATAAGCAACACGTATTTAACCAGAAGAATGAAAGACTATGATCCCGATAAAGCAGGCGTTAGTTCACAGGTTAAAGCGGGAATCATTTCGGAGAGTAAAGAAACTACTCACCTGAGTGTGATAGATGCACAGGGAAATATGGTATCTGTAACCACTACTCTGAACACTGGATACGGAAGTAAAACGGTGGTTGGCGGAGCTGGTTTTTTATTAAATAATGAAATGGACGATTTCAGTGTTAAACCAGGTGTACCTAATGTATTTGGTGCACTGGGAGGGGAGGCCAATGCCATTGTGCCCGGAAAAAGAATGTTAAGTTCTATGACGCCAACATTAATGCTGAAAAATAAAAAATCCTATCTCACTATTGGTACACCGGGAGGTACAACGATACCAACATCTGTTTTTCAGGCACTCGTTAACCTCATCGATTTTAAAATGGACCTTGATAATGCCATCAATAAACCAAAGTTTCATCATCAGTGGTTCCCGGATGAAGTACTCATTGAAAGAGATTTCTCACCGGAAACAAGAAAACAATTAGAGGCCATGGGTTATAAAATCAAAGAAACAAGTCCACTCGGCAGAACAGAAGGTATCCGAATCCTTACCAATGGCAAACGCGAAGCGGTAGCTGATAAAAGAGGAGATGATTCAGTTGCCGGTTTTTAATAAATAAAAGAATAACAGATCATGCATTTCGAATCCGGATTTTTAAAAGATACCATCAAAAGATTTAGGTACTACAAAGAACTTGGCGATCATACTTTTGAACAATTAGAAGAAAAAGATTTTTTCTATCAACCCACAGGTGAGAGCAATACCATTGCTGTTATTATTCAACACATGTATGGTAATATGTTGAGCAGGTGGACTAATTTTCTTACCGAAGACGGTGAAAAAGAATGGAGAAAACGCGATGCGGAATTTGAACATACAGCCATCAGTAAAGAAGACCTGTTATCTTTCTGGAATGCAGGCTGGAATTGCCTTATAAAGACACTGGAAAGTCTTCAGCCCGAGGACCTGATGAAAACCATTACCATTCGCACAGAACCACTTACTGTATATGATGCCATTCTCAGACAACTAGCCCATTATCCCTATCATGTAGGTCAGATTGTTTATATAGGCAGAATGATACGCGATACCGCATGGCAGTCCTTGAGTATACCGAAAGGTGGCAGTAAGTCCTACCTCGAATCGGTTAAACAGGCGCAACAGCATTCAGCAAAATAAATTCATACATGCAACCTACCGTTCGGATTACCGATACCGAGATTCTTTCAGATAACTGGTATGTCCTGAAAAAGATTCATTACGAAGTATTGGAAAAAGATGGCAGCTGGAAAAAACAGCAGCGTGAAGCATATGACCGTGGTAATGGAGCCACTATCCTATTGTATAACCAGGAGCAGGGAACCGTAATCCTGACCCGACAATTTCGATTACCCAGTTATATCAATGGCAATGAAACGGGTATGCTCATAGAAACCTGTGCAGGATTACTGGACCAGGATAATCCGGAAGATTGTATTAAGAGGGAAACTGAAGAAGAAACGGGATATAAAGTCTCCAATGTGAAAAAAGTATTGGAAGCATATATGTCGCCCGGATCTGTAACAGAGATCCTGTACTTTTTTGTGGCTTCTTATACCAAAGACATGAAAGTATCAGATGGTGGCGGTGTGGCAGAAGAAGAAGAAAATATTGAAGTACTCGAACTTCCTTTTTCAAAAGCCCTGCATATGATAGAAACAGGAGAAATAAAGGATGGCAAAACCATATTATTACTTCAATATGCCGCCTTAAACCGGTTAATTTGATGATTTAAAAGATTTTATCGAGGTTTTAACGTCTTTGGTACCGAATTTGCACTCAGGTTGGTATTCTGTAAATTTGCGATAAACCCATCCCAGTTCTGAAGCGAGCCCTGAAAATATTAAGATACACTCTCCTGGTCATTCTTGCGATACTCTTATCGACTTTTATAGCCATACAAACCGATTATATTCAAAATAAACTGGTAAAAATTGCTACCAGCCGTCTCTCCAAATCACTTGGTACTGAAGTAAAAATTCGCCATGTCAGTTTCGGTCTTTTTAACCGGCTGAACATGGAAGGTTTATTGGTACGCGACCGGTCCAGGGATACCCTCTTATATGCCAGTAATGTAAAAGTGCGTATAACAGATTGGTTCTTTTTAAGAGAAAAAGCTGTTTTACGTTTTGTGGGTCTTGAAGATGCTGTTATTAAACTCAACAGGAAAGACAGTACCTGGAACTATCAGTATATCGTTGATCATTTCTCCTCCCCTTCCACCAATACCAAGAAAAAAAGTGGTCTGGATCTTGACCTCAAAAAAATTGACTTAAAAAATATCAGGCTGATTAAAAACGATCGTTGGGTTGGTGAAAGGATGAACCTGGAAATAGCAAGCATGGTATTAAATGCTGAATCGGTTGACCTGAAGAAAGGCGTTTTTCTGATTGATGATATAAAATTAGACCAACCACTCTTTACCATCCAGGGCTTTAAAGGACTTCGTCCCGATGTCATAAGAAAGAAAGCAGCATTAGCAGATACCGGTCTCCAATTTAATGCAGGCCATATGCTGATCATGGCAAAAAATATTCAGATTATCAATGGTCGTTTTTCTATTGATGGCAATGAGGAAACGCCCATGTCTCATTTTGACGGATCGCATATACAGTTAAGCAAACTGAATGGTACACTCAAAAAAATATCATTCATCAAAGATACCCTTCGCGCAGACATTGATCTTTCTGTAAAAGACAGGAGTGGTTTCCAGTTACAGAAGCTGAAGACAAAATTTCGTTTTACGCCTCAGATCATGGAACTCGCATCGCTTGACCTGAGAACAAACAGAAGCAGGATTGGTAACTATTATGCCATGAAGTTTACCGATTTCAATAAAGATTTTGGGGACTATATCAATAAAGTGGTGATGGATGCCCGTTTCAAAGAAGCGAAAATTAACAGTGATGATATCGCCTTCTTTGCACCGGAGCTCAATACCTTAAAGAGAAATATTGATCTTTCGGGCAACTATACAGGTACGGTTGCTAATTTTACCGTAGACCGTCTCTTTGCAAGGATTGGTAACAAGACAAATATTTCAGGTAACCTTTCTATGAAAGGATTGCCATATTTCAATACCACTCAAATCGGTTTTAGCAATGGTGTTGTATCGACCAATTATGATGATTTAATAAGTTTTATTCCTGCGCTGAAAAAGATAAAAGAACCCAACCTCGCAGAACTAGGCAATGTAATTTACAGAGGAAATTTCGAGGGTACTGTCCGGAACTTTGTTACCGCAGGTGTATTCAGTACCGAACTGGGTGGTTTAAAAACAAATCTCAGTCTTACACTTCCATCAAAAGGAGAACCCACTTATTCCGGCAAACTTGAAACAACCCGTTTTAATATCGGCCGTTTCCTGAATACCAGTTCGCTTGGCCTGGTTAATTTTAAAGGAGAAATCAAGGGTAGCAGTTTTGCAGTTGATAAAATAAAAACCACCCTCAACGGAAAAATCGATTCACTTGAGTTTAATAATTATACCTATTCCAATATCATCACCAACGGAACATTTCAGAAAAAAGCATTCAAAGGTGAACTGGAGATTGATGACCCCAATCTGAATTTCACAACTTCTGTGGAAATCGATTTATCGAAAAACATTCCGAGTTTTAACGTGGTGGGCGACCTGGTTCAATCGAATTTAAAGGCCTTGAACTTTATTAAAGACCAGATAGAAGTTACCGGTTTATTAGACGCCAATTTTACAGGAACCAATATTGATAACTTTTTAGGTACGGCCAAGTTCCTTAATGCGGTGGTAAAAGATGAATCGAACCAGATCAGTTTCGATTCACTCAATATTACTTCTGTACAGGATGACAGTACAAAAATTTTACGTGTAGGCAGTAATGAGTTTAATGCAGAAATAAAAGGACAGTTCAGTATCCTCGAATTACCTGCCAGCATCCAGTCTTTCCTGCACCATTATTATCCGGTGTATGTTCCGCAACCTAAAAGTCTTCCCCAGAACCAACGTTTCAAGGTACGCATTAATACCAATTACATTGAACCCTATTTACAGGTGTTTAGCAAAGGTTTCTCCGGGTTCAATGATGCCTCTTTGTATGGAAGTATCGACACAAGAAATAATGACCTTCAGGTAACAGCGAATATTCCTTTTGGTAAGATTGATAAGTATTCATTCAATGGTGTTCAGCTAAAAGGTGCCGGAAATTTAGATACACTTTCACTTACAGGTGATATTACTACTATTACTATTGGCGACAGCATCAATTTTCCGGGTACCAAATTTTCAGTAAATGCCAGGGATGACCATTCCATCGTTTCTATTAAAACCAGTGCAGACAATACACTGAACGATGCCAACCTGAATGCGGATGTATTTACACTGGCTGATGGGGCCAGGATACAGTTCTCCCCTTCTTCTTTTGTACTCAACACAAAAAAATGGAACCTCGAAAAAGAAGGTGAACTGGTGATCCGGAAAAACTTCTTATTGGCCGAAAATATAAAGTTCACACAGGGCTTCCAGGAAATTGTGGTGGAAACAGAAGAAGAAGATGGTGGCAATACCAACAACCTCGTGGTAAAATTAAAGAATGTAGTGCTGGGCGACCTTACTTCACTGTTCGTTAAGAGCCCAAGAATGGAAGGCATCACCAGTGGTAAAATTTTATTACGCGACTTCTTTGGCCAATTCAATGCAGATGCTGATCTTATTGCAGAACAATTCAGGCTGGATGATGACTCGGTAGGCCTGGTAAAAATAAAAGCAGGATACAATAGTAAAACCGGACAGATTCCTTTTGATGTAGTTTCTCCTAATCCGGGATTTGATTTCACTGCTAAAGGATCTTACAACCTGAAAGATTCTATTGGCAATCCGCTGAATACCGATATCAATTTAACAGATGCCAAAATCGGCATCCTCAACCAGTTCCTGAAAGGTATTTTCTCAGAACTCTCAGGTCAGGCAAAAGGTAAACTGTTTATTGGCGGCGACCCAGCCAATCTCACCTTGTTGGGCAGGGTAAAATTATTGAACGGAGGTTTAAAAGTAGATTATACACAGGTACACTATACCATCGATTCTGCGGATATACGATTTGAAGAAGACGGTATCGATTTTGGCCAGTTCACCATCAGGGATAAGTTTAAGAATACAGGTACCGTAAAAGGAAAACTGTATGAGAAAGGATTTAAAAACATGGCTTTTGATTTCGACCTGAAAACAGCCAACCTTTTATTGATTGATACAAAACTGAAAGACAATCAGCAATTCTACGGCAACGCCATCGGCAGCGCTGAAATGTCACTCAAAGGGCCCGAATCAAATGCCAGGATGAGCCTTGAAGCTGCTTCAACCGACAGTTCTCATATTTATATCCCTAATTCCATCACCAGAGAAAGTGGCAGTGCCGATTTCATTGTTTTTAAGGAATATGGCACTGAAATGGTCAATGAAAAAAGAAAAAGTGGATTTAATTTAACTGTCGACCTGCGGTTAACAGCAAATAATAAAACAGAAATCGACGTCATTCTTGATGATCTTACTGGCGATGTAATTAAAGCATGGGGCAACGGAAGACTCAGGATCAGGGCTGGCACAACAGAACCATTGTCAATTACCGGAAAATATAACATTGAAAAGGGAAACTATGATTTCAATTTTCAATCTGTTATCCGAAAACCATTTATACTGAAGCCGGATGCGGGTAACTATATTGAATGGACAGGTGATCCTTTCAAAGCTGATATCCGGATTGATGCACAATACACTGCAGAAAGAATTGCACTATATGATCTTGTCTCAAATATCAATGTTAGTGGTGCTGCAAAAGGATACCGTGGCGAAGTGTATGTGATTGCAGCACTGCGTGGAAAACTAAATGCGCCTGATATTCGCTTCAGACTCGATTTCCCGCAGGGAAGCCCTGTTAAAAGTGACAATGAGTTATCACAATATATTACCAGGCTGGAGAAAGATGAAAACGAAATTCTTAAACAGGTTTCATTCCTGATTGTATTTAATACGTTTGCACCCCCAAGTGTAGGAAATGGTGGTGGCAATGCAGCCAACAACTCACTCACCACTATTGGGGCCAATACGCTTTCACAAATATTGACTAAAGAGATCAATAAAATGTTCTCCAACTTCCTCTATAAGTTAACAGGTGATAAAAGTCTACGTTTTGATCTTGGAACATCATGGTACAGTAATAATGAAATTACTAATGGTGGAAGTGGATCTATCAATAGTAACTCGATTGACAGATCCAGGTTAAATTTTAAATTGGGAAAGAGCTTTTTTCAGGATAAGATGATTGTTACTTTTGGCGGTGATCTTGACTTTAATGTAAGTAATTCAGCCGCTGCCAAGAATGGCAACTTACAATGGTTGCCAGACCTGAACATAGAATTTATTCTTTCCAAAGACCGCAAGCTCAGGGCGATACTCTTCAATAAAAACAGCCTTGATATATCGCAAGGTGGTATTGGCAGACGCAACCGTTTTGGTGCCAGTATCTCTTACCGCAAAGATTTTGATAATCTCTTTGCTACCAAGCCTGATGATATTCAATTCAAATCGCCAACAGACAGTACGCAGACTTCGGGACAGAAATAATGATCAGGGTAATAATGATGGAACAGTTTGAACAGCGTTCTTCAACCGGTATACATAAAAATAACGAACTACTTTCCCATACCTGACCTGATTGATGATGACCGGTTCTTCAATCATTGTGAAATATTTGCCCAGGTTTTGTTTTACATCATATGGCAGATTGGAAGCCAGGATATAATAGGCATCTGCTCCCTTCTGCAGATCACCCCGTTCTTTATTGAGCCAGGCAAATTTGTGCAGGTCCTGTAATTCGCCCAGCCCTACCAGTTTTATACCTGTTTTCCTGGATGTATAAAATTCGAGATGACCTCCGGGGAACCATTTATGTGTAAGCAATACCGCCTCTCTATTCATTCTTCCTGTTGCTAAATCCGATTGATAGAGTTGATTAAACTCTTTGCTCATATCACGCCATCCTGAAAGATCAAGTGTTGGACAATATTCGCCGTAATTTGTTTTCTGCTGACTGCCAAAATTCACCGGTGAAAAACGTACCAGAATAATGCCAGTGGTCAATACCACAGCTATTAATACAAAAGAAGCCTGTATCCATACAGGAAATCGCCTGTTGGTACTTTGCTGTAAATACATGGCTGCCATAAAATACAAAGGAATATAGGCGGGTCCGGCCCAATGTGGCAATGTAGGATTGAATAAAGAAACACCCCAGAATAAAATGATCATGGGAAGACTCATCCACAATAACCATGTCTTGATACGCTTCCTGGTAAAACGAATCCGATTTGTTGCAAGACCAAAAAGAGATAATAAAATAAGTACAAAAAGGAACGGATGCTGGTACAATGCTTCGCCCGCTATTTCTCTCCCCAGCATATCCCATTGTAAACTGGTATTGGTAACCCTGGCTGAATGAAAACGATAAGTAATGAAATCATTGGTAATGTTCCAGTATATGATGGGAGCAATACAAATCAGTGTAACGATTACGCCCATGTACAAACGCCAGTTGGTGAGCCATTGTATTCTCGTAAATAACAGGAAAGCGCCAAAGCCTGCCCATAAATACAAGCCATGCACTTTACTCAATGCAGCCAGACCAATGGCTAAACCGAGTAATAACCAGACACTCAGGTTTTCTTCCTCCCGTTTTAAAAGCAGGTAAGCCATCAGGTACAATGAAGCGACCCAGCATAACATTTGTGGAGAATCGGGCAGGATAAACAAGCCAACTATAAAACCGGTATATACAGATAGCGTATAGATGAGTGCAGCCAACCAGCCCAACCTTTCACTGTCGAGCAGCTTACCTAATTTGAAAATGATCCAGGTAGCAAATCCTGCACAAATAATAGCACCCGCTCTCACGGTTACTTCATTCACCCACCATAAATTCAGTGTAGTGAGTCTGATGAGCCAGCCCACCATTGGAGGATGATCAAAATGATTCCAGTCGGGTTGAATGGCATAGGTCCAATAATACACTTCATCATTACCCAGTTCCAGTAATCCTGCAACGAGTAACTTGATGATGGTGCTGATGATAATCAGCCAAAAAACTTTTCTGCTATATGATTGATACATGATGTTGCTGAAAATGCAAAGACCGTACCAACAGGTCAGGATTTATGCAACAGCCATAAAATGGCCAGCTCATATCCTTTCAATCCTAAACCAATGATACTACCTACCGATTTTCCCGAAACGTGCGATAATTTCCTGAATTCCTCACGTGCATGTACATTACTGATATGAACTTCTACCACCGGGGCTTTAACCGCAGCAATGGCATCACCCAACGCTACTGATGTATGTGTGTAACCACCCGGATTAAGAACAATGCCATCATAACTAAACCCTTTTTTCTGAATCTCATCAATCAGTTCACCTTCGATATTGCTTTGAAAGTAAGTGAATTGAACCTGGGGGAACAAGGCCTGTAAAGAAGTAAAATAGTCATCAAAAGGCATGTTCCCATAAATATCGGTTTCTCTTTTGCCGAGTAAATTCAAATTGGGGCCGTTGATAATGGCGATCTTCATGTACCGAAGTTAATAAAAAAAATGGCCACGAATCATTTACTGATGCATGGCCATGACAGTTATACAAGAATCTATCAGTTCATACGCTCTTTAATCATATCCAGGAAATGATCAAACAGGTACCTGCTATCGTGTGGGCCAGGTGTACTTTCCGGGTGGTATTGTACACTAAAAGCAGGTTTATCTTTAATGCGAATCCCTTCAATGGAATGATCGTTCAGGTTCACATGTGTGATCTCCACATTGGGATGATTTTTTACCGCTTCCGGATCTACACCAAACCCATGATTTTGTGTGGTAATCTCACACTGACCAGTGATAATATTTTTTACCGGGTGGTTCAATCCCCTGTGACCATGGTGCATTTTAAAAGTGGGTATATCATTGGCCAAAGCCAGTAACTGATGACCCAGGCAAATACCAAATACAGGTTTGTTTTCGTTCAGCAGTTCTTTAACCGTTGCAACTGCATATCCCATTGCTGCCGGATCGCCAGGACCATTGGAAATGAAATAACCATTAGGATTAAACTCTTTCAGTCTGCTCAAAGCTGTTTTAGCAGGATGTACACGTATATGTGCCCCTCTGTCGACCAGGCATTGCAGGATATGTTTCTTTACACCAAAGTCTAATACGGCCACTTTTACTGCTGCATTGCTATCGCCCATTTCGTATTCTTCTGTGGTGCTTACTGTGCTCGCCAGTTCCAGTCCATCCATATCGGGTACTAAAGCCAGTCTTTTTTTCAGCTCTTCCACATCCATGATATCTGATGAAATGATGCAATTCATCGCCCCTTTAGTGCGGATATGAGCTACGAGTGCACGGGTATCTACATTATCAATGGCTACGATCTGATTGCTGACTAGGTAATCATTCAGGTTGTTATTAGCCTGAATACGGCTATACTGTTCTTCCAGGTTACGTGCAATGAGGCCATGTATTTTTACACTGCTGCTTTCTACATCGGTATCCTTCACTCCATAATTACCAATATGCACATTATTCATGATGAGTACCTGACCTGTATAACTCGGATCAGTAAAAACTTCCTGATAGCCGGTCATACCGGTATTAAAACAAATTTCTCCCGTGGTGGTACCAGTTTTGCCAAAAGCATGACCATAAAAGACATTACCATCGGCGAGGACAAGGATAGCGGGTTGTTTCGATTGGGGCATAATTGTTTACGGTTTAACGATGCAAAAAAAAGAATTGTTGGTTAATCTGTCGGAATAAGTTTCACACACTTCATTTCAACAGGCAAACACATAAAAAAAGCAAGACGGTTAAGTCTTGCTTTCTTATATAGAAACTGTTTTTTCAATTTATTCAGCTGCTTTATCAGTTGAAGGAGTTTCTTCGGTAGCAGGCGTTTCAACTGCAGTAGCTTCAGCGGCTGGAGCGGCTTCGGCTTTCTTAGTAGAACGGCTACGACGGGTTTTCTTAGCTGGTTCAGCAGCCTGAGCAGCGCTCTTACCATAGATTTCATTGAAATCTACCAGTTCGATCATTGCTTTTTCCGCATTGTCACCCGGACGAATGCCGAGTTTCAGGATACGGGTATAACCACCGGGGCGGCTTGCTACTTTTGGACCTACTACTGTGAACAGTTCTTTCACAGCGCTTTTGTCTTGCAGATAGCTGAATACCACTCTATGCTGGTGCATGATGGTTTCTTTATCATCAGACTTTTTTGTTTTGGTGATCAGCGGTTCTACGTAAGTTCTCAGGGCCTTGGCTTTAGCCAAAGTGGTAACAATACGTTTGTGTGTGATCAATTGACTAGCCAGGTTGGCCAGCAATGCTTCCCTGTGCGCTTTCTTACGACCCAGGTTGTTGATTTTGTCTCCGTGACGCATGACTTGTTGTTTTAATACCCTGCACCGTGTCAGGAATTGCAGGATGTGATTAATAGCTGTCAGCTACAAGCTTCAAGCTACAAGTAAAATTTGCTTGTGGCTTGAAGCTTGCTGCTTGAAGCTTAATTGTCTAAATTATCTAACCCCAATTTATTTAAATCCATTCCAAAACTCAGACCACGTTCAGTTAATACCTGCTCAATTTCAGAGAGGGATTTCTGACCAAAGTTTCTGAATTTCATCAGGTCTTCCTGCTCATACTGAACCAGTTCACTCAGGCTGTTGATCTTGGCGGCTTTCAGACAGTTGAAAGCACGTACAGACAGATCGAGGTCTTCGAGTGGTGTTTTCAATACTTTACGCAGTTGTAAAACATGCTCATCAACCACATCTTCTTTCTTGTCTTCTTTGTTATCGAAAGTGATGTTTTCGTCTGTGATGATCATCAGGTGCTGAATCAGGATACGTGAAGCCTGTTTTACAGCATCTTCCGGATGGATGGTTCCATCGGTAGCTACGTCCAGGATCAGTTTCTCGTAATCGGTACGCTGTTCCACACGATAGTTTTCAATACCGTATTTCACGTTCTTGATAGGTGTGTGAATAGAGTCGATCGCAATATATCCGAAAGGCGCATCTTTTACTTTATTTTCTTCAGCAGGGATATAACCACGACCACGTGAAATGGTGAGTTCGATATCCATTTTAGCAGAAGAATCCATAGTACAGATCACCAGCTCAGGGTTCATCACCTGAAAATGCTGGGAAACCTCACCTAACATACCCGCAGTGAACTCAGTGCGGTTTTTGATAGAAAGGCTGATCTTTTCAGTGGCTACATCATGCTCTACATGCTTCTTGAAACGTACCTGCTTCAGGTTCAGGATGATTTCGGTAACATCTTCTGTTACACCCTTCATGGTAGCAAATTCGTGGTCTACACCTTCGATTTTGATACCTACGATTGCATATCCTTCCAAAGAACTCAATAATACCCTTCTCAGGGCATTACCAATGGTAAGACCGTAACCTGGTTCTAATGGACGAAATTCAAATTGACCTTCAAAATCAGTTGCTTTTTGTAAAACGATTTTGTCGGGTTTCTGGAAGCTTAATATGGCCATATTAAAACTTGGTTTTTTACTTGATTTGTAGCGGAAACCATTATTGATTTCCGAATGATATGAGTGAGGAGTGAGTAGTCAATAGTGAGTAAAACACTCACTACTGACTACTCACTATTCACTATTTAGAATACAGTTCGACGATCAGTTGCTCCTTGATGTTCTCAGGAACATTCTCGCGCTCTGGATAGGTAATAAAAGTACCTTTCTTCTCCGCTTCATTCCAGTCTAACCAGCTGAACTTAGGGTTCTTACCACGAGTTTTGCTGATGATAGAAGAATTGTCTGCGCTCTTTGGTCTGTAAGCGATGATGTCACCCGGCTTACACTGGTAAGAAGGTACATTCATCACTTCACCATTTACGGTGATATGTTTGTGGTTTACCAGCTGACGTGCTTCAGGACGGCTGGCAGTTAATCCCATACGGAATACGGTATTATCCAGACGTGCTTCAAGTAATTTAATCAGGTTTTCACCGGTAACACCTTTAATACGTGCTGCTTCTTCGAATGTTTTACGGAACTGGCGCTCTAATACACCATAAGTGTATTTAGCCTTTTGCTTTTCTCTCAGCTGTAATGCGTATTCACCAAGGCTTTTACGCTTACGGGCAGCACCATGCTGACCTGGAGGGTTGCTGTTCTTACCTAACCATTTGCCATTGCCGAGGATAGGTTCGCCGAAAATTCGGGAGATTTTGGTCTTTGGACCAGTGTAACGTGCCATTTGTTTTGTTTTGCGATTTTTTAATGACGATCCGGTATCTTAAAAATCTAAAATTGATAACGAACCCTATAAATATTTGATTTCTGATGTCTGATGTCTGATTGAAAAAAATCAGATATCAGACATCAGAAATCCTACATATATTAAACTCTTCTCTGTTTAGGAGGTCTGCAACCATTGTGTGGCAATGGCGTTACGTCTTTGATAGAAATAACTTCGATACCAGACTGAGAAATAGAGCGGATAGCTCCTTCACGACCGGCACCCGGACCTTTAACAAATACTTCAACACGCTTCAGACCAGCTTCCAGTGCCACTTTAGCAGCATCGGCAGCAGCCATCTGAGCTGCATATGGAGTGTTTTTTTTAGAACCTTTGAAACCCATTTTACCAGCACTGCTCCAACTGATTACCTGTCCGGATTTGTTGGTAAAGCTGATAATAATGTTGTTGAAAGTAGCAGAAACACGTACTTCACCAGCCGCGTCTACTTTTACTACTCTTTTCTTGGCAGCAGCTTTTGCACTGTTCTGCGCTTTTTGTGGTTTTGCCATGTTTGTTTTTTGAGGTAGTCTTCCCGCCTGGGGCGAGATTGGTTTAACAATGAAAAATTCCGCCCGGGGCGGAAACCGCTGCACTCTCCTTTTCCGATGCTATCGGAAAGATCCAAGCTGCAGAGGATTTATATAACAGCATGATGCTGAAATGAAACCATTCCAGCATCATGTTATCATTTATTTCTTAGGCGCCTTCTTCTTACCGGCCACTGTTTTACGCTTACCTTTTCTCGTACGGCTGTTTGTTTTGGTACGCTGACCACGAACAGGCAACCCTTTACGATGGCGTAAACCACGGTAGCAGGCAATATCCAGCAAACGCTTGATATTCATTGATACTTCACTACGCAACGCACCTTCTACCTTAAACTCATTATTAATGATGTTACGGATAGCTGTCTGCTCATCATCGTTCCACTCATGTACTTTCTTATCGAAATCTATACCAGCTTGGGTTAAGATATACTGAGCTGTTGAACGACCAATACCAAAAATGTAGGTCAGACCAATTTCGCCTCTTTTGTTTTTTGGTAAATCAATACCGGCAATACGAGCCATATTCTGATTTTAATTTAATACTTAAATACTCATACCATCACTTTATCAGTAATGGTACATGGAATTATCCCTGGCGTTGTTTGTAACGGGGATTCTTTTTGTTGATCACGTACAACTTGCCCTTTCTCTTCACAATCTTGCAATCTGCACTGCGCTTTTTGATAGAAGCTCTGACTTTCATTGCTTTATTATTTATCGCTTTACTGCTTCCGGCTTTCAGCTTAAGCCGACAGCGTTCCGCAAATGTTTACTTATACCTGAAAATGATCCTTCCCCGGCTCAAATCGTACGGACTCATTTCAACCCCTACTTTATCACCTGGTAAAATTCTGATGTAGTGCATCCTCATTTTACCTGAGATGGTGGCCAGGATTTCATGACCATTTTCTAACTTCACCCGGAACATAGCATTGCTCAGGGCTTCCAGAATTACTCCATCTTGTTTAATCAGTGGTTGTTTCGACATACTATTTTTGGGGCTGCAAAGATATTAGATTGCAATGGAAATATGAAAATTTCGGGGAAAAAATTCCCAATTTTATGGAAAACAGGCTAAAATAATGACTTATAACCCCTTACAAAGGCAAATATACCTTATCTGAACAGGGCCACAGGCAGAATAATCTCCCAATAATTGGCTGTGGTGGGGCCACTAAACTCCCGGTCGAGTAACCGGCTATACCTGAATCCGAAACTAACCGGCTCCTGGTTCCACCATTTGGTATCGAACATGAGTTCCCCTCCCAGCGTTCCAAAATTGAATTTCCGGCCCGTTCTGAGGCTTTTTCCCACAGACTGATCATAAAAAACATTCATACGTACCCGCTGGAAGTATACCAATTGACCAAAACCCCAGTCAGGATACAATAAAGGGAAATGATAATTCACCCCTATTTTATACATACGCGGAAAACTCACCGAGCGGTAACCCCTTGAAAAAGGAAAACTATTGGAAAAAATATACTGGTTCAGCGTATCCCTGCTTTGCAGCGCACCCGTGAGCACGAGGTTATGGGTACTGCCAAGTCCGGGTAAATAAATGGCCCCGCTTAACAGCAACTGACGGGCATTGGTTTGGCCTATTGCCGAACGATAACGGGCAGAAAACAGCTGAGCCCATCTTGGAAATATCTGTTTTAAAGCCTTTTGTGATTGTGAGGAATAAGACAGGCTAAAATCAAGGTAATTAACGTTCGCATCTTTCAGCAGGTTTTTTGCAATACCCGTCCATGTTACTTTGTTGATATTAAATGTTGATTGAAAAACAAGGCTACGGTAGTTACTTCCCGATGTAAGGTTTAATGGCAGGCGCAATCCGGCATAGGCAGCCAGTTCATCCCAATGCACCAATGTATCACGATTGAGAAAAGCCGATCGTTGCCAGGTTTTATTGGCACCATAAATTCTTTGTATGAAACTTCCTCCATAAGCCATGTCAAGTCCTAATTTATGACTGCCTTCATTTTCATTATAGGTATAGGCCAGTTCCGTTAAAAAAGTATTCAATACATTTTCACCATACAACGTAAAAGAATACTCAGGCCGGTCATAATAGGGGCGCCAGCTATGTATATTGATCAGTTTTGTGTATTTCTTATATGGACTTACAGAGAAATCGCCTGCTTTCACTTGTTCACTAAATCCAAATCCTGCAGATGAGATACTGTTGCCGGTATACAGAGGTTGCATTACATGAGCTGTCGTTACTGCTTCCCATTTAGGAGTAAAGGATGCGAGTCTGAACCCATCTGCTGTAAATACAGATCCTACCAGTTTACCACCACTCAACACTGCCTGATAAATACCTGTGGGATAGGATGCAAGTCTGAACGGACCTTTTATATTCCGCCCATCATCAATAATACCCCATAGTTCATCACGTCCCTGGTATGTATTGGTAAATAAAAGTGTATCGCCCTGTACCTGTAAATAACCAATCACACGATTGGCAGTTGCCAGTATTACAGTTTCATTCCTTCCTGAATTGTTGTAGCGGTTAATACCCATGTGTCCGTTTGATTGCCTGTGAACCGCATAGAAGCCTTCACCTTTGCCCGCAAACCTTGGATATGAAAAAACTTTATCGTCAGCTGATAAAATCGTGTCTGCATTACCTGTAGACACATCTACTTTAAAGATGGAGCTTCCACCATTGGTGTGCATATCAATGGCCAGTATTTTTTGCAGATCGGGAGAAAGATCGGGAGAGAACAAACGTGTACCTGTACGAATAACTTGATCAGTTTTTGAACTGAGGTCGAAAATTTTCAGGGTATTGTTTTCAACATTGCCCCAGCGGCTATCCGGGCGGTAACTGGTGTATACAATTTTATTGTTCCGGTAAGTGAAATATGGATCGATGGCTATATCTCTCACCCTGATTCTTTCCGCCCTGCCATCGGGGAATACTTTCGTGAATGCGGGTATCTGGCTATTACTATTTTGCAATGTGATAAAGGACCCATCTTCCATGAGATAGGGAAACCGATAGTTCAATACATTGTTCTTTTGCGTAGTAGTAATCCATGCAGGTTCTTCACCAGGCAACACCTTCCACTGTGAACGATAATAGCTTAGTGCTTCATTTACAAAACGATCAAATGAAATACCTGTATGTTTTTTCACTGCCCCCTGAAAAGGATAAATAAGCGGTTTAAAACGGGCGGCATCATTCGTTACTTTTTGCCAGATATCGTCGCCATACTGTTTCCGGCCATAAGCCACCAGCAAATATCCAAGGTCATAATGATTGGGCACATAATGCTTCAAAGAACCATTGCGCAGCTTCATATAAGTATATTGCTTTCCTGCCCGGTGCAATGACTGATACCCATTAAAAAACTCCGGTAGCTTACCCCGCCCCTGTTCTGTTAACTGTGTTTCGCTATACACGGCATCTCCTTCAAAAAACCAATCCGGAATACTGGCGGCATTGGCTACTGCCTGTCCTTCCTCACCCAAAATAACTGATGCCAGTTTCGATAAGCCTTTATTGAAATTCCCATATTGTTGTACATGCCTGAATTCATGAATGGCAAGGGTACTTGCCCAATCCACTGCTCCCAACTCAAAGGCACTTTGCGGAGCAGTGGTATACAATTCACTCCTGAAAGGCGCCAGTCCGACATAAGCATTGGAAAAAAGACTACGATGCTGAACCACCATACTGATTTTCCGAAGACCTGTTCCTAAGCTGCTGTTATTGCTTTGTTGTAACTGATGTACAATAGCCGCTATTTTCTGGGCCTGTTTTTCATTCCCGTCCGGAAATACAATCCTTACCGTATCAGTATTAATTTGTTTCCATCGTTGATTGGATGGGTTGCCACCAAAACGCTGGGCAAGCAGTTGCATGGAAACCAGCAAAAAGAAAGACAGCAAAAAAGCAGAACGCATGTGCCTGAATTTATCAACAAGATACATAAACCATTTATTGGTGCGAACTACTGTATAAGTTCATGACATAAAAAAAGGCACTATTAATAAGTGCCTTCTATTTTAGTTATTGATTGATTACATCGGATCTCGCGTAAGATGAATTTTGGTCATATCCAGGTAATGATTCTGTAACTGGTGTACATAATGCACATCAGGATGATGTCTTCTGTCTTCCCGGTACCACATTTCAATTTTTGAAAAATCGCCAGACTGTGGTGTTACCAACCGGAACGAACCCTTCATATATTTCACAGAGCCATCCTCATTCGGTTGTTTGGCAAAGCTGAGTTTCAGTAATGCATCCTCATTAAGTGGAAGCGGATGCAGTTGATCGGTACTAAACCAGAATTCCTGTACATCTGTCTGTACACAAACCTGTTTTTCATCTCCGTTCAGGCGAACTACTTCTCCCTCCCACATTTTTCCATCATATTCCGCCAATACATAGTCGCCGATTTTAATGTCGCTGAATTTAATCATATGGCAAGTCGTTTTAGGAGCATAAGTTAAGGAATTTTTGAATTGGAAGAAAGTCGGGAAGACCGAAAGTCGGAAAGTCGGGAAGATTTGTGTATTGGAGCGGGTTCTTCCGTGTTTCTCTGTGTCTTCAGTGGCAAAAAAACATCCATTGCCACTGAAGACACAGGGGGCCACAGAAATGATTATTTGCCGTTTTTTTTCTTTTTCAAAGCGGCTTTTTCGAGATTTTCTAATACCCTGAACTTTACAATCATCGTGATTAGTTTTACCGGCAACGGTTTATCCAGCGGCAGTTGAATGGCACCTTTTGAGGTAACATACGCTTTTAATTCTTGGGTGAAATTAGCAACCCCTGATGAACTGGGATAAAAACCCATATGATTTTTCATCGCCGCAAAATATACTAAGTTACCCTCCTGAAAAAAACAGGGCATACCATAACTGATTTTCTCAACAGCTTTCGGCGCCGCTTTTTGAATGATAGTCCTCATCTGCTTCAGCAGCTGCTGTTTATCGGCAGGAAAATCGGCGATATAGGCATCAATGTTTTCGTAGGTCTTCATCATGGTGTGAATGGTCAATTGTCAATGGGGAATGGTGAACGCTCTTGAAAAATACATTATTATTCCAATAACCCGCATTACATTCACAATTGACCATTCACCATTCACGACATCATTCCGCCCAACTCATCGTATACCCCGGATTCTCAATATCAAGCGCATCTACTGTTAATTGCAGTGGATGAAAAGTGTCTACCATCACCGCTAATTCCTGGGTTTCTTTTTTACCGATACTCTTTTCAACAGCTCCCGGGTGTGGTCCGTGTGGAATACCTGCCGGGTGTAAAGTGATCATTCCCCTTGTTACATTTTTCCTGCTCATGAAATCACCATCTACATAATATAACACTTCATCACTGTCTATATTACTGTGGTTATAAGGTGCAGGGATCGCATCGGGATGATAATCGTACAATCTTGGACAAAAACTACATACCACAAAATTATGCGCCTCAAAAGTCTGATGCACCGGTGGCGGCTGATGAACACGACCGGTAATGGGTTCAAAATCGTGAATACTGAAGGCGAAAGGATAACAGTACCCATCCCATCCTACCACATCAAAAGGATGATGTGCATAATGCAACCCATACTGAACACCTTTCTTTTTTGTCTGGATAAGGAAATCACCTGCTTCATCAAAAGTCAGGAGCTGTTGGGGTGTGCGGATATCCCGCTCACAAAATGGTGAATGCTCGAGTAACTGTCCATATTTACTAACGTATCGTTTGGGATAACGGATCGGACTAAAACTTTCAACAATAAATAACCGGTTATCAGGTGTATCGAATTTGATCTGATAAATAGTACCCCTTGGAATCACCAGGTAATCACCATAAGCAAAAACTAACTGACCATATTGTGAAAGAAGCACCCCACTTCCTTCATGTACAAAAATCATTTCATCCGCATCTGCATTTTTGTAGAAATAATCTGTCATGCTTTCTCTTGGTGCTGCAAGTACAATATGGCAATCATTATTTACCAGTACAGGTTTCCTGCTCCTGAGGTAGTCGTTTTCAGGCTTTATATTAAAGCCTTCAAAACTTCTGTGTTTCAGCATTTTTTCTTCGGCTACCCTTGGCTGCACATTTACCGGTTCATCGGTATGAATAATCTGTGTAGGAGGATAATGATGATAGAGCAAAGAGTAGTCATTACTAAAACCTTCTGTTGAAAACAGTTGTTCTGAATATAAAGTTCCGTCTGTTTTCCGGAATTGGGTATGTCGTTTATGAGGTATGGTACCTAATGTATGATAGTGTGGCATAAAAGTAAAAAGTTACAGGTTAGAGAAAACATGATTCAGGATTATTATCATCAACTAAAAATTAATTCACTGCGGAGACGCGGAGAACGGAGAGTTTACGCAGGGGTGTGTTAATATTCCACCAATGCCAGCGAGAGCATCAGGAAATAATATTTCCAGGCCCGTTTATCGATCCAGTAGGTAAAATTTCGTTTAAATGGCATAGGTTGCAATCTCTCAGTGAAATTAGCAAAGTTTATGAATGAAGCGGCTAAAAAATTACCTACTGCCGGACTTGTAGTAATAGAGAACCGTAAACTGTTACTGGCATTCAGTAAACGGAAGCAGGCTTTCTACCTGCCGGGAGGTAAATTACACGAAGGTGAAACCGCTGTTTCGGCACTTATCAGGGAAATAAAGGAAGAACTTTCAATAGATATCTCACCAGAGGAGCTTAGCTTTTATTGCCATATTTCCGCACCAGCTTATGGTGAAGATCCTCCGGTAATGATGGAGCAGGATTGCTTCCTTTATAAACTCAAATCTATCCCGCAAGCAACCGCTGAAATAGAAACGATTCTTTTTTTCAGCTATACTTCATTTAAAGCCGAAGCCGTGCAGGTACCGGGTGTTGTATTGTTGTTTGAGCAACTCATTAAAGATGATAAAGTTGATCTTAAATGAAAAGAATAGGCATCCTTTCAGATACACATGGCTATCTTGATGAAGCCATATTTCATCACTTCCGCGACTGTGATGAAATATGGCATGCAGGTGATTTTGGAAATGATGCCATAGCCGAACAATTGCGCCATTTTAAACCGGTTCGTGGTGTGTATGGAAATATTGACGGGCAGGATATCCGTTCGGTTTATCCGGAACTTTTAGATTGGGTTTGTGAAGATATTCATGTAATGATGCTGCATATAGGTGGCTACCCTCCCAGATACAATAGCCGTTCTAAACCGCTTATACAGTCTGGCAAACCACAATTATTTATCAGCGGGCATTCTCATATCCTTAAAATTATGTTCGATGATGCATTACAGTGCCTGCATATTAATCCCGGAGCTGCGGGTAAACAGGGATGGCACAAGGTTCGCACCATTGTAAAACTGAATATCGACGGAAAAGACATGAAGAACTGCCAGGTAATTGAACTCGGTGTTCGATAAGTTCTGAATGTTAACTTAACCTCAACAGTAACCTATTAGCCGTTCATCCCAATTTAACAGCTACCTGATTATACCAGTTCCCTATATTGGCACACTAAAACCTACAACTATGCATGCAAAATTTTCTCGCCTCCTACTCACAGCTCTACTGTTTTGTTTCCTGCAAAATTCTACCATGGCCCAGTCCAATCCTGAGGAAACAGGTGCCAGGGCCTGTCTCGAGAACTATATGAGTGGTATGGGCGACCGTGTTGAAAAAGCATTTCATCCAAGCGCTACCATGAAGTATGTGGATATTAACACTGGTGAATTCAAAGATGTACCTATAGCTGATTATATTACCCGTGTAAAAGCCGGTTCTGGTCCGGGTAAAAGAACCATCTCTATTCAATCGCTCAACATAGAAGGTACTGCTGCTAATGCAAAAATTAAAATTGAAACAGAGACCGCCATACTGTACGATTATATGAATATGCTCAAGATCAATGGTGAATGGAAAATTGTAAGTAAGATATTTTCAAGGGTCAACAAATAGTTCTTTAGCCACAGATGCACAGATTAATCTTTGTATCTGTGGCTAAACCTCAATGATCTTTTGTATCTTTTCGGTTAGTAAAACACTACACCTATGTCTGCTTCATTCAATCGCCGCGACTTATTGAAATTTGGCTCCATGGCCGCCATTGGTATGGGACTAAAGTTACCTTCACTTGGTCTGGGCAATGAGGAAGGAATATTAAGAAATTATGGCGCTGCAGATGGATTGATCAACCTGAGTTCAAATGAAAATCCATACGGTATTTCCCCAAAAGCAAGAGAAGCACTGCTGGCTGCTTTGGGAGAAGCTCACCGTTATCAGTACAACCATATCAATCTCAAAGATTTTAAAAAACAACTCTCAGCACATTACGGTGTGAATGAAGACCAGGTATTGGTAACAGCGGGATCCGGTGAAGCTTTGGGATTATTACCACGGCATTTCCATAAAGGCAAGTTAGTAACGGCCAATCCAACATTTGGTATCCTGCCCGCTACAGCAAAAATGCTGGGGCAGAAAGTGGTGGAAGTACCTTTAACGCCCGATCAAAAGCATGACCTTCCGGCTATGCTGAAAGAAGTGGATGATGACACAGCACTTGTGTATGTCTGTAATCCGGCCAATCCAAGCAGTACCATCGTTTCACCCGCATCTCTGAAAAGCTTTTGTATTGAAGCATCAAAAAAAGCCTATGTAGGTGTTGATGAAGCCTATATTGATTTTCTGGACGCACCCGATAATGAATCAATGCTCCAGCTCATCGAAAAACATCCAAAAGTTTTTGTGATTGGCACTTTCTCTAAAATTCATGCCATGGCGGGTTTGCGTATCGGATGGGTAATAGGACATGCTTCACTCATTAAACCACTTGCAGACAACTATTTTATCCGTACACAAATGGCTATGTCGGCCCTTTCTATGAGTGCCGCTCTGGCAAGTCTTAAAGATCCGGCCTGGCATAAACTAAGCAAGGAAAAAAATGCGGCTGCCAGAGACTATGCTTACAACGCCTTAAAAGCCATGAAAATTGATGTAGTAAAATCCTATACCAACTTTCTCTTCTTCCCTATTCCGGGTTACAAAGGAGATTTTGCGGCTGATATGCTTCAGCAAAATATTTTCCTGAGATCATCCAATTATATCAGTGGCAAATGGGCAAGAGCCAGCGTAGGTACCATGGATGAGATGAAACAGTTTATTGAAGTGATGAAACAGGTACAGGTATAAATTCATACTACCTTAGCTACGGTATCTTTTCTTCAGCATCAATGAAAGTGGCAATCCTATCATTGTGATAAGAATTATTATTGCCTTCACTGCTTCCAGCCATTTGAAGGGCTGTTGTTTCACAGATGTCATTGGTAAAATGAGTTGATTCATTACCACCCAGATAAAAATTCCGTACAACACACCCGTAAGCAATGTATTGAACTGAAATAGATGTAAAGGTTTGTATACCAGGAAGAAGAACAGGGTGAATAAAAATGCTACTGAAAAATGTAGTGCCAGCCCCAACAGTATACTTGTTGTACCATCTGCATAAGCCGACGGACCGGTAACAGCACTTGCAATAAACTTCAATACAATTAAAGGTGATTTTCCTGTTGAGATGTAAAAGGAAAGCATAGCAGCAGCTATATCGAGTATTCCTACCAGGAGCCAGGCTTTTATAAAAAAGATTGTCTTTTTCATATCCGTTATTTAGGGTTATACTACATCATATGTTGTTGAATATGCTGCTGAAATGCATCTTTATAACCTGCACTCACAGGTAATTCACGACCTGCCAGTTTTACTAGATGCAGTCCCATTTCCTGCACATGCTGCAGGTTTACAATATAGGAATTGTGTATCCGCACAAAAGAAGCTGGCAATGAAGCCGCCATTTCTTTCATTCTTTTATATACAAGGTGTTTTTGTTGTACGGTATGAATACAGAGATATTCCTTATGCGCTTCTATGTAAATGATATCCTGGAACTGGATCCTGATAACTGTTCTACCTGTTTTAATAAATAAAAGTTCTTCCTGCTTAATAGGCTTTATTTCCTTTACAGGTTCGGGGGCCAAGTGTAATTGCAATTTTTGTATGGCCTGAAGGAAGCGTTTAAAGGAAATAGGTTTCAATAAATAATCGATTACATGGAAAGAAAAACTATCTAATGCATGTTCTGCATAGGCAGTTGTAAAAACAATCTTTTGTTCTTTTGGTATCAGCGCAGCCATTTCAAGACCTGATAAGGCGGGCAGATTGATATCCAGAAAAATCACATCTACACTTTGTCTTTTCAGGTGTTCCAGTGCTTCAATGGCATCATAATATTTACCCTTCAATTCAAGCATGGGTAATTTTCTTGTATAATCTTCCAGCAACTGCATGGCAGGTGGTTCATCCTCGATAATCAGACAAGTGATTTTTGTACTCATATCGGTATAGTTAAAATAGCCGTAAAATCTGATGATTTTCCTTGTCCTATTTGCAGATTGCCTTTATCGCCATATAAAAGATCCATCCTGTTTCGGAGGTTCATCAATCCTTTTCCGCTTTTTTCATTTGACCCAGGCTCTGCTATCCGGTTCCTTACTGTTACTACCAGATAATGTTCTTTATCTTCTATACTGAGGTCTATAAAATTATCTTCTTTTCTTTTATCAATTCCGTGTTTAAATACATTTTCCACCAATGGAATAATCAGCATAGGTGGAAGTTGTATAGCTGCTGTATTACCAATTTCCTTTACAGACACCGTTAAAGGATATCGCATTCTTGTTTTCTCGAGTTCAATATAATTATTAATAAAAGAAAGTTCCGTTTGCAGTTGTATCAGATCCTTGGGTGCTTCATCCACAAAATAACGCATAATCTGCGATAGCTTTTCCAGCATGGCTGCCGTAACCGGCGACTCGCGCTGTGCATAGAAATAAATATTATTCAGTGAGTTGAATAAAAAATGCGGCTGCACCTGTGCTTTCAATAAATTCAGTTCCGACTCCACCTGTTTCCGCTCCAGAACCTGTTGTTGTTTTTGCAGGTGGAAATAACGAAGCGCAATATAAAAGAGCACGCTGGTAAAATAAATCAGTACACTTGATACCAATGTGCTGAATACACTGGCCAGTGGAAAATCCTGTGGCTTTGGCGCATAAAAGGTATTATAAAACCACCAGGAAGCACCTGCCCGATAAAAAGCAACAGTCCCCAATAATATCAATACCAGTAAAGCATATAACCGTTTCCGCTGACGCATGTAAAAAACAGGAATCAGCCAGGCAGCATTCCCATATATGATGACCATATAAGAACTGATCATGATAACAGAATATCCAACAGACTGCAAAAAAGTATCAAAATGAAGCAGGGTGAGCACGTTAATGCCAAATAAAAGCGCCCAGATAACCCACTGCATCCGGGCCAAATCCCACTTTCTTCTGATGAGTTGCATCTTTCAAAGCTACAGGGAAATACATGAGCTTCATTGCCATTCAACCAAATGGCATTTTTTTTCAACGAATGTCATTTGTGTGTTTTAAGTGGAATAGATTAAACAAATTCCGTCAATGGTTTAATCATCATTGTACGGGTTATCAGGTAAACGCATATTTACAATAAAAACATGAACCCGATTACGCTTGTGCTTTTAGCTGTTCTTTTACCCTTTACAGCAGCTCTATCCCAGCAAAAAGATACCGTTTATATCCAACCCAACCAGGTAAATACAAAAGTGCTGATTCAGGGCACACACCGATGGCTGGTATATTTTAAAATGGGTGCCGACAGTCCAAGAACTATGTTCAATATCTGGTCGAGGCATATTGAGCGAAAGAAATATGAAGGAAGAGATGCGATTGAAATAACGCAGGTATGGGAAGACAAAGACAGTATCATGCATACAACCCGCTCGGTCTCTGATGCAAAAGATTTTCGCAGTTTATTTCACCAGTCATGGTGGAGGCAAAGAGGTAGCGTAAGTTTTAACTTCCTCACCGGTGAAGCAATGATGAATGACAAAAAGATTACTGCGGCTGATACTGTTGCAAGAATAAAGAGCATTCGGCGGGGATTCGATACGGCAGTTCAGCAGTATACGTTAAACTGGCACCTCGACCTTGAAGTCTTTCCCCTGCTTCCCTACCAGCATAACCGCACTTTCATGATTAACTTTTATGATCCCGGATACGCCCAACCCAAATGGGTGGCCTATACGGTAACGGGCAGTGGAAAACTACCTGGACTAGACCAACAGCTTGTAGACTGCTGGTTACTGGAACACAATGATAATAACAATAAAGAAGTGTTCTGGATCAGTAAGAAGACAAAAGAGGTATTAAAACTGGAACAGCAGTTTGGGAAAATGTTTCGCTACAAGATTAAGCTGCCGTTTTCATTATAATTTGGAAATTTGGAAATGTGCTAATTTGAAAATGGAAGAAGGTATTCTTTCATTTATTTCCAAATTTACACATTTCCAAATTAGCTAATTACATCCCCGGCACCAACCCTCTTGCAATAGGTTCGCCTCTGAAAGGCCAGGGTACACCTGCGAGGATGAGTAGAAGTGCTATCAGGAAAAAGAAAAATGCTTTTTTGTATTTTATTTCATCACTCACCGCTTTCTTAGACATGCCGTGTGCCAATGTAAGGAACACAATTGCCAGTATCATGGTTAAGGGATGTTCTACCCAGTAAAAGCGATAGAATTTATCCTTCATCATGCTGATGCCTTCCGGTAAAGTAGTGGTAAAGAAACCGTAACGACCTGCGGCCCACTGGTAAAGTCCCAGCAGTAAAGTAGTATGTCCAGCAATCATGGTAAACAACCATGTTTTTTTATCGGCTGGAGAAAAAACCTTTTTGTTTTGCCAGCCACTCCAGGCCTTAGCTATAGAAACAAGTAATAAAATCAATATCACCCAACGAAGCAGGTTGTGTAAATGAAGCAGACCAGTATCCATATGGTTTTGTTTTTAGTTGATGCAAGATAGGGAAAGAAGCGAATAGCTGATAGCTTATAGCAAATGGTTCATGGCAAATAGTAGCTACTAAATACTATTTGCCATGAACCATTAGCCATTTGCTCTAAGCTGCTTAGTTTCCTTTCAACAACTCAAACAATAACTCAGGCTCATTAGTGGTAATAAAATCGAAACGGTTACCGAGGGCCCATTGCAGGTCTTCTTTGCTGTTGACTGTCCACGTATTCAGGATAATATTATTGGCTTTTGCCCGCTCAATCCAGTCTGGATTTTTTTTGAATACACTGAAATGATAATCTGCGCCTGCAATTCCGAGGGCTTTTAATTCTTCAGGCGTTTTGTCACCGTTCAAATACTGGGTAGGTGCCTTGGGCTCCAGTTCTAGAATACGGGTAAGTATACCAAGATCGAAACTGATATAAGTGGTGGCATGCGCAGCTTTCATGGCCTGTACCTGTTTCCAGGCTTTCTCTGCTACAATTCTGCCACGCTCTTTGCTCACTGTAGAGGGTTTAATTTCTAATACCAGTTGGGTTTCCTTATTATTCTTTAATCCTTCAGCAAGGTATTCGTATAGTGTGGGTATTTTTTCTCCGTTTGATAATGTAAACTGTAAAAGATCCGAATATTTTGTCTGTTCAATCGGTAGTTCATGAAACTTAGGATCATGGTTTACGACTAATGAATCATCTGCTGTCATCCAAACATCAAATTCAGATCCTGTACAACGCATATTAATTGCATTCCTCAATCCGGCAATGGAGTTCTCGGGTAACGTTTTGGCTTTGAAAGCACCCCTGTGCGCTACCACTGGATTTTTAGCAAACTTCATTGGCTGTTGATTTTCCTGTGCCATACCGGAAACCATAACTACGGTAAACATAAAAACAAATACCAGTTTCATGTAGTTGCAGATTTTATGAAACTCAAATGTAAGAAAGCTGCAGCAGCATAGGAATGAAGATTTTGTGAACATTACATAAAAAAAGCAGGCCTGAAAAGACCCGCTTTCCTGGTTTATTCATAGTAAAATCATTCTTGCCAGTCGGCAATAAACAGATTGGTATCTCTGGTACCCCCATTATTTCTGTTGGATGCAAAAATAATTTTCTTACCATTGGGGCTGAACATCGGAAAAGCATCAAAACCCTTATCACGGCTGATTTTTTCAAGCCCTTTCCCATTGATATCAGTCAGGTACATGTTGAAAGGGAACCCTCTTTTGTATTCATGGTTACTGCAGAAAATAATGTTTTTGCTGTCGGGTGTAAAGTTGGGTGCCCAGTTGGCCTGGCCAAGGCTGGTAATCTGTTTTGCATCAGACCCGTCTGCATTTGCCACCCATACTTCCATGTTAGTGGGTGCCACCATACCTTCCGCCAATAATTCCTTGTAATCTTTTATCTCAGCTTCCGTTTTAGGTCTGCTGGCTCTCCATACAATCTTTTTTCCATCAGGGCTGAACCATGCACCACCGTCGTAACCAATCATATTGGTGATTCGTTTTTCTTTACCGCTGGCCAGGTCCATTACATATAATTCGAGGTCACCATCTTTATCACTGCAATAGATCATTTTTTTCCCATCGGGTGAGAGGGTTGCTTCAGCATCATAACCTTTTGCGTTGGTGAGTTGTTTTACGATTTTTCCACTGGTATCGGCCATGAAAATATCATAGCTGCTGTACAATGGCCAGATATAACGGTTGCCGTATTTAGCGCGATCGGGTGTTGGCGGGCATTCGTTGCTCCCTAAATGTGTTGACGCATAAATGATGTGCTTGCCGTCTGGTAAAAAATAAGCACAGGTAGTTCTCCCCTTGCCTGTGCTCACCAGCTTGGGTGTAAACTTTTCTCCGGGTTTGGTTGGAACCTTACCAATATAAATCTGGTCGCAGGCAATACCTTCTTTGGCATAGGTTTTCTGAAAAATGATGTATTTACCATCATAACTCCAGTAAGCTTCGGCATTATCGCCGCCAAAAGTAAGCTGCTGAATATTGCTGAAATGTTTTTCACCGGCAAAAAGAACACTGTCAGTAAAAGCAGGCTGCGCCATTGAAAGGCTAACTGTTCCTAAAAGCAACAATAAAGTCGTCATTATTCTTTTCATACAAAAAAATCTGCCGCAAAAGTATTCAGAATCGACCTCATCAATTGTCAAAGAATTGTCATTGAATAAGAGAAGGAATATTTTACCGGTGAGCCGCTATTATATTTTCACAAGCTTACAACAGGTGTAAATCAACTGAAAGCAGTTGCTGTAGTATGTTTGCAATATGAAATGGATATCCGCGCTACTATTGATATTATTAACTGCCTGTCAGCAGAAAGGAAGAAAACCGGAGCAGAAAGCAGCTGAAATACCTGCCGAAGCTCAAAACCTGTACAAAGCAGTAAATCTTTACCCCGACAGTATTTCATTAAGGGTACAACTGGTAAATGCACTGGATAGTGCAGGAGCATTACCCCTTGCTCTGGCACAAATGGATTCTTTAATAAAAAGAGACAGTGCCAATTTTGGTATCTGGTTTCATAAGGCACAATTGAGTGAAAAAGCAATGGATACGTCTATGGCCCTTCAAAGTTACCGGATGGCCGTTCGTATTTATCCCTCACCTGATGCCCTGCTGGCTATGGCTAATTTACTGGCAGAAAAAAAGAATGAACAGGCTGTAGTCATATGTGATGAAGTAGAATCAATGAGATTGGGCCGTGAGTACCTGGCACATACCAGTTTTATAAAGGGTGTTTATTTTGCCAGAACAGGCGATATCGTAAAAGCCATGGCTTCTTTTGACCGTTGTATGGGTAATGATTACCAGTATATGGAAGCATATATGGAAAAAGGATTTCTTTATTACGATACTAAGCAGACAGATAAAGCCATCAGCATTTTTGAAAAGGCCCTGGAAATAAGGCCTACTTATGCCGATGCCAGCTATTGGCTTGCCAAATGTTTTGAAACAAAGGGGGAAAAAGAGAAAGCCATCACAGAATACCAGAAAGCACTGGTACTCGATCCATCCATCAAGGAAGCGACTGAGGCTTTAAAAAGATTAGGTGCCTGACAGGAAAAATTGTGTAATAAAATATTCGTGTAAGCCATATAAATACAGCAGTTTTGCATCTTTAACTATTATTCTTTATGCCCATTATAGCCCCATCCTTATTGAGTGCCGATTTTTTAAACCTTCATAAAGACTGTGCCATGCTGAATGAAAGCAAGGCCGACTGGTTTCACCTTGATGTAATGGATGGTTCTTTTGTTCCGAATATAAGCTTTGGTTTACCGGTGATTGAGCATATCAGAAAAGCCACTACTAAAATTTGTGATGTGCACCTCATGATCGTTGAACCCGGAAATTATGCGGAAGCATTTAAAAAAGCGGGAGCTGATATTCTTACTGTACACTATGAAGCATGTACGCATTTACACAGAAACCTGCAGCAGATAAAATCGCTGGGTATGAGAACGGGTGTTGCACTCAACCCGCATACCCCTGTTCATTTGCTGGCTGATGTATTACACGATATTGACCTGGTTTGCCTCATGAGTGTAAACCCGGGTTTTGGCGGACAGCAATTTATTCCGCAAACGCTCGAAAAAATCCGTACCCTCAGAAAAATGATTACGGAAAAAAACCTGCACACACATATTGAAATTGATGGTGGTGTTACACTCGATAATGCCCGCTCCATCCTCCAGGCCGGTGCCGATGTACTGGTGGCAGGCAATACCGTTTTCCGTTCGGAGGATCCAATAGCTACCATAGCAGCATTGAAAGCGTTGTGAATTGTCAATTGTGAATAGTTAATACTCACAACAGTCTATTGACAACTCACAATTGACAATTCACAACTCACTCCCCATCCCAAAACTTCACAGAATCTTCACATCGCCACGTAAGGCAATTCAGGAAATTTGACGGAGCAACCTATCCACACCTGTGCATAATAATTGTTAGGAATTCTCATACATAACAAATTAAATTTGAGAAGGATGGTTTGGTTAAGTATTCCATGATTCCGTGAACCTAAAACAGAAACAGATTTGA